>Ga0116226_10003005_pt1 | contig 14824 bp, 12 predicted proteins | sample S1TSphfallax_FD_89692 | JGI IMG/M metagenome (GOLD analysis project Ga0116226, IMG submission 89692) | Host-associated microbial communities from peat moss isolated from Minnesota, USA - S1T2_Fa - Sphagnum fallax MG | ecosystem: Host-associated > Plants > Peat moss > Unclassified | place: USA...
GCTATAGGAACCCACCGGTCTTGGGTGGGCCGCCACGGAAACAGTGAGCCGACACGTGACACCTTCAAAACGCAGAGCGGGGCCACCGATCGGTCTCGCGGCCCGCACAGGCCGGGCCTCGCACGCCTGGCGCTGGGGCGCGGTCGCGGTCGCCCTGATGATCGCGGGTGGATTGGCCCTGGCCACGGGTCCCAGAGCGCAGGAGCCGGGGGGTTCGGGAGCGCAGCCCGACACAGCCGTCTATGGCCAAGGTCCCGACGGGCCCCTGACGCTTCTGATCTGGGGCGCTGATCCGGCCGGGGCCGCGAGGCCGGCTCTGCTGTTGTTTCATGGTGGAGGCTGGAGGAGCGGCGGCGCGGCTCAATTCGCGCGGATGTGCGAGGATGTCTCGAAACAGCACATCACCTGCCTCTCGGCCAATTACACGCTTGGCGGCGGCGACGGCCCCGAGCAGGAAGCAAAGCAGGCGGTGCTCTGGGCGCGGGAACACGCCGCGCAACTGCGCATCAAGCCCCACGGTCTCTTTGTCGGCGGGGGCTCCGTCGGCGGCTATCTGGCGCTGTCCACCGCCCTTGTGCAGCCTCAACCCTCGTCGGCGCCCGATGGCCTCGTTCTGTTGAATCCGGTCATAAGCTCCTTCCCGCCTGGCCCCACCGAAGCCTTGACGGATGACGTGGTCGGCCACCTTCCGCCCATGATCGTTTTCCACGGGACGGCGGACCAGCTCTCACCCTACCCCAATGTTGAAGCGTTCGTGGCCAAGGTGAAGGCGAAGGGAAATCAGGCCGACCTGCGGACGTTCCCCGGGCGGGGACATGGCTTTTTCAACAAGGATCCCGACTACGCCACCGTGACTCAAAGCGTCATCGAATTCATCAACGCCGCCCACTGAAGCGGGCGGATCGCTAGGCCGCGCCGCTGAGGCCGAGGTGATCGGTGAAGGCGAGGGCGCGCTTCAGGGTGTCCGCGTAAGGCGACCGGCCGAGAGCGGAATCCACCGCCCTGACGTTGAAGAAGCCGTGCGCCTGGCCCGCGTACTCGACGAGCTCACACTGGCCATTCGCCGCGATGATCCGGTCGCGGATCGCGCGCACCGTTTCGATGGGCACGGCCTGATCGGCCTCACCGTGGAAGATGATCATCGGCGGCAGGTCCGCCACGGGCAGTTCGCTTGGTGAAATGACGCGCGCCTCGGCGTCGGTCAGATGAACCTTGGGCGCCATGCGGACCACGTCCACCACCGGATTGAACAGCACCAGCGCCGCCGGCCGCTGATCCACTGGCGCCATCATGGCCGTGACGAGGGCGAGGTGGCCGCCGGAAGATCCGCCGGCGAGCACGATCCGCCGGGGATCGACCGACAACTGGCGGGCGTGGCCCTTCAGCCAGTCCAACGCCGCCCGCGCGTCCGCCAGGGCGTCAATGGGCGTGGACTGGTCGCGGGAAAAGACCTGGTAATCCGCCAAGGCGGCGACAAGCCCTCGTTTGGCGAACGCTTTCGCTTGCGCGGCGAACGCGCGCACATCGCCGATCCGCCAGCCGCCGCCAAAAAAGAACAGGATCGCCGGGCGGGGCCCAGCCGGGCCGGCGGGTGAAAAGACATGGATCCGTAACGGGCGGTTTCCGGCGTTTTTGTAGGTGAAGCTGCTCGCGCCCGGCAGCGTGTGGGGCGCGGCGGCGATGCCGCCGCCTTGGCGGCGACGGATGACGCCGGCCCCGCCGGCGCGCCGACGCAGGCGGAGAATGCCAGCCGCGATGACCGCCAAGGCGACCAACGCCGCGAACAACCAGATCGTCGGCACTGAGGGATCCTTCACAACCAAGAGCCTGTTACGTGGCGCGGAAACGGGGTCTCGGACCAGACACGCGTTAAAACAAAGACAGACGGAGCGCCGCCCTTGATTCCCTTAAATCAGCGCTCCTGGCGCGCGCCTTGTGGTCGGGCGTGTTAGGGGTGTTAACGCTCTGGGACGCCCAAGGTCCATCCGCCAAAGCCCGATCACGTTCGATAGGCTTGGGCCGGTGAATGGCGCAACGCCAGGGCGACGGACGAACAGGACCTTGGCGCCGAGGCGGAGCCTGAAGCAGGATGACTTTGACGCGGCCGTCAAAAATCTGAATCCTGTCCTGAACGCAACATGCGGGCGTGATTCACGCGTTTCGAAGACACGTTGGCGAGCCGAGGCGCCGCGGCCAGGCTTAATCGAAAAGGAAGACGCGATGGCGATGGAAGACGAATGGGCGCCGGCGACCGCGCCAACGCCGCCAGCCGCGCCGCACGGACCGCGCGCCAGGCTCCGCGCCGAGATTCAGCGCTTGATCGAGGCGCATTCGCCCAACGGGGCCGTGCTTGAGATCGCCGCCGACCCCCGCGATCTGGCCACCCCGTCGATCGCCTATTTTGATGGCGAGGAACGCCATGTGATCGGCCTCGGCGAGGATGCGGAAAAGGATGGCGTCACCTTCCACGGCGGTCATCCCCACGACATGCGCGAGCTTTTCGCGGACGGGAAATTCGGCGTGGTGATTTCAAACCGGTCGATGGCGCGGGACGCCCGGTTCCTGCGCACCGCCGAAGAGATTCGCCGCGTGCTGGCCCCGGGGGGCCTCGCCATCATCATCACCCCGTGTTTCAGCATGGTTCCCAATGACGCCGGGGCGGTCGCGGTGGGGCGCAAGGGCAATCCCGTCCCGGACCTGACCGTGACCTATCGGGTTCACGCGACGCCGGACTATTGGCGGATCAGTCCGCAGGCGATGAGGAATGTCATCCTGGAGGGGCTCGAGGTTCAGGAGGTTCGGGTGAAACTGATGCCGCCGTTTGTCTTCGGGGTCGGCATCAAGGCGCCATGATGCCGACGCGCGCGGCCGAGGCTCTGGCAAAGGCGATCGCGGACGCCGACAGCGATCCGACGTCGCCGGCGGCGCGTCGTCGCGTGGGCGTGGCCGCGGCGAGGCTCAGGCGCTTCGACCTGGCGGCGACGGCCTTTGAGGCATGGTCGCGGCTTGAACCCGACAATCCGGCGGCGCTGCTGGCCCAGGCGCGGGTGTTGTCACTTGGTCATGACCAGACCGCCGCGTGGGAGGCTGGCCGGGCGGCCTTGGCCCTCAATCCGCCTCAGCCCCGGGCATTGGGGATGGTCGCGCGGCTCGCCCTGGCCGCTGGAAACCTCGCCCAGGGCCACGCCCTTCTCAAGCGCGCCGTCCTCGCGCGTCCGGGATCGGCCGTGCTGCAGACCCTGCTGGCCGAAACCCTCCTTCGCCGCGGCTTGCTCGCGCCCGCCGCCGAGGCCGCGCGCGCCGCCCTCGGGCTCAACCCAGCATCCGGGGCCGCCCTGGCCGTCTTGGTCCGTTCCCACCTCGTCCGCGGCCAGCTCTTGAAGGCCGAGGCCGTGCTCAAGCAGTTCGAGGACAGGTGCGATGACCCGGGCTTGCTGCGGCCATTGCGTAATGAGCTGGCGGTGAAGCTGGAGCGCCGCGGCGCGACGCCAGATTCGGCCGCGCCGGCGCCGGCGGCGGAAGCGTTCCCCGTCCTGGCGCCGGACACAGGTCCGCTCCCCCGGCTCGACCCCGACCCACCGCCGGTCGCGCCCGCCAGGCGCGCGCAAGATTTCGCAAACCTTCGGACCACGGGCGGCCTGGATATCTTCGACCACCTGGCCATCATCCGGGCGCTGATCCTCCGCAACCTCCGCCTCAAGTACCGTGACAATAGCCTGGGATTCCTGCTGGAATTCATCCGGCCGACGGCGGTCGTCATCGCCCACTATTATATCTTCCTTCTGATCAAGAAGCCGATGCCGGCCGAAATCCCGATCGCCATCTTCGTTCTGGCGGGATTTCCAGTCTGGTTCGCCTTCAATGGCGCCGCGCTGGGGGCTGAAGGGGCCAATGTGCCCGGGCGCATGATCCTGATTCCGGGGGTGACGACCCTCCACCTTCAGCTGGCGCGGGCCATCTGGGCCTGGTGGGTCGACCTCGTCTTCTGCCTGGCGGGGGCCGTGTTCCTGAACCTCTACGGCGCCAGACTGCCCTTGCCCAACATCGAAATGACGCTGCTGATCTTCATCCTCTCGGGGTCCATGGGATTCGGATTTGGCATGCTGGCCGAACAGATCGGGGAGGTCTTGCCCGTCGCCAGCATCGTGGAGAAACTGATGCTCTGGGCCCTGTTCATCACCTCGGGCATGTATTACTCGGCCGCCACCTCCAACGCTCAACTTGCAAAGTTTTTTCTGTTCAACCCGCTCCTGCATCTCGTGGAATTCGAGCGCAACGCCTTCGATCCAGGCTATCCGGTGGGGCTCGTCAACCTGGCCTATCCCGCCGCCTTCGCGATCGCCCTGCCGGCGCTGGCGCTGACGCTTCTGGCGATGAAGACGAGCCGTGGGGCGGTTCACGCGTGATCACGCTCTTATCCGTCGCCAAGGCCTTCACGGAACGTGGGCAAGCTCCGAATGTGGTCTTGCGCCCGACCTCGATCAACCTGCCGACTGATCAATGCGTGGGGATCCTGGCGGTGCGCCGCGCGGGGAAGACCACCTTGCTGCAGATGCTCGCGCGCAACCTGGCGCCCGACGCCGGCGTGATCTTCGCGCCCAGCGCGATGTCGCCCGTGGTCAATTCCAGCGGTCTGTTTCACCCTCAATTGACCGGGATGGAAAATGTCCAGTTCATCGCCCGCGCCTATGGCGTGGACTCAAATCGGCTGCTCGAGACCGCCGACGCCTTTTGGCCCGTCGAGCTCAGCCTTGAGCAACCGATCCGCACCCAACCCCTGGCTGCCCGACGGTCCCTGGAGGCCGCTCTTCTCACGGTCCTGCATTTCGATTGTTATCTGTACGATGACGTCGCACAATTCGAGCCCGCGTTCTTCGAACGCTGTTACGACGCCGCGATGCAGCGACAGGCCGCCATTGTTTTCACGACGGGCAATCCGAAGCTGGTGCGGCAATTCGCCGAATTCACCCTTGTGATCGACGACGCGACACTCCACCCGTTCGAGCATGCCGAGGAGGCGATCGAGTTCTTTGGCCAGCGAACACATTAGGATCAGGCCTCAGCCCGTGACGTCGGACGAGTCGCCGGCGCGTCGCGGTCCCGGTCGGCAGCCCGGCCCGCGCGAGCGCGCGCCGACACCGGATATCGGGCCGAAGGCGGCGTCGACATGGTCCAACGTGGCCCAGCATGCGCAACTTCTGATGGACATGCGTCGAACGCGCCGGCGTCGCTTCTTCCTGCGCCTGGGACTGTTCGTGGGATTGCCGACGCTCGTGGCGGCCATCTATCTGTTCTTGATCGCCACCCCCCGCTATCAGTCGGAATTCCAGGCGACCTATCAGACCTATAGCGCGCCCCAGACCCTGGCCAGCGGCATCATGCAGAGCTTCGCCAGCACAAGTCAGAACAACACGGTCGATCTTGGGCAGATATTGTACCAATACATCCGCTCGCCGGCGCTTCTGGAGAAGCTGGATCACGATCTCCACCTGAGGGCCTATTACTCCAATCCCAAGATCGACTTTTTCTCGCGTCTGGACAAACACGCCTCGTTCGAGGCCTTTCTTTTTTATTATCAAAATCACGTCAGCGTCTCGCAGGGGCTGGGCGGATATCTGACGGTCGATGTCCAGGCCTTTGATCCGAAGTTCGCCAAGGCCTTGGCCCAGGCCATCGTGACGGACGCCGACGCCATGACAGACCAGATCACCGCCAGGGCCAGGTCGGACGAGATCAAGGTCGCGGAGGATGAGGTCGCGCGGGAAGAGGCCAGGGTGGAACGCTCACGCCTTGCGCTCGCGCAGTTCCAGAATCAGCACGGCGTCGAGGACCCTGAACGCACCGCGACGCAAATCGGCGACATTGGCGGCAAGCTGGAATCTGAGCTCGCCGCCGCGAGAGCCCAACTCGCCGAGTCCCAGCGCGATCTGTCACCCTCATCGCCGATGGTCGTTCAGCTCAAGAGCCAGATCAGCGCGCTTCAACAACAGCTTCATCAAGAGCAGTCAAGGCTGGCCGGCAAGGGAAGCGGAACCCCCTATTCGACGCTTCTCCAGAAGTATTCCGCGCTCCAGGTTGAGCAGGAATTCGCCAAGAGCGCCTATATGTCAGCGCAGCAGGGTCTGGCCGTCGTCCGCGCGGACGTCGCCCGCAAGGAGGCCTATCTGGTTGATTTCGCGCCTCCCAACGCGCCAGATCGGCCGTCGATCTATTTCCCATTGATCTGCACCTTTTCGGTGTTCTTGATATCCTTGGTTATTTACGGATTCGGCAGCCTTGTTGTGGGGGCGTTCCGCGATCAAGCGGGGATCTGAAAACTGGTGCGTTGTTGAGGGGGCATATGAAGCTCGCATTTGTGCTCTTGGCGCACGGCGATCCGGAGCTGGTCAAACGCCTTATCCGCCTCCTCACCGCCCAGGGTCACAAGGTTGCGGTGCACTATGACGCCAAGGCGAAACCCGGCGCGTTCGAGGACCTGAGCGCCGCCTTCGCGGACGACACGGCGGTGCGTTTCGCCCAGCGTGCGCGGGTCGGCTGGGGCCAGTGGGGCGTGGTTCAGGGTGCGCTCAACTGCCTGCGGGAGATCGACGAGGCGGGCTGGCTCCCGGACTACGTCTATCACGTGAGCGGCATGGACTATCCGATCCGCTCTTCCGCCGAGCTGATTTCATTTCTACGGCGCAATCGCGGCGATGAATTCATTGAAAGCGTCCCGGCCGATACCGTCGCCTGGGTCAAGAGCGGACCGCAGCGAGAGCGCTACCTGTACCATTGGTGGTTTAACTGGCGCAGCCAGCCCAAGCTGACGGACTTCATGTTCTGGCTGCAGAAGACATTGAGGCTCAAGCGGCCCTTTGTGCGTGACATCACCCCCTATATCGGGTCGCAGTGGTGGGTGCTGACCTGGGCGACTCTGAAAAAGGTCATGGCCGTCGCCGAGCATCCTGAGATCATCGCCTTCTTCAAGACAACCCTGGTGCCTGACGAGCTCTTCTTTCAGACCCTGGTGCGGTATGTGGCGCCAAAGGCGCCGGTCACCAACTGCTCCCTGACCCTCTATCAGTTCACGGACTACGGTTATCCCGTCGTCTATTATTCAGATCACGTCGACTATCTGGTGCGCCAGCCCTTCTTCATGGCGCGGAAGATATCGCCCCATGACAGCAAGATCCGCGACGCCCTCGACGCCTATTGGCGGGGGAGCAAGACAGGCGCGCCGGTGACGGACCAGAGCGTCGGTATTGTCGGCCCCGAATATGAGGATCGCCGGCTGACCTATCGCCACGGGCCCTATGGCTCCCGCCTGATCGGCGCCGCCGTGGACGGTGAACACGGAGACCTCGGCCAGATCGAGACCCCCTTGTTCGCGATTATCGGGACCAATGAAACCGAACTCAGCCTGGTCCAAGCGCTTCTCGCGGACCAGCCGGAACTGCTGTGTCATGGACAGTTGTTCCATCACAGCCACATCGCGTTTGCAAAGCAACGGGACAATTTCGCGGGCTATGACGATACCGATGTCGCCATCCGCGACGCCGACCCGGGCAACTTCCTGGCGGACATCCTGCGGGCGGGAAAGTCGCGGACGAGCGGCCTCCTGATCCATTTGGGCCATTGCGCCGACATTCTGCCCATGTTGTTCGATCTGCCGAACGTGCGACTGGTGGTTCTTCAGAGCAACCCCATGCTCTCGTTTCTCGAAAGTCTCTGGGAAGAGGGGCTCCTGGCGAGCCCGACGCCTCACACCTCGGCTATCGCGGCGATACCCCCCGCGGCGCTCACCAATCACTTCAGGCGCTTTCTCTCCGCGTACAACGAGAGCGTGAAGCAGCAGAACGATCTGATCGCCAAGGCCCGCGACCACAAGCCTGAAGGATGGCTGGTCACCCTCGATCTCGCGGACAACCCCGATCAGTGGCGCGAGGCGCTTGAAACCGCTTTGGAGATCCGCATCGGCCCGGTCCAGGCGCAGGCCGAGGAGGCGACGGGAATAGAGGATTGGCCGGGTAACAAGATCAGGGCCGCGATCCTCAAATCGCTGGCCAAGGGCGGGATGGGAGAGATCCCGTTCGAAGGCCTGGACGCCCTGTCGAAACCTTCGGATCCCGACCGGGTCGATGAATTGGCCGCCAGCTGACCGCGCCGATCAAGGCTCCGAGGTTCAATCGCGGGCGCTTCCCTACCGTAGGGTGATGCGGAGAATTTCCGCGCTGGTCCCGCGGCCCTGCGTTCCAGGATTGAGATCGCATTCGACCACCGGCGCGCCGTCGGGGCCGGTCACCATCCGGGTCGGCAATGGGCGGGTCTTGGCGAACCGCGACCGGTTCGGATCGTTGGGCTGGTCGGAAAACATCACCTCGGCGGAGACAACCTGGGTAAGGCCCGTGCCGCCCAGCGGGATTTTCAACGCGCCGTATTGGCTGTCCCCCGTCGCCACGAAGATGGTCGTGCCATCGTCGGAACGCGCCGCCGCCGAGGCGAGCGGGCCGGAGGTGTCGAGCGCGACGCCGCGGTAATAGTGGGACATCCAGCCGAACAGCATGCCGGTGGCGAAGGCGCGGTCATAATCTCGCGACAAGAGGGCGATTTCCGGAACGGCGCGCACGGGGGGCCAATAGGCCGCCGACTGGATTCGCGCCTGCGCCAGGGTGCGAAACGCCGTCACCATCAGATTGGCGTTGCGGATGCCGTAGTCGTCCTTGGTGACCTTGGTGCCCAGCGCCCATTCCGAGGCGTAGATCGCGTCTTTACCCGTGAGCGCGCGAATCCGATCGACCCGGTCGGGCAGGCGGCTGCACAGGGTGTCCGGATCGGAGTCGCCGCAATAGGGATGAATCGACAGGCCGTCGACAGCCGCCCAGGCCGATTCGCCAACGAGCCTTCGCAGGGTCGCGAAATCGTCGGGCTGGGTCCATTCGCCCGTGACGTAGAGTTCGATGTTCGGATCAGCCGCCTTCATCGCCGGCGCCGCCACCGCGACGAGAGCGGCATACCGCTCAAGGTTCTCCTGCCGGGTGACCGGGTCGTGTTTGGCGCCGCGTTGCAGCCACCACTCATTGCCGATCTCCCATCGCTTCACGCGCTCGCCATAGCGCGTCACCAGATTGGCCGCCGTAGCCGCGATCGCGGGAATCTCCGCGGGGTTGCGGATGGCGGGCGCGCTCGCGGTCACGAAGGTGGCGGCTGGAACGTTTGAGAGGAACGTCTCGGGATCGACCCCCGGCGCCTTGGACAGGGCCTCCCCGTCCAGGTCAGGCAGGGCGGATGGGGCGTCCGGGCCCTTGGCGATGTAGGCGTTGGTGGACCAGTCATAGGACTCCGCGGCCCAGCCGCCGGGGTAGCGAACGAGGGTCGCGCCGACGGGGTCACGCATGAGGGTCGCGAACCGGGGAAAGTCGCTGGCGGGCACCAGGTGCCATACGTAGTTTACCCCGTAGATCCCGGGATCGATGGCTCCAAGAGTTTTGGACTGGAGGGTGATCTGGGCGACTTGGCCGCTCTGAGCCCGCGCTGATGTGCTTAGGATCGCCCGACTGACCAGGACGACTAGGTAAGCGATCACCACCAACGCGAGGCCGGACGCCAACACCCGGGCTAGTCGATCTATGGAGAGCGCCACGGGTTGATCTCTCTTGTCTCGCCTGGGATGGCGCACGGCTTAAAACCACTGCCCCGGGTTCATGAGGCCCGCGTCCACGAGGTCGGAGGACTGTGTGTAACGCGCGCTGAAATCGTGTTTCAAAGCCAGGGTCCGGAGTTTCGGAGACCCGGTATAGCAGGATGGTCTCCCGTCGGTGACGATCTCACCGGCGTCGATGCGGGCCGCTCTCTCCAGGACCGGCTCTGGATCCAAGAGAGCGTAGCGGAGCAAGCAGGCGGTTGGGTTCGAATGGTTCGGTGAGTGGGGCATGTTGCGACCTGGCGGCATGATCAAGCGGCGTCCGGCGACATAGGTGAAATACCACCGCCATTTCGCCAGCGGCGTGCGATTGAGCGAGGGGCTGTGGCTCGGCCTTGATTTATAGAGGGCGCGCCGCTGAAGACCGCCACGGACGATCACGTTTGAATAGGGACCTCGTTCCGACCGGCTGTAACCGTAGGCGTCGAAATACATCAGCTTCGTCGCCGGATCCTCACCCGGGAGCAGCTTGATGGACTGCGCCTGGACATCGCCATACATCTCCAGAACCAGGGCGTAGATGTGGTCGCGTCGCTCGCTATCGAGGAATTCCACGAGGTCCCGAATATCCCGCGTCTCGCACCGATAGAAGACGAACCGCTCATTTGGCTCAAGCGACAGGCACCATCGGCCGGAGCCGTACTGGCCGCGAAGATAGTTCAGCCAGAGGAGGGCGCGATCAAGGCGCATGGGGTCGCGTGGCCGCCAAACCGCGCAATTGCGTCGTCCCGCCAGAAGCGCCGCCAAAGTCCCGTCCTGCGACATGTCCAGAAACACGAACTCGCCGACGCCGAGACGGCTATGGTAATCGATGAACGGGCCGACCTGGGCGTCCTCGCCGCGGAAGGCCGCGATCACCACCACGCCGCCGCGCCCACCGCGATTGGGCGGTCCGGCCTGACGCTGCAATTCAAGATTTCCCCAGAACCACGCCCTGATCCAGGGAATCACCAGGTAGACCGCTGTCACCGCCAGGAAGATGAGACCCGACCGCAGCGCGCTGGCGATGTGCATCAGCGTTTCCTGCGGCCGCAACTCATGCAGCCGCCCTCGGATCGTCTTGACGGGGCGCGGAGGAAGCATGGGATCAGGCTTGACTGGCGAGCGAGGCGCCGAAGCGCGCCCCGCCTCGGAAAACGGGATTCCGGTTTCGGTGTCTCAACTCAATGAACCGTGGTGTTCTTCAAGTCGTAATAGATCCCCGTCGCCCCACGGAGCAAGACGAACATCTTTGAGAGCTGGTCCGCATTGGCGTCCGTCATCAAGATAACGTCCTTGTCGTGAATCTGTACTGCCTGGGCGAGAAAATAGCCGCCGCCCTGGCGCAGGTTTAGATGGTAGGCGACCGGTAATCTGCCTGTCGGCGCGCTGGGATCCACCGGGTGCGCGCCTGTCGGCGGGGTGAGGTCGTCCACGAGGCTCTTGGTCTCATACCGAAGAAGATAGACGTTCTGGATGTTCGCCAAGGTGTCGCTGGGGCCGCCTGAACGCGCGATGGCCTCGGCCAGGGTCACCTTCTCCGCGTCGAAATTGATCTGCGACACCTTCATCGCCGATCCGAGCACGCTGAAACTGTGCGGATAGTGGGAGATGTAGAGGCTATCCCCAGGTTCCAGGGTCACATTGTCCATCGGACTATCCACGATCTCCTGCAGCGGGGCCTTGACCGTCAACAGGTGGCGAACGAGTTGCACATCGCAGTCATAGGACTCGAACTTGGCGCCGCCGGCGGCGGCGATCGCATCCAAGACCCGCTCCCCCCGCACGGTGAGAGGGATCACCCCGGGACGTTCGACATCTCCGCCGACGGTGACCGCGTCTAGCGCGCTGCTCACGCGCGTGACGACCGCCTGGGGGGCCTTCGCCTGACCCTTGAGCGAGCGCTCGATCCGGCGAGCCGCCTCGGTGGGGCTCAGGCCGGCGATCCCCACAGTCCCGCCGAAGGGAATCTTGACCGTGCCATCGAGCTCAACGACCTGATTGGGGATCGCTGTTGAATGTCCGGTGATCGGCGGCGCGGCCGCGCTGCTGTCGCCACCCCCGCCGCCGGTTCCCAGAAGTGGCTGGGCGCTGACGTCGAAGATGGTGATCGCCACCACGTCCCCCGGCAGGAAGGCGAGCGTTGGGCTATAGGGTGACTTGCCGAGCGCGTTGGCCAAGCCTGGATATTGGAAGCTGGCCAGGGCCCGCACCACGCGCGGGTCGAGGTCGATGATCGCGAAGCTGGGCGCGTGGTCGGCGGAGGCGGGATGGGTGAACTCACGCACGGTCGGGGCGCTGCTTGGCAGATTCGCGCAGGCGGTAAGGCTGGCGGCGAGAAGCAGGGCTGTCGTGGCTCGATGGATCATACGTCGAAGGACTCCGGGCAAACGTCTATTCACACGTTCGCCCGTGCATACAATCTTCTATTGGGAATGGGCGAGAGGCGCGCCGTGGCGTCTCGCCGCGTCAAAGCGCGTTGGGGGCCGCGAAGGCGCATCCGTCGAGACGCACGGTTCCGGCAACGCTTTCCACATCCCCCACGCGACCCCCCGGTGCGCCCTGATCCTCGCGCCGTCTTTTCCACGGGTTCCGGCGAGGGGGGCGTGCGCCGGGTGCTTTAGATTACTGCGGCGGCGGGGGCGGCGCGTCGGCGGGGGGCGGACCTTGGCGCTCGGCGCGACGAGCTTGCGAGAATGCCCGGATGTCCTGGAGGGTGACATAGCCGCGATGATTGACGTCGATGGCGTCAAAGTACTTCGCCACCATCTTCATCCCGCCCGCCTGCGCCTGTTCGCGTGTCAGGTGTCCATCGTTGGTCGTGTTGGCGGCCGCGAACTTCTCACGCATCGTAGGGCCATGCTCGGCGGCCGGCGGCGGCGCGGGGGGCGGTGCGTCCTGGGCGAAGGCGCCGGACATCGCGGGCGCGAGGATGGCGATTAAACTCGTCGCCGTGAGGATGGCGGGGATCCGGTGGCGAGCCGGGATTTGTGGGTGGAACATGGCGAGTCTCCTTTTCGCTCTTTGAACGCGGAACACCCGTCGGGCCGTCGCGGCTGAGGTCTTCTTCGGTCAGGTTCGCTTCGATCAGGTCAAATGGCGTCTGGACCCGAAGGGCCTTGAGCGGCGAGAAGGGGGGCGCTGAACATTCGCTCCGCGGAGTCTGACATGGCCTCATGGCGCAACTGGTCGGGCAGCGTCACGGCGCGCCCCGCCGCCATGGCGGCGCCCCGAAGCGTCGCCGAGCTGCAGAGGCTCGTCGCCCAGACCAACCGGGTGCGGGTCGCTGGCTCCGGCCATTCGTTCATGCCGCTGTGCGAGACGGACGGCCTGCTGCTCAGCCTGTCCGACCTGGAGGGCGAAATCGACGTCGCCGATGACGGGGCCACCGCCTGGGTTCCCGCCGGCTGGCCGATCCACCGTCTGACCGCCGCCCTATGGGAGCGGGGTCTTTCCCTGATCAATCAGGGGGACATCGATAAACAGGCCATCGCGGGGGCTCTGGCCACGGGCACCCACGGAACGGGCGCGAGCCTCGGTTCGATCTCCACCCAGGCGGCGGCGTTCTCCCTGATCCTGGCCGACGGATCGCGGGTGGACTGCGATGCCGAAAACGAGCCGGACCTTTTCCAGGCCCAGAGGGTCAGCCTCGGCGCGCTGGGCGTCATGGAGCGGGTGAAGCTGCATGTGCTCCCCGCCTATCGCCTGCGCGAGAGCGTCCGCCCCGCGCCCCTGGGGGAGATTTTGAGTGAGTGGCCAGAGCTGACGGCCCGCCACCGGCACGTGGAGTTCTTCGTCTTTCCCTATGCCGACACGGTGCTCCTCAAGACCCTCGATCCCGTGGAGGTCGGCGATGATGGGCCGCCCTCCGCCTGGTTGGAGTCCGCCGCCCTGCAACTCGCCAGCGACTTGGCCGCCGCCTTTCCTGGTCTCGCCCCAGCCCTCCAGAGGTTCCTCACCTCGGCCATAAGTCCCTCCACGCGCGCCGCCCCCGCCCGCCAGATCTTTCCCTCCGAGCGGGCCACGCGGTTCGAGGAGATGGAACATGAGATCCCCGCCGCCGCGGGCGCGGACGCCCTGCGCGAGGCCATGGCCCTGGTGCGCTCCCAGCGCTGGCCGATCATCTTTCCCTTCGAGTATCGATGCGTGGCGGGTGACGACATCTGGCTGTCGCCGATGAGCGGGCGCGACTGCGTCTCCATCTCCTTCCACCAATACGCCAAGATGCCCTGGCGGGAGGCCTTCGCCGGCATGGAGGCGGTGTTCGCGGCCGCGGGCGGACGCCCCCACTGGGCCAAGCGCCATACCCTTAACCACGAGGATGTCTTGCGCCTCTATCCCGACGCGCCGCGCTGGGCGGCGGTCCGCAAACGGGTCGATCCCGGCGCCAAATTCCTCAACGGCCACCTGCGCGAGCTTTTCGCCTTCTCGCTCTGAAGACCAGGACCGGGTTAGAACACACCTCATGTACGCCCAGGATCTGCACGAGCACCTCATCGGCCGCCAAGGCTCCCGCGCCTCGCTCAATACCCCCGCCCTGGTGGTGGAGGTGGAGGCCCTGGAGCGGAACATCGCCGCCATGGCCGCCTTCGCCGCGGCGCACGGCCTGGCGCTTAGGCCCCACGCCAAGACCCACAAGTCCGTGGAGATCGCCCGGCGACAGATTGCCGCCGGGGCCGTGGGGGTCTGCTGCGCCAAGCTGGGGGAAGCCGAGGCCCTGTCGGCGGGCGGGATTGAGAACATCCTCATCACCTCGCCCGTGGTGGGCCCGGCGGCGGTGGAGCGGCTTGTGGCGCTCGCGGAACGCACGTCCGGCCTCATGGTCACGGCCGATCATCCGGACGCTGTCGACGCCCTGGCCCGAACGGGGGCGGCCTTGACCCTGTTGGTGGACATCGATCCGGGCTTTCACCGCACGGGCGTCGCCGATCCCGCCGCCGCCCTGGCCCTGGCCCAGCGCATCGCCGCGGCGCCAAGCCTCACCTTCGGCGGCGTGCAGTTTTATTGCGGCGTCCAACAACACATCGAGGATTTCGCCGGCCGCCGCGCCGCCGTGGCCGAACGGACGGAAATCCTAAAGGAAGCCATCGCGCTTCTCGAGAAAGCCGGCCTCGCCCCATCCCTGATCACGGGCGGCGGCACGGGGAGTCACGTCATCGACGCGGA
>Ga0116226_10003006_pt1 | contig 14823 bp, 14 predicted proteins | sample S1TSphfallax_FD_89692 | JGI IMG/M metagenome (GOLD analysis project Ga0116226, IMG submission 89692) | Host-associated microbial communities from peat moss isolated from Minnesota, USA - S1T2_Fa - Sphagnum fallax MG | ecosystem: Host-associated > Plants > Peat moss > Unclassified | place: USA...
CTTCGGTGGTTAAGTAATTGCCGAGCACGAGTCCGCTCGCGCCGCTCAGCATGCCGAGATTCTGCAAGCCCTGCAACGTGACTTCGCGGCCGCCCGCGAAGCGCACGAGCGCGCGCGGCATCGCGAGACGCGTCAGCGCGACGAAGCGCAGCGCTTCGATCGGTTCCACGGTCGAGCGATCGCCGAACGGCGTGCCCGGGCGCGGATTGAGAAAATTCACCGGCACTTCTTCCGGCGAAAGCGCTTGTAGTTCCAAAAGAAAGTCGATGCGGTCCTCGCGCGTTTCGCCCATGCCGATGATGCCGCCGCAGCAGAGTTCGAGGCCGTGTGCCTTTACGGCTTGGCACGTGGTGAGCCGCTCTTCGTAGGTATGCGTCGTGCACACGCTCGGAAAGAAGCGGCGCGACGATTCGAGATTATGGTTGACCTTGTCGGCGCCGGCCTCGCGCAGTTTGGCGAGCTGCTCGTCGCGCATGATCCCGAGCGAGACGGCGACGGTGAGTGGCAGCTCTGCTTTGATAAAACGAACGGCCTCGCACACGCGATCGAGCAATCGCGCCGAAGGGCCGCGCACGGCGACCACGATGCAGAACTCCGAGGCGCCGCGTGCGTGTGCGTCGCGTGCGGCATTCGCAAACGATTCGACGCTCTGCAACACTTCGGGAACGACGTCACTCGCGTAGCGAGCGGATTGCGAACAGAAGTTGCAATCCTCCGAGCAGCCGCCCTTCTTCGCGTTGAAGAGCACCTCGACGCCGGCCGCGGAGCCGCAGAAATGTTCGCGCACGTCGTTGGCGAGCGCGAGCAATTGCGGCACGCCGTCGGCCGGGAGCGCCATCAGTTCTTCGAGCAACGCGCGGTCGGCCGGGAGCTCGCGTTCGAGCACCACGGAACGCGCGCGGACGACGGACGGATAGAGCGGAGATTCGCTCAGCGTATCGATCATGCGGGCTCCTTCGCCGCCAAGGCCGCAACGTACTCGACGGAAGCCGCCTCATCCGCATCGTAGGGCACGACCCCGTAGATGCCGAGCCGGCCGGCGAGGGCGCGACGGACGTCCGCGATATATTCCGCGCCCACCGGCTCCCAGCGTTCCACGAGCACGGCCCCGGCCGGCTCCACGCCCCGCGCACGCAGGTATGCCGCCGTGAGCAGCGCGTGGCTGATGCACCCGAGCCGCAGCCCGACGACGACGACCGTTCGCAGTGCCGCGGCCGCCGCGAGATTCGCGTACGTCTCGCCCGGCCCGAACGGTACGGCGATTCCGCCCGCGCCCTCGACGACGAGGTCTCCGCGCTCGGCCGCAAGGCGCTCCGCGATCTCGCCGACGGTCACGAGCGGGCGACCCTCCGCGAGCGCCGCCGCCCACGGGTCGGCCGGTTTCGCGAACCGGACGTATTCTTCGAACGCGCAACCCGCGAGTCGCCCGGCGCGTTCCGCATCGCCTTCTTCCCCCGCACGCACGCCCGTCTGCACGGGCTTCACGATGGTCGGGAAGGCACCCGAAGCGACGAGGGCGCGTGCGAATCCCGCGGTCACGCGCGTCTTCCCGACGTCGGTGTCGGTGCCGGTTATGAAGTAGCGGCGAGGGCCCGGCATCGTTCGAGTGCGGCAAACAGCGCGTCCAGGTCGGCATCACCGTGTGCCGCGGTCAAGCTCACGCGGATGCGCGACGTCCCGGGCGCGACCGTCGGCGGTCGGATCGCCGGCGCGAGAACGCCGGCTTCGAGAAGACGCGCCTGCACGTCGAGTGCCGATGCGGCGTCGCCGAACACGATCGGTATGACGTGCGACGTGGGCGCGTCGGCGCGCACGAACCCGAGCTCCGCGAGCGCGGCGTGCGTGCGCGCGACGTTCGCCGCGAGTCGTCCGCGAGCGGCATCACCGTCGGCCGAACGCGCGATGCGAACGGACGCGAGCGCGCCGGCGGCCGTCCCGGGCGGCAACGCGGTATCGAAGATAAACGTGCGCGCCGCGTTCGCGAGAAAATCGGTCGCGATCGCCGGAGCGGCGACGAACCCGCCCGCCGCGGCGAACGCCTTCGAGAGCGTGCCGACGATCGCGACGCGCGGATCGGCGAACGGCGCGCAGAGCCCCGCGCCCGCCGGACCCGCGACGCCGAGCGCGTGCGCCTCATCGACGAGCAGCAGATCGTTCGGGCCGAGCGCGGCGAGGATCGCGGCCGCGTCGGCGCGATCGCCGTCCATTCCGAAGAGTGACTCCGTGACGACGAGCTTCGCGCGCGTATCTCGCGAGAGATCGGGCAGGCGCAAGTGCGGATACACGATCTTTTCGGCGCGCGCGAGACGTATGCCGTCGATGAGGCACGCGTGGTTCTGCGCGTCGGAATACACGACGTCGAAATGCGGCGCGAGCGCGGCGATCGCGCCCGCCGCCGCGAGATATCCGGAGCTGAAGAGCAGCGCGTCCTCGCGACCCACGTACGATGCGAGTTCGCGTTCGAGAACGCGATGTTCGTGCGCGGCGCCGCTCAAGAGGCGCGCGCCCGTGGAGCCCGCGCGATCGGTCGCGCCGAACGCGCGAACGACGCGCGCATCGCGCGCGAGTCCGAGATAGTCGTTCGTGGAAAAATCGTGCGGCGCCGTCGGTGCGGCGGTGCGGAGCGTGCGACGGCGATCCTCGCGTTCGAGTTCTTCGAGCCGGCGCGCGAGACGTGCGAGGTACAGTTACGCCACCTCGTCGAGCGCGCGCGCGAGGTCGGCGCAGAAGTCGAGGAGCTCGCGCGGCGTCGATGAGAGCGGCGGCACGAGTTGGATCGTATCGACGATCGGCCGCGTGAAATGCCCGCGTTCGTAAAGTGAATCGGCGACGCGCCACGCCGCACTTCGCGCGTCGCTTGCGAAACGTTCCGACGCGAGTTCGATGCCGCACATCGAGCCGCGCTTGCGCACCTCGCGCACGCGCGGATGGCGCGCGAGCTCGGCGAGCGGCGCGTCGAGCGCGCGCGACGCCTCGGCCGCGCGCGCGAGCGTCTCCTCGCGCGCGAAGAGATCGAGCGACGCGAGCGCCGCCGCGCACGCGATCGGATTGCCCGCAAACGAATGACCGTGAAAGAACTGCTTGCGCTCCGAACTCGGCGCGAGGAACGCGTCGAACACGCGCGCGTTCGCAAGCGTGGCCGAGAGCGGGAGTACGCCGCCCGAGAGACCTTTACCGACGCAAACGATATCCGGCACGAGCGCGAGTTGCTCGAACGCGAACATCGAACCGGTGCGACCGAAGCCCGTCGCGATCTCGTCGACGATCAGTAGCGGCGCGCCCGCCGCGCGCGAACGTAGCGGCGCGTATGCCGCATCATCCACGAGCCGCAACCCGGCCGCGGCTTGCACGGCGGGTTCGATTAGAATCGCCGCGACGTCGGGCCGTTCGAGCACGCGATCGAAACCGTCGTATGGAAGCGATTCGAACGTCACGTCGCGATACGCATCTTTGAACGGCCCGATATCGGAGACGCTCATCGCGCCGAGCGTGTCGCCGTGATAGGCGGAGACGAGCCGCACGAAACGCGTCCGCTCCGGCGCACCGTGCGCGCGCCAGTAGTTGATCGCCATCTTCAGCGCCGCCTCGATCGCGCTCGCGCCATCGCTCGCGAAGAACGCATGCGGCAATCCGACGAGCGCGCAGAGGCGCTCCGCGAGTTCCTCGGCACGCGGATTGCTCGCGCCGAGCGTCGTCGCGTGGTCGAGTTCCGCCGCCTGACGCGCGATCGCGGCGACGATCGCCGGATGCGCGTGTCCGTGCACGATCGTCCAAATCGAAGACGTGGCGTCGAAGAGCGCGCGGCCGTCGCCGTCGATCAGCGACGTACCGGACGCGCGCACGAAGCGGCGCACCACGGCATCTTGCATCTGCGTGAACGGCAACCACAGCGCGCTCCGCGTCGATGTGAGCATCCCGATACCGTTGCCGCGCGGCACGCGCGGACCCTGCGCGACGCACGGCCCGAACCGGTCGGAAAGGACGACGTCCCGCCGACACAAAGTGAAACGTGGGAGGACCCCTTGCTCGATTTCATCCGAATTGCGACGCTCTTTGCAGCACTCGCCGGCACCGCTGCGAGCCCGCTCGTCGTCATCGACGAATCCGGGAAGCCCGTTGCCGGTGCCCTCGTCGATTTCGTGGACGCCGCCGGGCACCACGACCTCGAGCAGACCGACCCCGCCGGCAACGCGGCAGCAAAAGCCGGGTTCGACCCGCGGAGTGCGGACGTCGTCAAACCGGGCTTCGCGCGGCTTCACGTCGACCTCGACCGGGTCGCAAAGGCGGTGCTGCAGCGTGCCCTTCCCGTCGTGGGAACGGTGTCGGTCGCGACCGGTTCGCAGCGCAACCTCCACGAGGTCCCGCTCCCCACGTCCGTCATGGATCGGACCGAGGTCGCGCTCTCGCCGGCGCAAACGTCGGACCGTCTCCTCCGCGATCTACCCGGGAACGATCGCGACCGGAGCAACAGCGCGTTCACGAATTACGGCCAATTGCGCGCGTCGTTTTCGGGGGCGGGCAGCGACCGCGGCGACGTGCTCGTCGACGGCGTGCCGGCACAGGACGCATTCGGCGGCCAAGTGGACTGGCTCGCCTATCCCGCTGAGGAAATCGAACGCGCGGAGCTCTTGCGCGGGGCCGGCTCCGCCTTCTACGGTTCGGGCGCCGTCGGCGGCGTACTCGATATTCAAACGTTCGCGCCTCAGGTGGGCGCTCCGGGCGTGGACGGTCGCGCGAGCGCCGGGCTCGGCACGAACGATGCCGCGGACGATTCGCTGCAAGTGCGGACCCCGCTCGGAGCGCACCTCGCGGGTTCGCTCTCCGCCGTCTCGACGCGGCTCGCGTACTTCGCGCTGCCGCCGGGCTACGCCGCGCCGAGCGATCACATCTCGACGGGCGATACGGGCGCCACCCATTTGCGCGCCCGCTATCAGAACGGCTCGACGACGGTCGACGGGTCGATCCTCGCAACGTCCGACCATCAGGACGAGGGCCGCGACAATTACACGTTCGATCGGACGTTGCGTCAGGAGGCGGTCGACATCACGCAAAAGCTCGGCTTCGCACAAGCGAAGTTCGGCGCGTACGTGCGTGACACGACGGTGTACAATCTCGACGATCTCTTCCCGACGACGCCGGGCGCGCTTCGCTACGATCAACACGTTCCGACGAACGAAAACGGCTTCTTCGGCTCGCTCTCCGCGGCACCGGGCCCCTTCGAGTTCGCACTGATCGTCGACCAGCGTCGCGTGGTCGGATCGAGCGTGCAAACGGGCCCGACCGGCGCGCTCCAATCGTTCGGCGCGGGAACCGAACTCTCGCAGGGCATCGGCGCCCAGGCCTCGTTTCACGCGCATCGTTTCGAAGCGCTCGCGGGCATTCGCGCGGATAACGAGCGCTACGACGACCTCGCAATCCAAACGGTCTCGAATGCGATGCCGCCCGTCACGAAGCGGACCGCCGTCGCCGGGCACGACACGGGCGCGATCTCACCGCGCGGTGCGCTGCGCTACGATCTCACGCCGAGGTTGGCGCTCCGCGTTTCTAGCGGCGGCGGGTTTCGCTCGCCCTATCTCAACGAACTGATTCGCAGTTACAACGTCGGCGCCGTGGTGATGGCGCCGAATCCGGAGCTCGCACCGGAACGCAGCACCACGAGCGTTGCGGGTCTCGATTATGCCTTCGGATCCGGCCGGCTCTCGTTCGACGTCACGCAGACGCAGGTGAGGAATGCGATCGACTTCGTGACGGTGTCGAAAACGTTGATGATGCGCGAGAACGTCGATCGCACGCAAACGAATGGCGAGACGCTCACGTACACGCAAAGCGTCGCGACCTGCGCGCGCGTGCGGGCGTCGGGGACCGTGCAGAATCCGCGCATCACGAACGGGCCGACCGGCACGGATGGGAAGCAGCTCTCATACGTGCCGAATCGCGCGGCATCGATCGGGCTCGACGTTGCGGGCCCGGGTCCGATCGCCTACTCCATCGACTCGTCCTATAGCGGACAGACCTACGCCGACGAGCTCGAGCAAGAGCCGCTCGGCCCCGCGCTGCTCTTCGGCGGAACGATCCGAGCGACGACCGCATCCGGAATCTCGTTCGCGCTCTCCGGAGACAACGTCACGAATCAACGGTATCTCTCGACGATCGACCGATACGGGCCACCGCTCACCGTCGTCTTCAAGGTCGGTGTCCCGATCGGTGCGATCGCGCGCGAACGCGTCACTAATGGTTGTAGGTATTGAGAATTTCTTTCGCTTCCGCCACGCCGTCGTCTTCGAGCTGCTGGAGCAGCTTCGCGGCGTTCGCCCGGCTCGCCGCATCCTTCCCGCATTTGAGTTCCACGCCCGCCATCATCGCGGCGTGATGCATCATATCGTGCGACATCGCATCGAAGGCCTGATCGGTCGTCATCGCCGGCATCGCGGCGGCGGGTTTCATCATCGCGTCGTCGTGCTTCATCATGCCGTCGTCGTGCTTCATCGTCATCATCGAGCTCGCCTGACTACAGTCGACGGTCATGGGATCCATGGCGGCGGAAGCGGGAACGGCCGGGACGAGCGTCGCGAAAGCGGCACAGGCACCGAACGCTAGCAGAATATTCTTCACGGTAGTTACTCCTCGTACGATCCGCAAATGCGGTTCGGCGGTAGTATACCGACAAAGGCGAGGACGCGGTGTAGGGTATCTTACCGGAACGGAGGGATGCGAGAAATGGAGATCGGCGAAACCTTCGAGCGGCGCGTGCGTCTCTCCAAAGACGACGTTCGCCGCTTCGCCGAGGACGTGGGCGATACGAATCCGCTGCACCATGACGAGTCGTACGCGGACTCGACGCGATTCGGCGGACTCATCGCGTCGGGGGCACACAGCGTCGCAATCGCAATCGCGATGTGCGGCGCGAGAGCCACGCCCGAGACGCCCGGCGTCGGCCTCGAATTCGGCTTCACGCTGCTCGGAGCGGCGAAGCCCGACGAAGAGATCACGTTTCGCTGGACGGTCGAATCGCTCGAGCAGAGCGATCGACCGCGCGGAACGATCGTTCGCCTCGGCGGCGAAGCGGTGGCCGACGGTAACCGCCCACTGCTCCGCGCGACGGCGAAACTCCTGATGTTCTAGGCGAGCTCGCGACTACAGCGAGTTCGCGGCGTTGTTGAGGGTGTTGCTGGCCTTGCCGCCGAGGAACTTCAGCGCTGCGATCGCGACGATCGAAACGAGCGCGACGATCAGTGCGTATTCGACGAGACCTTGACCGCGCTCGTCGCGCAGAAGGTTGCGGAGGCTGGAGAACATGGCGTTGTGCGTGATCATGAGCTAAGAATACCTATTTCGTGCGACGTGGTGCATCGTCCATCCGGCGGCCATCCGCTTGGCTGAACGTTTGGGAAGTGTGCGCTGGAACACTACACCGCGTTCGCGGCGTTGTTGAGCGTGTTGCTGGCTTTGGACCCGAGAAACTTCAGCGCGCTGATCGCGACGAGGGACACGAGCGCGATGATCAGCGCGTATTCGACGAGACCTTGGCCACGCTCGTCGCGCAAGGCGCCGATGAAGCTCGACCGCAGATCGTACGTGATGTTCATGAACGCAGCATAGTCGTTCTGCGGCCGCGCGTGCATCGTCCGTCCGGTGGCCGTCCAGGTGGCTCAAGGCGCGTTCGGCGATTTCCGATACCTTGAGGGTGACGTCGTCCCTGGCGGCCCTCGGATCTCGCTTCCGACCCGCTTCGCTCTCCCCGCTGCAGATCTCGCTGCTCGCCTACGTGCTGATCGCGGCGGTCTTCGTCTTCGATCTCGTCACGCCGCAAGCGCTCGACGCCGCCGTCATGTACTGCATACCGATCCTCGTCGCCGGCTTCAGCCCGGACGAGCGCCTGACGCATCGCCTCGTAAAAATAACGATTCTCGCCGACGAACTCGGCGCGACGAGCGACGCCGCATTCGACGGCAACTGGAATATGATCGGGCTCGAGAATCGATTTCTCTCCCTGATCGCCCTCGCCGTCGTCGCGATCCTCACCCTCCAGGTTCAGAAGGCGGCCGCGCGCCTCGGCAGCTTGAGCGCGATCGAGATCCAACGTCGACGGCACGCGGCGCTCAGTCAGGCGGCCGATCACATTCTGGCCTCGCTCGGAAACGGGCGACTCGATGCCGCGATCGTCGAGGAAGCGGCGCGCGTTCTCGAACAACCCGGTGTCGTCTGGTGCCCGGCGGGCGAACGCGACACGTGCTGGGTATTCGCGGACGGTGCGGCGCGCGCGACTCCACGTGGCGACCTGCCCGTGCGCCTTGCCGCCGTTGCCGCCGCCGCTCCGGACACGCACGGTCCGGAGGTCCTCAGACTTCCCGACGCGGCCGCACACGGCGGCGACGCCGGAACGGACGACGTGATCTCGATCCCGATCGCAGATAAGGACGGCTTTATGGGCGTTCTCGTCGCCCCGATCGACGATTCGTCGAAAACGCTCGGCCTCGTCGTCACCGCCGCCAGCTTTGCGAATCTGGTGGTCTCGTCGCTGCAACAGGTGCGCCTGATCGTGGACCTCGCGAAACAAAACCACCGTTTGAGCGAGAAGCAAGGCGTCATTCAGGGACTCATCGATGCGATCTCCCACGATTTACGGACGCCGCTCGCGGCGCTTTCGGTCACGTTGAAGCAGGCGGGCGACGGAGCCTACGGCGAGCTTCCGGCGGAGTACGTGGGCGTCTTGCGCGAGAGCAAGAACTCGATCGACGAGATCGGCAATCTCGCCGAAACGCTGCTTCTCGTCGCTCGACTCGAAAGCGGCGGCCTGCGCGAAGTTCGCTCGCGCGTGCGGCTCGATGCCATCGTTAGCGAACTCGCGGCGGAATTCGGCGCGATGGCGTCGTCGCGCGGTATCGATATCGTCACCCGCGGTTCCGACGATGCGGTGGCTCTCGGCGCTCGCGGCGACGTGAGACGAGCGATTGCAAACCTCTTCGCGAACGCCATCACCCATACGCCGAGCGGCGGCACGGTCGAGGTTTGCGCGCGTCGCGGACCGCGCAGCGTCGAGGTCACCGTCGTGGACGATGGCTACGGAATCGATGAAGAATATCGTGCGAGCCTCTTCGAGCGCTTCTCGCGCGCGGCGCAAGCCGGAACGGGGACCGGACTCGGATTGCACATCGTTCGCCGCGTCGCGGAAGAGATGGGCGGCAGCGTGCGATACGAGCCACGCGCTCCACGCGGCTCGTGCTTCACGCTCTCGTTCCCGGCGGCCGCATGATGGGCCAACGCGTCGCGATCGTCGAGGATCACGCGCTCGTGCGCACGGGGTTGCGCACGTCGCTGCGAACCGGAGGCTTCGACGTCGTCTGCGAAGCCGGCGACGGCGTTCGCGGAGCAGAATTGATCGCGGAATTCCAACCGGATATCGCCGTCATCGACCTCGGCATTCCCGGCAAAGACGGCATCTCACTCACGCGCGATCTCAAGATGCTCCCGAATCCACCGCGGATCGTCGTCTTGACGATGCGCGAGGAGCAGAGCACGGTCGACGCGGTGCTACGTGCCGGCGCAGACGCCTACTGCGTGAAATCCTCGCCGCCGGAGACGATCGTCGATGCGGTGCGAGCCGTCGCCGCGGGCGGTGCCTACTTCGATCCGCGCATCGCGGGGTTCGTGCTCTCGCGCTTGGCCGGCAACGGCCGCGAAAAACCGGAGTCATCGCCGCTGACCGCGCGCGAGACCGAGATCTTGAGCTTGATCTCCGAAGGTGCGGGCAATACGGAAATCGCCGAGCGACTGTTCCTCAGCCTCGGTACCGTGAAAACGTACGTCGCCGAAATACTCCGCAAACTCGTCGCGTCCGATCGCGCGAACGCGACGGCGATCGCAATCCGCACCGGCTATATTTCTTAGCGCCGAACGAAAAGAAAACGGGATCCGCATCGCTGCGGATCCCGTTTTGCGTTCCTGACGAAACGTCTGCGCCTATTTCGCCATCGCCGCACTCTGCGGCAGTTTGTAGGTGTAGACGTACGATCCGGGCTTCACGGTGAGGAGCCACGGCGTCGTCTTCAGGAAGAACAGCGGGAAGACGCCTCCGAGGCCGCTCTCGACCGAAACGTACTGCTGACCGTTCAGCGAGTACGTCATCGGCGGCGAGTTGATCGCGCTCGCGGTCTTCGTCGACCAGACTTTCTTACCGGTCAACTCGTTGTAGGCATCGAGCTCGCCTTCCATCTGTCCGACGAAGACCAGTCCGCCGGCCGTGGAAAGCACGCCGCCGAACGCCGGCGAGTGGAAGTGGTTCTTCCACACCATCTTACCCGTCGTCAGATCCCATGCCGAGATGCTGCCATGAAAGTTCGGCTTGCCGAATCCCGTCTGGCCACCGTTCCACGTGCCCTTTTTCGGGTGCAAATCCGTCTTCTGTACCGTCTGCATCTCGATCGAGCTTTCGATCGCCGGGATGAAGAGCAGATGATGCTGCGGATCGTAGGCCATCGGCTCCCAGTTTTTTCCGCCGATGATCGAGGGATACACGACGTACGGCTTGCGCGCGTTCGCGGCCGCTTGGATCGCCGGGTTGAACGTGATCGCTCCGGTGTTCCGGTCGACCTTGCCCCACGTAACCTTGTCGAGGAACGGGACGGCGTAGATCAGCTTACCCGTATCGCGGTTGAGGACGTAGAAATATCCGTTGCGGTCGGCATGCGCGATCGCATCCGTTTCCACGCCGTTCACCGGAACGGTCACGAGCATCGCTTCGCTGACCGAATCGTAGTCCCAAATGTTATGGGGCGTGTACTGGTAGTACCACTTCATCTTGCCCGTGTCGGCATCGAGCGCGAGCGTCGAACTCGCGTAGAGCAGTTTTCCCTTGATGCCCGGCGCGTCCCAATCGGGGTTGGGATTTCCCGTGCCCCAGTACACCGTGTTCCGCGACGGATCGTACGTGCCCGGGAGCCACGTCGGCGCGCCACCGCGCTCGGCACCGCCCGGAACTTCCCACGTCTCGTAGCCGGGTTCGCCCTTGGCCGGAATCGTGTAGTGCTTCCACACGAGCTTCCCGGTATCGGCGTTATACGCCGCGACGAAACCACGCGTCGGATATTCGCCGCCGCCGACGCCCGTCAGGACGAGATTCTTCACGGGAAGCGGAGGACTCGTGATGCTATACGCATCCGCGTTATTCGCGACGGTGACGTTCCAAAGCAGTTTGCCGGTCTTCGCATCGAGCGCGACCAAATGCGCGTCGAGCGTACCGAACACGAGCTTGTCGCCCGTCAACGTCACGCCGCGGTTGTCGATATTGCAGCACGCCTTCGCGTACGACGACACCGGTAACGGATAGACGTAGGACCAAATCGTCTTGCCGGTCTTCGCATCGAGGGCGAAGATGGCGGATTTGCCGGTCGTGACGTACTCGACGCCATTCGAAACGATCGGCGTGCCTTCCATCGACGTGGGCGCGCCGAGCGACTTCTTCCACGCGAGTCCGAGGCCCGACGCATTCGACGTATCGATCTGCGAGAGCGGGCTGTATCGCTGGGCGCCGAGGTCGCGGCCGTACGTGAGCCACGAATTTGGATCTTGCTGCGCGTTGGCGAGCTGGTCGGGCGTAACGCCCGTTGTGGCGGCGGGCATCATCGCGGGCGCACCGGCCGGCATAGCAGAAGCGGCGGCCCCAGCCGAAGCTGGAGCCGCCGCCGCTGGCGATGCTTGGGTCGATTGCGCACGCGTGCCGGTAGCCGGGACGATCAGCATGGCTGCGGCAATTGCCGCGGCGATGGATCGCGATGCGTATCGTATCACGCTGTGCCTTTCGATTGATCCAAGTGAATCGGTCTTTTTAGGTTGTCCCTATCGTGGTTTACGAGACTTCGTTTAGTGCTTGACGAACTTGTTGAAGTCGATGTGGAAATCGAGCGCAGCCGTGTACGACACGAGGTGGATCGCTCCCGGTGGAGGGAACGGGCTACCCTGCTGCTCTTGCCACACGTTCAGAGCACCGAGTTTGAGCGCGACGTTCGGCGTGAAGTGCTTCTCGGCGCCGAAGGCCCAGATCTGGTAACGGTCGGGGTACGGGAATGCTTCGAAATAATCGCCCGCGCCGTTGATGTAGGTCGCCGTCATCACGAATCCGCCGCGTGGATCGAGCGGAAGCACGAACGTTCCGGCCTCGGTGATCTGATAGTTCGTGACCGCCTTGTAGTTGTTGCAGCTAAACGGCGTCGTGGTGAAGTTGACCGACGAGCACGAGATGTCGAGACCGCCATATGCGGCCGCGTTGGTCGCGCCCGGGTTGTGGTAGTTCGAGTGCCCCGTCACGTTGAAAACGAAGAGTCCCTTGATCGGCTTGATGTACGGCGTGGTGAACGTCGCGCCGAAACTTCCGATGTGCCACTGCACGCCGGAAACGGAAGCGGCCGGGCAGCAGACGCGCTGACGGGTCGATTCCGAGAGCTCGAGGCTAACGTAGCGATCGAGTTCGTAGTCGAGACGGTAGTTCTGAACGACGTCATCGTACGAACCCGGAACGATCGTGCCGCCGCCCGGAAGCGGAACCGTCGTCAGCGTGTTGTAGAACGCGTCGCCGTTGATGCGATCGTACGAGAACGACAGTCCCTTGAAGAGGGGCAGCGTCGCCGTACCGTTGAGCGTGATCGGGCCGCTGACGAGGCCCGGTTGCGAGCCGGGGGCAACGCGCGCGTCCGATGCGCCGGCCCACGTGGCTTCGGGGGTGATGTCGATGATCGGTAGGTGTGGATCCGCGAAGGCGGCTCGGGCGCTCGATACGACCCCGAGTGCAGCAACGAGGACCACTCCTAACACGCGGAGTGAGGGTAACTTCATTCCTATTGTGCCTCTCTAGTACTCGCGCGGAAGAAACCGCACGGCAAATGGCTCTCAGAGTGGAGTCCGTGGAAAACAAATCTCCACCACATCGAGGTATTATTAGGGATTCATAACGAGTTGACTAGGGGGAAAATGCATCGAAGGAACTTCTCGCCCGGCCTAGCCCGTCAATATGGGAATTGTTTCCAGCTACAAAAGTCCCTCGAGGCTTTCGTTAAGGAAACTTTACAAATTAGGCCGATAGTCCTCGTTTGACGAGGGAATCGTTCGGGCCAACTCCTCGAGCGTCGAGTCAACCGAACGACCGGCCGTGTCGATCGTCGCATCCGCCTTCTGATAGAGCACTTCGCGCCCGGCGAGAATGCGTTCGAGATCGGCCATCGCTTCCGCATTATCGGCCATCGGACGCAGATCGCCCTGCGCGATGACCCGCTGCATATGCTCCGCCGGACGCGCCCGAATCCACACGGTGTAGCACCAGAGGAGTAGCTCCGCGAACGTATCCGGCTGCGAGACGATGCTCCCACCCGTCGCCACGACGAACCGCGGCGTCGTGGCGAGGATGCGATCGAGCGCCTGGCGCTCGAGTCGGCGAAACCCCGCCTGGCCGTACAGATCGAAGATCTCACTGAGCGTCATGCCGCTCGCCGCCTCGACCTCCCGGTCGAGCTCGATGAACGGGACGTCACGGAGCGCCGCGAGCCGCTTGCCGAGCGTCGATTTCCCGGCGCCGCGCAGGCCGATCAGTGCGATGCGGCCGAGCCGCAAACCGCCGTCCGCGGGCCCAAAGCGTGCGGCCAGCAGACCCCGTGCTTCCACCACGTCGTTCGGGGCGAGGCGGCCAAGGAGCGCGTTGATCTCCGCCAGCTCGAGACTCGCCTCGGGACCGTCGCGGACGATCGATTCGAGCGGCACGTCGAGGGCACGAGCGAGGGCGCGTAAGAGGACGATCGAGATGTTCCCGGCACCCGACTCGAGCTGGGCGAGGTAGCGCTCCGAGACGCCCGAATCGCGGGCAAGGATGCGCCGCGTCATGCCTCGGCGCGCGCGCGCTTCCTTCACACGATCGCCGAGCCGCAACAAGAAGGCCGCCGCCCCCGCGTCGTCCGAAACGCTCTCTCGCATCTACGTCACCGCCGTAGATGCATTATTACGCTTGCCGACCAACATGTACTGCATTATAATGCCACGATAACGTCGGGAGGTCGCGGTTGTCCACACGAGTTTCCATCCTGGTCGGTACGATGACGGGCACGGCGGAGCTTGTGGCGAGCGAGGTTCAGACCGCGCTCGAAGGCACCGGCCACGAGGTCGACGTGCGTTTGATGGACGACCTGGGCGTCGACGCGTTCGCCGATGACGCCGTCTACCTCATCTGCACGTCCACATACGGCAACGGCGACGTTCCGGATAACGCGCAGGCCTTCTTCTCCGCGCTCGAAAGCGAGCGCCCGGATTTGCATGCGGTGCGCTACGGACTGATCTCGCTCGGCGACCGCACGTACAAAGCCACGTTCTGCCAGGGCGGGTTGCGTTTCGACGCGCTGCTCTCGGAGCTCGGGGCGGTGCGAATCGGCGACGCCCTCCTTCACGACGCCGGCTCCGGCACGTTACCCGAAGACGTCGCCGCCGAGTGGAGCGTCGCGTGGGCGCAAGGCATCGAAAACGGCCGCAACGTCGCGGCCTGATCGGGGGGCCTTCGCCGCCCCGATTTCTGTGGGCCCGGGAGTCCGGGCCCGGGGGGCATCGGGGGGCCTTCGCCGCCCCGATTTCAAAGGAGCTGAACGTGACTGCAGTCGCACCGGACGTTTCCGTAACGCCTTCGTTCCGCGAGAGCTACAATGCGGCGGTCGATCTCGTGTCGCGAAATGTCGCGACGCCGGAGCGCGCGCGCAAGACTGCGATCGTCGATTCGAGCGGAAGCTACACGTACGCGGAACTTGCGGCACGCGTCGATCGCGCGGCGAATGCGTTTCTCGCGCTCGGCATCGC
>Ga0116226_10003008_pt1 | contig 14819 bp, 14 predicted proteins | sample S1TSphfallax_FD_89692 | JGI IMG/M metagenome (GOLD analysis project Ga0116226, IMG submission 89692) | Host-associated microbial communities from peat moss isolated from Minnesota, USA - S1T2_Fa - Sphagnum fallax MG | ecosystem: Host-associated > Plants > Peat moss > Unclassified | place: USA...
AGCGGCGCTGGCGCGCATCCACAGCCTTAGTGCGGTACATTCTCTCCATCATGTTGAAGCTGTTCGCGACACTGTCCGTAGTTGTTGCATTCCTGCTTGCGGGCCCATGCGTGGCCCAAAGTCAGGGCAGCGGCTCCCACGCAACTGCTAGCAAGGTTCGCCCAAAGCCCGAGACGGTTCCACCAACGCACGTGGTTATCGATCCACCGCTTTCCATTTCGGCTGCTCAGCCAAGTTCCTCCAGCCAGCAGCCAACCAAAGAGAATCCTCTGCCATGGTTTGAACGCCCGGAATGGGTCAGCGTTATCGTAACGATCGTGTATACATGGTTCGCCGGAACCACTTGGCTTGCGATCAAACGCCAAGCTGACACGATGGATGCTCAGGCTAGAAAAGCAATCGAAGATGCAGCCTCCAACGCTGCGATGACACAAGAGACTCTGGCCGCGATCAAACGACAGGCTGATTCTCTGGACAAGCAGGCAGAGCACATGGCTGGGCAACTGGAGGAAATGCGAAGGGCAAGGGAAATCGAGAACAAGACACTCATCTTGCAGTATCGACCAAGACTTATCATTCGCAACACTGTTACTAAGGATTACAGCGTGACCATCGGCGAGAACATTAAATGCACTGTAGCTTTTCAGCTTGTAAATATGGGAGGATCTCCAGCGCATATTATCCGCGGAGAGGTCTACCTTCTTGCCGTTGACGCTTCTGACTTGAAAGATGTCCGGATTAGTGAGGGTAATCACGGGGAGATACAGGAACGCTCATTGCAGCCGGGGGAAAGACAGAATTTTGAGGACCTACTGGATTCCTCAATTGTTGCTGACGAGGAGTGGGCAGCTTTTCATCAGGGGCAAAATTTGAGTCACTCCTTGTACCTATTGGGAACTATTTGGTACAAAGACGACCTGGGCATCCCGCGTCAGGTTGGAGCTCACCGAAAGTACGATCCTTCCAATCTACGATTCATACCCCAAAACGACAGTGAAGAGGAGTACTCCGACTAGTAGCTGTCTCCAAGTCAGGACACTGCATTCATTTCAATCTGACCACGACACGCGCATAGCTCGATCTACAACAGTATGTAGCGGGCGGTGATGTCGCCGTTGGTCCCGGCGAGGATACTGGCGCGCTCAATCACATTGCGTAATTCGCGCACGTTGCCCGGCCAGGTGTGCCGGTAGAGGGCGTCGATGGCGTCCTGGGTCAGGGTCGCTCCGGGCGAAAACTTGGTGGTGAAGGCGTGGCCCAGGCTGGCCAGGTCGCCCATGCGTTCGCGCAGCGGCGGCAACTGGATCGGAAAGACCGCGATGCGATAGTAGAGGTCTTCGCGAAAGAGCTTGCGCTGGGTGAGCACCTTGAGTTCGGCGTTCGTCGCGGCCACCACGCGTACATCGACCTTTAGATTGTCGTTGCCGCCCAGCCGCTGGACCTCTCCCTGCTCCAGAAAGCGCAGGATTTTGCTTTGGAGTGAGAGCGGCATGTCGCCGATCTCATCGAGAAACAGCGTGCCCCCATGCGCGGCATGAATACGGCCGATACGCGACTGCATGGCGCCCGTAAACGCGCCCTTTGCGTAGCCGAACAGTTCGGCTTCGAGCAGCGCCTCCGGGATCGCGGCGCAGTTGACCACCACGAAGGGGTACTTCTGCCGCGGACTGATCATGTGGATCGCCTGCGCGATCAGGTCCTTGCCCGTGCCGCTTTCGCCGGTGATCAGCACAGTAGTATCGGTGGGCGCAACCATCTGCGTCATCAGGAACACATGCTGCATGGGGTCGGAGTCACCGACCATGCCCCGCAGCCCCAGCTTGCCTGCGGTCACCTCGCGCAGGCGGTGCTTGGGAACGACCGGGACCGGCGACGCTGCTTCCCGGTGATAGAGCACCTCAGAGAGCTGCGAGGCGAGCGGCGTAGGCGAAGCGCTGCCGACCAGCACCTGGCCCGTGTGCGTGTTCATGGTGAGCACTTCGATGGCCGGGAAACGCTCGCGCACCATGGCGCTGAACTCCTCCGCTACCAGGTCCGGCAGCAGGGGATCGAGCAGTAGAACGTCAATCTGATGCTCATGCAGCCTCTCGAGAGCATCCGCGCCGCTGGCCGCCTCTGCGGTAAACCAGCGCGGCAGATGCAGCTTTTCGCGCAACTGCACGCGAAATCCTGCGCTGGGGCTGACCAGCAGCACACCGATCGGGCTCCGGTCCTCATGACGCAAAGTGGAAGAGTTGGGGATACTCATCATGTTCTAACCTACCGAACAAAGTGTCTTTTGGCATCTGCAATCCCTCTTTGGGACGCACTTCCGTCACACGCGATGGCGCAGATTTAGGCCAGGATCTGGGCGTACCTTCCTTTAGTAAGCTTGCGAGCATCCGTTTCCTCTGCAATGGTAGTGCTCGTAGGTCACAGATCGCGATGTCGTCTGCGTTGGAGCAGTTCTTCCAACCGTGAGGCGAAACTGCCCGACGGGCCTGCACTTTCACGAAAAGAGCCGCTCATGATCTCGATAGTTGGAATCGTCATCGTCTTTGGCGCCGTCATTGGTGGGTTTCTGATGGAGAAGGGCAAATTGGCCGTGCTTGTGCAGCCTGCCGAGTTGATCACCATCGGGGGGGCAGCAATCGGCACATTGCTGGTGGCCAATCCCATCCACATCCTCAAGGGCATAGGCACCAACCTGGCCGGCGTGATTGGCGGCTCCAAATTTTCAAAACAGCGTTACATCGACACGCTCAAGATGATGTTTGCGCTGTACACCAAGGCGCGTAAAGAAGGCATGGTCGCCATCGAGGGAGACATCGAGGCGCCCGACAAGAGCCCGCTGTTTTCAAAATATCCGGCCTTCACCAAGGATCATCACATTCGGGATTTTGTCTGCGACACCATGCGCATGGCCATTACCGGCGGCGTGACTCCGTTCGATATCGATCAGATGATGGAGCTCGATATGGAGGTCCATCACCATGACTCCGGCCAGCCGATCAGCGCGCTCAGCACGGTGGCCGATGCGCTGCCTGGTCTCGGAATTGTGGCCGCGGTGCTCGGCATCGTCATCACCATGGGCGCTCTGGGCGGTCCGCCAGAGGAGATAGGCCATAAGGTGGCGGCGGCGCTGGTCGGCACCTTCCTCGGCATTTTGATGTGCTACGGCATGGTTGGTCCGCTTGCTTCGAACATGACAAAGATGGGCGAGGACGAGCACGCCTACTATCACGTGTTGCGCGTGTTGATCATGGCGTTCATCAAGGGGACCTCGCCGATTCTGGCCGTGGAAGTAGCGCGCAGAGCCATTCCCGCGCATGTGAGGCCGGGTTTCACCGAGGTCGAGAAGGCCTGCCGCGACCGGGGCGGCGAAGCCGCAGCGGCCTAAGGAGGGCTTCGTTCAATGTCCGATCAACCCCCTATTATTATCAAGAAGGTTGTGGCTCATGGGGGCCATCACGGTGGCGCGTGGAAGGTGGCTTACGCCGATTTTGTAACCGCCATGATGTCGTTATTTATCGTGCTCTGGCTGATGAGCACGACCAGCAAATTTACCCAGGAAGCCATTGGCGGCTATTTTCGTGATCCGAACGGAAGCGCGAAGACCCGGGGCACGACCAAGCAGGGCGTCGCTGAGAATATTCCTAAGAAGCAGGACCTGACGCAGTTGAAGACGGCGCTGATGAAGTCGATCCAGAATATCGACGCACTCAAGAAACTGAACAAGCAGATCGAGATCACCATTACCGACGAAGGTCTTCGCATCGAGTTGATCGAAGACAAGAAAGGTACTTTCTTTGAAACAGGCAGCCCCAAGCCTACGCCCATTCTGGTGGAACTGCTGAAGGTGTTGTCGGAACAATTGGGTAAGATACCCAACAAGATTTCCGTTGAGGGTCACACGGACGCGATGCCGTATTCCAGTTCGGCCGGCTACGGAAACTGGGAGCTCTCGGCCGATCGCGCGAACATGGCGCGGCATCTGATGCAGCAAAGTGGAGTCGGGCCAAATCAGATCGCGCAGGTGAGAGGCTTCGCGGACCAGAATTTGCGCAAGCCCCTGCAGCCCTTTGATGCCTCGAACCGGCGCATCTCGCTCATCGTGCAGTATCTCGACATGAGCAAGCTCTCCGGGATCGTCGCGCCGGCGAGCCAAGATGCCGCTGCGCCAGCTATCCTCAACGATGGGAAACCAACCGCGGGCAAACCCGCAGACGTCGTCGCGCCGGGCTCGAAGGGCGCTCCGGCGGCCAAGCCCGCTCCAGGCTCACCAGCGAGCAAACCATGAAGTAGTTTTCCGCGCGGCCGGTGAGCTGAGGTCTGGCCCATCGGCAGGCGTGGGATTGAGGAGTGATGTTGGTCGACTTACAGTAGCTGTAGTAATGCTCTCGGGCCTTGTCAACTTAGCAATTGGAGACATCAAGGAGCTCCGGCCAAAGCCGCTTCTCCAAAGGGGAAAAAGAAAAAGCAAGCAGGAGCGGAGATGGCGCCCGCCAAGTCGCGTTGATAATGCGCGAGCGCTCACATCCTGCCGAGACCGGAGACAGCATCCCGGTGTGTTTTCTGGAGCAAGAGAGAGACAGAACATGTGCGCTGGCAAGGAGCAGGGTTTTGACTGCCAGCACCCTGCGCCTTGATGTTTCCAGCCACTGCTCGCGCAATTACTTGCGACGCCGATCTAATGGCAAAGGCAGATATTTCAGGCCGCGTGGTGGCAGGGCGGCGGCCTTGAGGGAAAGGCCGCGCACGTTTACCGCGCGGGCGAACTCGCAAAGTTTATTGCGCTCGGCCTCGGACTGAAAAAGAAAATGGAAGGCCATCTGATATTGGGCGTAATGGACAACCTTGCCCCGTAATTCCATACTGCGTTGCGGGTGGTTGAGCCGGATCAGGCCTTCGGTGTCGATTGGAAGCCGGTGCCGGAACTCCCCGCGCATGCCGGTTTCACTGATGTTCTTGCATACGCCAAGAATGGCCATCTCGCCGATGATCACATCGACAGGAAAATCTGCGGCGAATCGAGGAAGACGGTAGAAGAGATCTCGCATGTTTGGGCTATCGGCCTACCTTTGCGAAACGTTCAGTTCTTATTTCTCACAATACCAGCCAGCCCCGTGCCGGGAATTTTTTCTATCGTCTTTTCCCCTTTTGACACTTCAGGATACTGGTTTGCAAACGTTAGTACTGCCTGCCACGTTTCCCGCGCTCTCTGCACCGTATCACCTTCTATATTCAGAAAATATTCCATATCTTTCGCGGAGGGCCGATATGCAAGAACCACCAGGCGATGTACCTGGCGGCTTGAGAGCGTTTCCGACTCTGGGTTCGCAGCGCAGCTCGCAGACATCTGCTTTGCCGCCGTCTCTGGTGCTTGCGAGCCGCCGCAGGATTCTGGTTGTGGAAGACGATGCCCCTCTGGCGCGACTGCTGGCCAGCGGCCTGGCGGCCGAGTCCTTTGCGGTCGACCTGGTGCATGACGGGGAAGCCGCGGCGAAGGCGCTTGAAGGCTGCCAGCACAGCCTGGTCATGCTCGATTTGAACCTTCCGAAGATGGATGGATTGAGCCTGCTCCAGATGCTCCGCTCAACCCAGCCCTCGCTCCCTGTGCTGGTGTTGACGGGGCGAAGCCGCACCGAAGATATGGTCAAGGCGCTCGACCTGGGCGCCGACGATTGCCTGCTGAAGCCTTTCTCGCTGCTCGAGCTGATGGCCAGGGTGCGCGTGCTTTTGCGACGGGCAGCGCCGGCTGGACAGGAGCCGGTGAAGGGAACTGGTCTGGTGCTTGACCGCAGCGAATTTCGCGTCGAGCGCAACGGCCGCCAGATCAGTCTCACGCCCCGCGAATTCACCGTTCTTGAATATCTTGTGCAGCACACGGGCAAGCCCGTCTCCCGCGCCACATTAATGCAGGAGGTCTGGAACATTCCATTTGAAACCAACACCAACATAGTCGACGTGTATATGAAATATCTTCGCGACAAGATCGATGGCGCCGGCGAGGAAAAGCTGATCCACACGGTCCGCGGCGTTGGTTATGTGCTGCGAAAAGTCTAAGCAAGCCGTCCCGGCAGGCGAGAGCGCCGGCGCGCTGCCGCTCGATCATGCTGAGTTCTACGCATGTTTGCGCGAGGCGATGCACGCCATGGCGCAGCCAATCACTCTACTGCGTTCCCATTTCTACCTGGCGCGGGAATCAAACGCAGGTACGCTCGTATTGCAGGAGCACCTGGCCGATGCGGACTCGGGGATGGAACGGCTCTGCGCAGTCTTCCGGCTTATGCAGGAACTGGTGCAGTTGCAGAGCGTGGCCGCGGAGCTATCTGTTGTGCCTCTCGCGTCGATCCTGTCTGCGCTGACGGATGACGCAGAGGTGGTTCTGGCCGGAAGCGGACTGACGTTCCGATTGCAAACCGGTCTTATCCCGAACCCACAGCAACGATCTGACCCGATGCCGCCGCCGGCCGTCGAGGCCGATGCTCGGCGCGCCCGCCATGCTTTGATGAGCATGCTGCACACGGTGCGGGAAGGGGCGCGGCCCGGCTCCGCGGTCCTCTGCGGCGTTGGCTGGGATGGGCGTTGGGCCGAGGTCATCCTTCAGCCGGAAGATCCGGTTGGCGAGTTCCTCGAGGATTCCCTGAACGACGTTGCCCGGCTCCGGCTCGCTCTGGCCAAAGCGAACGCGCTCAGCCAGCGGGCTCTGTTTGCCAGAGGCCCGGGGGCCTATGCGATCTCGATCAAACTGCCCGTTGCGATCGGGAGGTCTTAGCCATGCACTCTTCTCGCGAGCGAAAAGCTATGCAACCGAAGGCACCCGGAAGTAACTCGGCGAAGCAAAAACCCAGAGAGTTGCACAGTATTGGCCTTCTTCGTGCATGAGGTACAAGCAGATGCCGCCAACTTCTCATCTAGCGCCAAGAAACACCGCGGTCGCCGATCTTCCAGGCGATCTCCCATACCTCCAGAGCCCGGGGAAGGATCGCGCCAGCGACCTTCGCGCCGGGTACGGGGCTGACGCTCCACCGAGCCCCGGCGTGCTGGCCGACGCGTTCTCTGAGTTCATTGCGGCCGCTGCCCGCCTCGAAGGCTCCTATGCTGAGCTGCAGGGCCAGGTGGCTCATCTGAGCCTCGAATTAGCCGAACGAAACGCCGCGCTCAATGCCAGCCTGGCTGAAAACGAGCGGATGCGCCTGGCGCTGCAGCAGATCGTCGACTCGATGCCCTGCGGAGTGCTGGTCATAGAAAACGATGGCGAGCTCTCGATGATCAACCCTGAGGGCATGCGGCTGCTGCAGATCGAGTCCGCGCAGAGGCAGGGCAGCACGCCCTGGCGCGAGGCGCGGGTGCTGACGCTGGACTCGATCTCTGAGCGTGCCGGCATTGACCTGGCTTCCTTTGCGGCTGATGAGAGGGTCGCGGACGGGGAGCAGGAGTTCAGTGTGGCCGGGGCGGGGGGCAAGCGTTGGATCGAGGTGCGCAACCGCCGGCTGGAGGTTCGCCGGCAGGATACAGGCGACGCGCCGGCCGCACGCCCTTCGGGTCAGACCATTCTCATCCTGCGGGACGTGACCGCGCACAAGCAGGCCGAACAGGAGCGCGAGCGAGCCCGCCGGGCGACCGCTCTGGCCGAGGTCGCAGCGATGCTGGCCCATGAGATTAGAAATCCGTTAGCGAGCCTGGAGCTGTTTGCGGGTCTGATCGCGCAGAGTGAGAGTGTATTGGGCAGCCAGGGCTCGGAGTTGCAATGGATCTCTCATATGCGCGCCGGCATCCGTTCGCTCTCGGGCACGGTCAACAATGTTCTCAGTTTTCACGGCGCCGGGTTTCCCGCGCTTGCGCCCCTCGACCTGGCCGAGACGATCGAGAGCAGCGTCGAGTTTGTCCGCCCGATCGCGGAGCAGGCCGGGATCCTTCTGTACTACGACCCGCCGGCCTGCGGGGCGCTGGTCTTAGGCAACGCGAGCGGGCTCCAGCAGGTGGTTCTCAACCTGGTCTCAAACGCGGTCCGGCATACGGGCAAGGGCGGCGAAGTCCGAGTGAGCCTCAGGGCGACGGATACGGGCAACATCGTGATCGAGTGTTCTGACACCGGCAGCGGCATCCCGGAGCAACAGTTAGCTGACATCTTTCGGCCGGGTTTCAGCGGCAGCGGCGACCGGTCGGGCCTGGGTCTGGCGGTCTGCGGGCGGATCGTCCGCCAGCATGGCGGCGAGATGCGCGTGAGCAGCAAGCCCGGAGACGGCACGACTTTTTACGTGGAGTTACCCACTTTATGACCCGAGTATCTTCCGTACTGGTAGTAGACGATGAGCCGGGCATTCGCGCCGCGCTCCAGGCGAACTTCGCCCGCCGTGGCTGGGATGTGGAGACGGCAAGCGGGGTCCGGGATGCGACCGAAGCGCTGGAACGGCGCGTCTTCCACCTCGTCGTCTCCGACGTCCGGATGGCGGATGGGGACGGCCTCGCGGTGATGCGGTCGGCGCGGCAGCTCGCTCCGGGCACGGCGGTGATCCTGCTGACGGCCTTCGGCTCGGTGCCGGATGCAGTGAGCGCGATGCGCTCGGGGGCCTTTGATTACATGACCAAGCCCATCTCCTTTGAGCAGCTGGAAGAGCGGGCAGAGCGCGTGATGCGGCAGTCCTCGCTCGCGATCCCGGAGGACGGCGAGCAAGCCGGTAAGTTTCCGGGGACAACGGCAGGCGTGCTGCATAGCAACGAAACGGCCGGCAATATCGTCGGCCAGTCGCCGGCCCTGCTGCGGGCAGTCGAGCGGGCGCGCGCCGCTTCGACGACCGATGCCGACGTGCTGGTCGAGGCAGAGAGCGGGACCGGCAAGGAACTGCTGGCTCGCTTTATCCATGATTCGAGCGACCGCAGCCGCAAACCCTTCGTCGCCATCAACTGCGCGGCGGTTCCTGAACACCTGCTCGAGAGCGAACTCTTTGGTCACGCCCGCGGCGCATTTACCGGCGCACTCAACGCAAGGGCGGGTAAGTTTGAGTTGGCCAATGGCGGCACGCTCCTGCTGGACGAGATCGGCGAGATGCCGCTGCATCTGCAGCCGAAACTGCTCCGCGCGCTGCAGGAGCGGGAGTTCGAGCGGCTGGGCGAGACCCGGTCGACCAAGGTGGATATCCGCGTGATCGCGACGACTAACGTGATGCTGGGCGAGATGGTTGAGCAGGGCAAGTTTCGCAGCGACCTCTACTATCGGCTGAACGTGATTCCGCTGGCGCTGCCTCCGCTGCGCGAGCGCGCCGGAGACATTCCTCTGCTGGCCCGGTATTTCGCTGAGAAGTATGCGGCGAAGGCCCGGCGGACCCCACCCGAGTTGAGCCCGGCGTTTCTCGATCGCCTGGCCTGCCACAACTGGCCGGGCAATGTGCGCGAGCTCGGTAACTTCATGCGGCGGGTGCTTTCGCTGCATCCCGGCGCGGTGCTGGACGAGAGCTGTTTTGACCAGGAGTTTCAGGTCCGAGGCTCGGCGGGCTTCGATGCGGCGGCCTCGGGCAGCCGGTCTGCCGATGCAGGCCATGCCACGGGCTCTGCCGGTCCCGGAGTGGGTATGCCGGCGGCTGGGCTGCCGATCCGCCAGGTCGAGCGCGTGCACCTCGAACACACCCTCGCCATGACCCACGGCAATCGCACCCAGGCCGCCGAGATGCTGGGCATCAGTGTGCGGACGATGCGCAACAGAATTCGCGACTACGGGCTACCGCCCCGGAGGTACGAATAGCATGGCAACGATGGCACTTGTCCCCGCTAATTACGAAAGATTCCTGGAGATAGCCGGGGACCGCGAGCAGACCATAGCGTCGAATATGGCCAATATCGACACGCCCGGATACCGGACCAAGGACCTCAACTTCCAGCACGAGATGGCGAGGGCCACCGCCCTGACCGCCGCCGGCGGCAGCGATGCTCTGCTGATGCCGGTCGTGCAGCAGGTGCAGGGACTGCTCGAGCGTCCGGACGGTAACAATGTCAACCTGGACCGCGAGGGCCTGCTGCTCGCCCAGACCCAGTTGCAATATCAGGTGGGCGTGCAACTGGTGAAATCGCACTTTCATGAACTGCTGAGCGCCATCAGCGGAGGGAATTAGTTATGGGGCCATTTGACATGCTCGCCATCTCGGGCGCGGGTCTGGCGGCGGAGCGGCAGCGCTCTGAAGTCATCGCGACCAACATGGCGAACGCCGAGACCACCCGCACCGATCAGGGCGGACCGTACAAGCGCAAGGAAGTCATCTTTGCCGCGTCGGCTTCTTCGGCATTCCGCCTGGCTTTTTCAAACTCGACCCAGCATATGCTGGGCCCGGTGCCGGGCAGCGTGCGCATCGTGCAGGTCATCGACGATCCCGCTGAGCCGGTCATGCGCTATGAGCCCGGGCATCCGGACGCGAATGAACAGGGCTTTGTCGCCTATCCTGCGATCAATCCAGTGCAGGAGATGGTCGATCTGATGGGCTCGGTGCGCGCCTATCAGCTGAATGCCTCGGCGGTTGCGGCTTCAAAACAGATGGTTCAAAGCTCGATCGACATACTCAAGAGCTAGAGCATTTTCACAGCAGCAATTCGGGGAATTTGCTGCTCGCACGTTCGCCTTCAGGAAAACATGCACGTGGCGAAATTACCTCGATCCTGGTGACTGTGAACGTGCAGTAACGAACAAGCGAAAGGAAATCAATACGATGAGTATGGCAATCTCCGGTATGTTCCCGCCCATCGCGACCTCGATCCAGTTGCCCGCGCTCGGGGACTCGACAACGAGCGGAAGCGGATTCGGCGACGTTCTCAAGAATGCTCTGAACCAGGTCACCGACTTGCAGGGTTCGGCCGATAGTCAGGTCAACGCGCTGCTCGCGGGCGGCAATGCAGACATGAGCAAGGTCATGATCTCGGTCGAGAAGGCCGATGTCGCCTTTCAACTCATGATGCAGGTACGCAACAAGATCGTAAGTGCCTATCAAGACATTGAGAAGATGCAGTTCTAGCTCAAGTCTCGGGGTTGGAAACGATCTCCGGCAGTAGCTGGGTTTGTCTATTTCAGCTGCGCCAGCGTCGTTAGCAGATGTTTTTCACGCTGTAGAAGCGCAACCAGCAAAGAGTAGAGTCGGCGAACAATGGCGGCAGCAAATCAGACATTCCTAGTAAGGGTCAAGCAGTTTTGGGACTCGCGGACGCAGAACCAGCGAATCCTGCTCGGCGTCGGTGTTGCGCTTACGGTCGGGCTGCTGACGATCTTGACCCAACTGATCATGACGCCGGACTACAAGCCGCTGATGAGCGGCATGGAGCCGGCCGATGCACAGGCGCTTGGCACCGAACTTGCGGCCAAGAAGATTGCCTACCAGATCAGTCCCGATGGCAAGAGTATCAGCGTGCCTGCCGATCAACTGGACGCGGCCCGGCTCGAGGTGGCTTCGGGCCAGAGCCCGCACAGCGGCCGGATGGGCTTTGAGATCTTCGACAAGGTGTCCTGGGGACAGACCGAGTTTGACGAAAAGGTGAACTACCAGCGTGCACTCGAGGGTGAGCTCGAGCGCACGATTATGACGCTCAACGGCATCAAGAGCGCACGGGTTCACCTGGTCATGGCAACCGACTCGGTCTTTATTGACCGCGACCGGGGAGCCAAGGCGTCGGTCGCGCTCAAGCTTGACCGGGGCAGTTTGTCGCGGGAGGAAGCCTCTTCGATCGCGAGGCTGGTTGCAGGGGCGGTTGACGGGCTGAAGCCGGGAGACGTCTCGATCCTGGACGCGGACTCGAACGAGGCGCTCGGCGGGCGTGGCAGCGAGTTCGGGGGCGGGGCAGGCGGCGACGGGATCGAGCAGGAGCTTACCCGGCGGCTGATCGCCACGCTCGGGCCGATCGTCGGAGCGGATCACCTGCGAGCCAGCGTGAACGTGGAGTACGACCTTGGCACCACCGAGGAGAGCCAGGACAAGTACGATCCGGCGGTAACGGTGCCGCTCTCGGTACAGCGTTCAGACGAACAGACGGGTCCGGGGGCGGGGGCGGCCGGCATTCCGGGCACAGCCAGCAATGTGCCGAAGACAGGAGCGGCAGCGGCTAAACCGGGTGTGCCGAACGTCCAGACCGTCACGATCGAGGACTCGTCCGCGACCTCGAAGACGGAGAATACGACCTACGGGGTCAACAAGATCACCCGCCACTCGCTTGAGCCGGCCGGGCGCATCCGGCGCATTACCGCAGCCCTGGTGGTGGACGATTTCGTGCAACGCAAGCAGACGCCCAAGGGCAAGTGGGTCGAGACCCGGCTCAAGAGGTCGCCTGAAGATATGAAGCAGCTGGAACAGATCGCCCAGGCGGCCATTGGCTATGACAGCACCCGAGGAGACGTGCTGACGGTGCAGGATATGTCCTTTGAGCAGCCGGCTGCCATCGACATCCCGGCGCCGTCGCTCGTCGACAGGGTCCGCAAGGGCGCGGCGGACTACGCGCAGCTGATCCGCTACTCGCTGCTGTTCGTACTCTTTATCCTGGCGTATGTACTGATGATCCGGCCCGTGCAGAAGCGGGCTTTGAGCATGGCTCTGCCGGCGCCCGAGTCCAAGAACGGCAACGGTGTGCTTGACCAGCTTGCGGGCCACCAGCTCGGAGCACCGCCGGCCATACCCGAACCGAATCTTGTGGCAATCCTGAAGGATGAACTGATCCAGATGGTCAAGGATGCGCCCATCGCCAGCACCCGCGCCGTCCAGGTGTGGCTGCGAGGAGAGCCCCAACCATGAGCACGGAGCTGTCAACACTGAGCGGGGTGAGGAAAGCGGCCATTCTGGTCACGATTCTTGGAGATGAGACTGCGGCGACGATCTTCCGCAATCTTGAGGAAGAAGATCTGCAGAAGCTCGCGCAGGAAGTGGCGCGGCTGGGCAGCGTGCCGAAGGAGGTATCGCTGGGGGTGCTTGAGGAGTTCAAGAGCCTCACCGTGGCCCAGGAGCATATCGCCACAGGCGGTCAGGATCTGGCGACGCGGCTGCTCGTGAACGCTTTCGGGGAAGCCGGCGCACGCGACATGATCCAGCGCCTGATGCGGGCGAGCGAGTTGAACTCCTCGCGGATCGAGTCGCTGCAACGGTTTGATCCGAAACAACTTGCGCGCTTCCTCGAAGGCGAGCACCCGCAGACGATTGCCCTGATCCTGGGGCATCTGGACTCCAAGCAGGCCGCGTTGCTGCTGATGTCGCTGCCTGGCTCGGTACGTGCGGAGTCGGTCAAGCGGCTGGCCAACCTGCGGCAGTTCTCGCCTGAAATGGCGGCCAAGGTGTCGATCGTGCTCAATCGGCGTCTGCGCTCGGTTGGTGAGGCGAAGAAGAAGACCTACTCCGGCTTCCAGAGCGTGGCCGACATGCTCAATAACGTCGACTCGACGACCTCGACCGAGATCCTGGAGTCGATCGAGCAGGAAGAGGCGGCGCTCGCGATCGGCATCCGCAACCTGATGTTCACCTTTGAAGACTTCAAGGGCGTCCAGGAAGTGCAGATTCGTGAACTGACGGCAGCGGTCGATAAGAAGACTTTGACCCTTGCATTGAAGGGAGCGAGCGAAGAGCTGCGCGCTCACTTCTACCAGACCATGTCCTCGAGGGCTATCGAGATGATGAAGGAAGACGCCGAGTCGCTGGGTCCGGTGCGCAGCAAGGATGTAGCCAATGCGCAGCTTGAGATTGTGGCTCTGGCGCGCACGCTCGAAGCAGAAGGCAAGATCACACTGAAGAGTGAAGGAGCGGACGAGTATGTTCTCTAGCAACCAGACGTTCTCCAATGTGTTCGCAGTGCCGGTGTCAGTGTTTCAGTATCCTCAGACGGACCCGGCACCCCCGACGCTGCCGCAGATCGACCCCAATATCCGCGAGCCGGAAGAGCTGGTGCTCGGCGTCACTCTCACCGAAGAGGCGCTGACAAACCGGTTGGCTGCCGCCCGGGCGGAGGCGGCCCAGCAGACCGAAGCGCGTCTGAGGGCGGAGTTCGAAGCGCGCGAGCGGGATCGCATCGGGGAGGCGCTGCGTGCTTTTGAGCAGGAGCGCAGCGACTACTATACCCGGGTCGAGAGGGAGGTCGTGCGCCTGGCGCTCTCGATCGCAGGCAAGATCCTGCACCGGGAGTCGCAGGTGGACCCGATGCTGGTCGCCGCCCTGGTCAAGGTCGCGCTGAGCCAGCTCAAGGACGGCTCGATTGTGACGATCCGTGCGCGGCCCGAAGAGGCTGGTCGCTGGAGAGAGTACTTTGCCGCCGGATCGGCGCAAACGATGCAGGTCACGGTGATGGATGACCCCGAGATCGAGCGGGGAGCCTGCATCCTTGAGACGGAGCTCGGAACCGCTAACTTCTCGATCGATGCGCAGCTGAAAGAAGTGGAGCAGGGCTTCTTCGATGTATTGGCGCAAAGGCCCTGATGACCACGCCGCTCGCGCCATTTTTCAACCAGCTTGAGCATGCCGGCAATGTGCGGTGGTCGGGGCGCGTGCTGCAGGTGATCGGCAATCTGGTCGAGTCGGAGGGCCCATTCTGCTCGGTCGGGGATGCGTGCGAGATTCAGACCCGCGCCGGGGATCAGTATGCGGGCGAGGTCGTAGGCTTTCGTGGGTCGACGATGCTGACGATGACGCTGGAGCCGCCGCGCGGCATTCGCTACGGCGATCGCATCGTCTCGTCCGGGATGCACCCATCGATCCGGGTCGGCCCAGGACTGCTTGGCCGCGTCGTCGACGCGACGGGGAAACCGATCGACTCCGGAGGCGAGTTTCGCTCGCGGCGATCTGTACAGGTGGACGGATCCGCGCCTCTGCCGCTCGATCGCGTGCCGA
>Ga0116226_10003009_pt1 | contig 14815 bp, 11 predicted proteins | sample S1TSphfallax_FD_89692 | JGI IMG/M metagenome (GOLD analysis project Ga0116226, IMG submission 89692) | Host-associated microbial communities from peat moss isolated from Minnesota, USA - S1T2_Fa - Sphagnum fallax MG | ecosystem: Host-associated > Plants > Peat moss > Unclassified | place: USA...
TGTGTAAATAAAACCTAAATAAGGGCTATAGTAGTGGTAGCAAGTTATTGTAATGTTCCAATAGCTTTGTAAGATGTGGTTATGATGAAACATGTGCAAAAATAGGGTGATTTCTTGTGTATTTTTTTGCCATTGGAATGTTTGTTACCTTGGGTCATATACATGTTATATTTGCTTTGTTAAGTAATGTTTAATCCTAGTAGAAAAGCTTTATATAATCATTACTAAAATAGGTGTAATGTTGGAATTAATTGCCAAGGACTAGAATAACAACTTATTGAAGGTGTAAATCCATCATAGTAGTTTAAAATGGAATGTTATTTGTTCCAATAGTTTTTACCTATATTAATTAATTATTGTGAGACTTACCCTTGAAGATTTAGGTGGAGTAGTCATATTTTTTCTATTTGTAAATCTAGTGGTTTTGTGATGACTAGAGTATTTTGGCACTTGATAATTTTTAGATAGTAGTTTTGAATTTGATGATGTTTGTGGTGTTAGAATTTTTAATAAGCAACCTAGCTAAATTGTAATATGTAATTTGACAAGTCATATATCATAGTAGGACTAATTTGTTGTCTTTTGCATAAGTATTATATCTTAATGGGTCTTTGAAAAAAAATTAATTTCCAACAATATTTTTGTTAACATGCAAGTTAACCTAAAACTAATAGATTTAGATGATATCCTAGTAATTTTTTATTGTTCATAGTAGCTAATAGTCATTTATCATTCCCTAGTTACCTTGGTAGTAAAACTATTCAATTTAATGGTTTTAGAAGGTGGGGAAGCGGTATTACATTGCCACCTCACTTGAGTTAACGTGATTTTGAATAATTTTGTTGTTATTTAGATATAGGGTTGTAAGCTTTGGGTAAACTACCTTATGTTGGGTTGGAATTTGCAACAAGGTAAATGACCTTATGTAGTAATGGAAACATTATTGCAACCTTGTAGGGCAACAAGCGATACAAGATTGTCTTCTCCAATGATAAGGTTTGAACCTTTACAAACATTATTATCATGAAACCCACATGTGTAGATAAGTACACTCTATACGTCCAAACCATTTCCTAGTAAACTTCTTTAAGAATGACTTATTGCCCTTTGGAAACCACAAAACATAATCACCAAAACTAAACTATTTTTTTTGGATTCTTTTGTTGATTCCATAATGTTCTATTCCACTATTGAATTCTTGTAGTTTCTATAGCTTGTATTTTAGCTTCATGCAACTTCTTGAGCTCTGTAATTTTACTAGTTAAAACTTTCATTAAAATATTATCTTTCTCATCTCCACTAACAACTAAAATGATGTAGTATGTGGGCATTAATGGATGTAATCCACTCCAGGATGAGGACTAAAATGAATGACAAGCAAGTCAATTATTCACATGGACATGCACAAATCAAACAACAAGTTGGTTAGTGCATAGTTGGAGCATTTTTGGTGCATGGATGAGCCACAGGTAAACACATATTCACAAGATTCACCACAACACAGACTTGGGGGAAGCCACCACCTTCCCCTTATAATATTTTCACCGCATGGCCATGGGCCCTACACCCAAATGTCATTTTGTCCTGGGACTCTTAAGTTGGGAATCTTGAAATTATTGAAATGAGGATTCCCACGACTTTGCATAATTATTGTAGGTGAGGTCTAATTTTTTTTTATAGCCCTCATCAAAAGCTTTCCAACGATATGTGGCATGCCACCTTCCACAAGCAAATAAGGGCGATTCCCAACTTTTAGTGGTTGGGAGTCAAATTGGTAATTTGATTCCCAACTTTTCTTTTGGCCATAACTTATGTTTGAAATATCCAAATGGATCATGTGAGCCCATTTTAAACATCTACGTTTCAAAAGATTTTCAATGGTATAAGGGAGATTTCAATCTAATGATTTTTGACCCCTGTAATCGCCCTCTAAAAATTAGGGAGTCCATCGAGACTCTAATTCTCAAAGCAGGAGCCCACTTGGGAGTGTGTGGGTTCATTCCTTCACATTCTCCTACACTCCCGGGAGCATGAAATGTGACTCTTGGGCTTCATTCTTGGCTTGCACCTTTGCAAGCCCTTGCCTTGGTCACAAGCCCAAGGTAAGGGTTGCGACAATGTGGATATGAATACCTTTATGGTACTTTGTTCATGGTCTGAATAGATGAATGAATCTATTGACTATGCGGTCCCAATCACTATTAGAAATTGTCTTTTACAACTAGTCACTATGCAATTGGTTGTCATTTGCAATTATCTTGGTCATGTTTGCAACTATAAATTTGGTATTGTATAATTTTTCAACCATACGATTGTGTGTGCAACTAACATGCAACTAAATGTGTACAACATGGACACATGTCATAAAAATAATGGCCTAAGCTTATACATATTTAAATTATTATACTTAATATATTTACATAGGTTATGTATAATAATATTATGTGCCTTTAGTACTAAGGATAACCCCATGCTAACTTAGGCTAACTTAAACTAACCTAGGTTAAATAACTGTAGCTAAACTAACATAGGCTAAATAAACAAAAAAATTAAACTAACTATGGCTAAATTAAATTAGGCTAAAATTAACCATGCCTAATTTTATTAGGTTAAAATATTCATGATTAAATTAAAGTGCACTAAAACTAACCATGGTTAAATTAATTAGGTTAAAATAATTATGGTTAAATTAAATATGGCTAAATTAAGTTAGGCCAAAATAATTACAATTAAATTAAGTTAGGTTAAATTATTTATGGCTAAAGCAAATTAAACTATATAATTATGGATAAATTAAATTAGGCTGAATTATTTATGGCTAAAATAAATTAGGCCAAACTAATTATGATTAAAATAGATTAGGCTAAATTATTTATGGCTAAAATAAATTAAAATATATGTATTATGGCTAAACTAAATTAAGCTGAATTAAATTAACATGAAATAAATATGGGTAAATTAAATTAGGCCAAACCAATTATGGCTAAATTAAGTTAGGTTAAACTATTTATAGTTAAATTAAATTAGGCTAAATTAATTATGGTTAAATTAAATTATGTTAAATTAAATTAAGTTAAAATAAACCATGGTTTAAATATATATTTCAAGTTTTTAAGTTTTATTTTTCAAATATATTTAAATATTTGTTTTGGCAAGTAAAACTTTTTGATTTTATTTTGTTTGGAATTTTTTCAGAAAATGTAAATTTGATTAAACAAAAAATATCCATAATCAATTAAATGTCTATTATAATTATAATGAAAATCAATTATATATATAGAATCAATAGGTATTATATATTAAAAAATTATTACTTATGTTAAAATATTAATGTAAATAGGTTACACGAATTAACCTACAAGTACATAAACATCTTAAGCTAATTACTAGTTTAAATTAGATAATAATGTTAAATTCATATTTTCATTAAGTAATTATAATTATTAAAAGTATCCTACAATCATCTTTGAAGTGCAAAAGACAAGGAGTAATGAAAAATTAACAAGAAGAAAAACATGAAAAATAAGAAAAATAAGTTTTTTTCCAAGTTACGAAACTTGTTTTCTTTTTTTTCTTTGGACCCCTCTTACTTTCAAACCTCATAATTTTCTTATTTCTTATCATTTTAAACGTTTTAAAGTGCTATAGGAGTGCCAACTGAAGTTCTACAAATCATATTGGTACTTTAATAGCAAAAAATCCAACATAAAGGAAAATTTTGGGTGTTTAAGAATCGGCCTTTGTAGTGTTCAACAATCTTTTTTGAATTTCTGACCCCCTTACTTTGGGGGACCATAACTTTCTCATTTCTAATCCATTTTTTACGATTCTTATTGTGTTAGATGCACCAAGAGGAGGGCTTCAAGTTTTGTTTGGACATCAGAATCAACAAAACCCTCCCCTGGCTGATATACTCTAATACATTAGTTACATTTGATGTGCAACTAAGTTGCTTCATGAGGTTTGCAATGGCATTTTTTATCCCATATTCTTTGGTTTTCAATTATATTTGGCTCAGTATGTAACTAGGAGCAATAACAGTTAGTGACAAAACATTAAATGCCATTGGGGATGAGTGAATTAAAAAAACTTTACCTGTATGAAATGGTTAATTTTTAAAATAAAATCGGATTATTCTAATTTTACTTGTATAGCCTAAACTTAGCTATGTTCAACCTACTTACATAACTAAGTAAGGTTATTTATCTAATAAGATTTAATAATAACCTACCTACATAGGCAACACGTGTCAACATCTTATTAACCATTAATTGGACGATTTAGATTTTATTAATTAATATTTTTAAATAGGTGGGTCTTAATTTCCACGTGTCACCATATAATTGGTGTTTTAAAAATGGACACGTGTCAATTGGTCAATGAACGTTCCATGGTGTGCCACATGTCATTGTCTTGGTGGCATAAATTTAATGATTGAGATTAAGCAAATGAATTTTTTATTTTGAGAACACAAAAATAATTAATTAATGACACGTGTCCACAAGCTAGTTGTCCAATTTTTAAACATGTGTCATATTTTTATTAGTTGCAAGGAGAGTTACACATAAGTGTAACTACGTTTGAATTAGTATGTATGGATGAGCATGTATATTAGCACCGTATATACATGTTGCATATGTAGTGTCACATGTAATTGAATGTCATGTGCAACTTGTCTTATGCAACTACACAAATTTGCTGTTGCATGTGTCACATGTAATTGAATTTTAGTTGCAAATGATAGTTGCAAAACCCAAAATTTCCAGTAGTGAATTGGCTTCCCAACTCCATGCTTTTAAATTTGTTCTAGACTATAGGAACTTTTTATTCATGTCCCTATGGTTGATCCATTAGTGCTCCTACCACATTTTGCAACTCCATATGCCTAGCAATATTTGCTCTAATGTGAAAAGGCACAAAAGGACAATCCATGATTGCATGTCCTTCTTCATAGAATGCATAGACCTTTGAAAGTAACATGATCATTTGCGAGTGCACATATTCATGATCTCATGTTTCAATTGTGGGCCTTGTTTGATCCAACTTTGGATTCCTTTTATGTGAGTATGACTATAGTATTTCATCCAACACATTTACATGCACTTCTGTGGGTAATTTTCCTCAGTTTCCTCAAACACATCAACATTGGTGTTTTCATCCACCTCCAGTGTTCCATTAGTTCATAATAATTTGGAGATGCAAATTGATACACAAACCTAGGTTGTATACCTTTTGTAACACCCCTCCCTTGGTTAGTCACCAATTCTAGACTTGAGATTTCCAATGATTAATCAAGTACTATAAAAGTCCCTACTTTGTTTTGATCTCTACAACTCTTAATCACAAATTATGGTTGAAAAGTATATTGCATCTACTCATTCAGATGGGTAGTTAACAACATTTTTCTGTGTGGAGATTGTCGTTTAGAATTATGCCTTTTCTGAAGACCCCTAGTCCATATGTCCCATTGTACCACTTCTTGTGCTAGAAACGACCTATGCCCCGTAAGCTTTCTTTTGTTTTCAAAACTCGCCTATCCAACATTAGATTCTGATATGGGATGTTTGTAAGCCTTGCATACTCCTTTCCATTTTCAAAATTTCCTTTTGTTGGACTTTCAATAACTTGCCGATTTGCCTCCAAGTTCAATTGTTGTTGTAAACTCTAGGTCACCATCTAATTCATCTTGTTTCTGAATTTTTTGTCTTTAGAGTCTGTAGACCGCCTTGTAATCCTTATGATGTCAAGTATGTAGACCTTTGATACTTTCTAACATACCCCTTAAATTTTTTAATTGATAAAAAAAACACTATTTTTTTTTAACACTCTCATCTACATTATACAACAATATTTGTAGAAAACCTTCCCATTATTGAAAGAAAAAATGAAAAAAATAATTTCCCACAAGATGGTCGCCAAATGGTATAAGTAAAATTTAAATTCATGTGGAATATTTCACAGTATTATAACAAGATATTTGCATTTCACATGCATATGTTCACTATTTATATTTAAAATCTCAACAAACTTAACATTGCCATTCATTCCAACATCAGATTCATGGTTATTGCATATAACCAAAATTTACATTTCATAATACATTATAAAAAAAACTTTGAAAATAATATTACAATGCATTTCATCATAAGCTAACACTACATAAAATTCATACAAAAGATGAACATATAATTCACTATAGAAGTTTGTGTTTTTTGTATTACTGAAAACATGAATCCAAATTATGGCATAATCTCATGTTTTGTTTTAAGAGAATCCAAAACAACACTTAAAATTTGTGCTATATCAAAATAGAGTTTGTGGTTTTCTACTGCAAATACCTCACTCTCCTTCCACTCTTCTTAAAAAAAAAAATTCTCATTTTTATTTTATTTTTTCTCTCTAGAACTTTCCCTTTTTGAATTATCCCAAGTCACATCATCATGATCCAAACAACAAGAATTCAAAATACAAACTAACAAAGTTCCTTGATTAGTCCCCATCCTAATTGCTTTATTCATCCAAAATCACATACTCATCCTACCCCCTTAACATGGGCCTAAAGTAATTCGTGTGTGTTTAGTGGATTGGTCCCCAAATTGTCAATCCCCCACCAATGATGGGCTAGTAACAATTGCATCATGGTCCATACATAGGTTCATGAATTGTTGATTAGAAATTAATGCAGGGGCAAAAGCTTCCTTGTGTTATGTAATGGATCAATAAATGCATGGGCCATTTGAGGTTGAAGGATGTTTGTGAAAATTTATATGTGGTTGATGAATTGTAGGACTTTAATGCATAGGTTTATAATAGGCACCTTGATGGGTTGGCATTGGAACATTTAATGTGGCATGAGAATGTGTAAAAAATTGGTACAACCAATCCAATCATGGTCATGTTACAATTAACAAATTTGCTTTGGTTGATGGGCTGACGATTTTGTGAACATGCTTAATGGGAACACTTCTAAATGGATACAAACCTTTGATGAAACAATTAAAGAAGGTTCTAAATGCGGATGAAATATCAACATACATGGATGTAGGAGCATTTTTCATGCATGCATTTTTTTTGTGAACTTTATCTAACCTATGATAATTGTCCTTGTACAACTTCCATTTGGCAATGTGAGTCCAATCATTACCCTTTAATCCCATTCCTTTTCAATGCATTGTTGTTTCAACCACTATTAAGTTCATTACATTGGTGACCTTCATCATGTTATTGAATCAATGTGAATTTTTTTAAAACAACTCATTTATAGATGGTTTTGTGCCTTTTATCTTGCCCTTCAAAAACATGGAATACTTAGTGGATTGGAATGGGGTTCTCACAAAATCATGTAAGGTGGTAGTTTGAAATTTTTATTTTGATCTTTGGGTTGTTCTTAGTTGATTCCAAGAAATTGGAATGTATGATTTCTACCAAACTGCAAGTCAACATAGTAAGTAACATTCTTGAACAAAATCATTTTTTCTCTCACCCAAGTGCTCGAATGACTATATTTAATATGCCACCATATTAGCCAACAATTGAACTTGATGATGGATCATGTGGAAACAACAAGAAAATAGACCCACCAATCATGGATGATATGATATTTGTTTTTGGTTTCATCATTAAACTTGTTATTTTTTTCACAGATGCACCATATCCATGTGTTCATCTTGGAATTTATTATTACATGATCATTGATGTGCTTGCAAAGCTTTTTTGCGTAGTGAAAATCACATACATGTGTGTTCATAACCTTCCATCTCTTTTCCATTGTTGTAGATGATTTTCACATCATTCCAATTGGTTGTTTTTGCAGCTACCATGAACCTCATAAAATAATGTTATTTTACAAACCTCCATGTATCATGTTACATAGGCAACAATAAAACAATCACAATTTAGTAGTAAATTTACAATTCCTTGGGAATTGATTATTATAGTCATTCAAGAATTGTCCAATATTATCTTTAATGTATTAAAAGTTCTTGTAAGTCACCACGGTACATACTTAGTGGTTTCAAAACATCCCTACTTTTCTCTCTTCATGTGTCCATTTGTGGAAGATTTGTAGCTGTTATACCTCATGAAAATGGAAATAATCATTGTTCATGGCTTTAGTATTCACAATGAGGTAATCATGATGTGACACATATGCCAACATTGGGTCTAGTTGAAGCAAAAACTAGAAAAAAACGTAGAAGCTATATGAAATATGATGTTTTATGGGTCTTAAATAATAAAGGCTTCCCATTTGAAATTATTGATGGCTTATAAAATAAATCAAACAATAATGTCACGGGGAAAAAGAAAAAGGCCAACAAATTGAATAGCAAAGAAATCAAGGCTATCAAAATGGTGGAACAGTTTTCCTTAAATCCACCAAGACTTCTTTCACTTCCTTTTCATCCATTGTGACTCCCAACCATGTCCTCTACATCTGTCACAATTCTCATCTGATTCCAATTCCTTTGACAACTCCCATCCACTTCCTTTTCATGTAACATAACCCCCATTCATTCTAATTCACATCCATTTCCTTTCCAATTAGTTCTTCTCCAATATATTGGCTCCATTGTATCCATGCATTGTAGTTTTTTCTATCATACCTCCCAAGCATTTCCACTACCTACTACATAATTTTAAAGTTTTATTTTTGCAATCACACTTATAAAAAGAATCCTAATCTTCTCTACTTTCCTTTATGATTTTAAACCAAATTTAACTATGTCATCTTATATGCATGACCGCCAACTTACCTATTTCAAAAATTTGAAAAAAACATCATCATCATTACACAATGGGGATTTTAAACAAGTTTTAATTTTTTTCTTTAGCCTATCTTCTTCATGTGGAGGATTGGCAGTTCATATACATCATGAAAATGGAAAAATACCCTTGTTCATGGTGTGACACCAAGGAAATCATGATGTGACATATATGACAAGATCAGGTCTAATTGAAGTAAACACACGAGGAAAATGTTGAAGCTGAATAAAGTGTAATGTTTAATGGGTAGCAAGTAATAAAGAAAGCCCATTTTAAAATTGGTGATGGTTGATCAATATAATAAATTATAAAATAATAATGATAGGGGGAACAACAACAAAAATTATTAATTGAATAGTAATGCAAATGGGGATATCAAAATGACACAACATTTTTTCTTTGATCATCCACCAACACTTCATCCCTTACAACTATCACCCATTTCATTTCATCCAACATGACTACCATCATCCTACATTATAGTTGTCATTCATTTCCTTTTCATCTAGTATAGGTCCCATCCACTTCCCCTCCATTCATTATAACTCCCATCCAATATGGTTTCCATCCATTTTGAGGAAATTTCCAAAGCACTTCTACAATGTACAACTCTTATGTTTTTCTCTTTGCATTAACACTTGTTTTCTTTGCACCTACCATCTTGTTGTTTTCTCCTATCCACTTCCCTTCTCGTTGGATTCTTGAAACTTCTTATAATTTGTTTTATGTTGGTTGCACTAGTAGAATTAATGCTTTAATTTACTTGAAATTTTGGTCAAAAGAGACCTAAAGTGATAGCCACCTAAAAAAAATCCAATCATTTTGGACAAGTCATTTTCAATATTTTCCTATATGATTTTATGGTTTTTTTAAAAAATTAGGCCTAACTTTGATTAATCTTTCCATTATAGTGTCAACTTGATTGATTGGTAGTCAAATTAAACAATTTTTGGTGTCCCCCCCCCTCCTCTACATGTCATCATTTGATTGGCATTTGAATGGTCAAATGGGCAAGTTTCTAATTTGATTGTTGGTTAACATGATTTATGTAATGTGGCATCATTTCGTTGTATCATAACTTGCCATGTATCACATTTTAATTGTTTTAAATCCCAATGTTGCATATGGTTGTTAATTGTGTTGACTAAGTGTCATCATAATTGACCACATCACATTTGATTAATATTAGTTAATTATTAATGTGACACATTTGACTGATTGCAAAATTTTAATACATTGGCACATTTTATTAATATTGGTCAATTATTACTATGACATATTTGATTGATTGTGGACATTATTACATTGAAAATTTGACTAATATTGGTCAATTAATATTGTGATACATTTGATTGATTGGGTAATTTTAATGCATTAACACATTTGACTAATATTGGTCAATTATTATTATGAAAAATTTGACTAGTTGTGGACAATTTTACATTGACACATTTGATTAATCTTTGTCAATTATTATATATTTGACTAATTGTGGACAATTATTACATTAACACATTTGATTAATATAAGTTAGTTAAATATTACCATGACACATCCAATTGATTGTGGAAACTTGCTACCTTGTCACATTTGATTAATCCTAAGTGTTCAATGATTATTATCATGCATTTGACTAATTGTGGACATTTATTACCTTGTCACATTTTATTAATCTTTTCACTTATTACTATTACATGTTTGATTGATCATGGACATTTATTACATCAAGCCATTTGACTAATATTAATGTGACACATGTAATTGATTGTGGACACTTATCACCTTATCACATTTGATTAGTCTTGGTCAATTATTACTATCACACATATGACTCATCATGGACATTGATAACATTAACACATTTAATTAATAAACGTCGCTTATTATTAAGACACATTTGATTAATTATGGACATGTATTATCTTGTCAAATTTGACTAATATTGGATAATGATTAATTATACATGTTGGACTAAATTTTGTATGGAGCCTTTGTGGGTTTTCACTAATTATAGATTGAAATACATACATATGAACTAGTTATCTCTATTAATCTTCTTTTGAATTTATTTTTTGAGTAGTTGGTTTTTATGGTAATGTGACATCATATAATTTTGTAAACAATACCTCCAAGATTATATGTGAAAGTCAAATCATTAGGGTGCAAATATTAAATGGAAAATATGAAGCACAAAATATGACCAATAAAATCATTCAAACCAAGTTTCAATTTTGTTGCCATGTTCCATCTATTATGGCCTATATATTATGAACTCCCATCGCACATGATTTAATTAATGTAGCTACATTACTTACATATATCATATAGTTATGTCTTTCTCACACCATAAGACAATGCCATTAATTACCGTCTCTTTCAATTTTGTGCCAATTGGCGAATTTAAAAATGGTAATATAACCAACCTTTTTGATAATTATAACAACTATTGTATCTTATCCAAGTTTATTTCTTTAGGTTTTTGGTGTCCAAATCTACATAATGCAAATGATAGAGAGTTTTGGCATGCTTTACATCATTTGCCTTATGTGTAAAAGTTATTTTTTCAATCCAATTTTCATCAAAGATAGCATGATTATCCCATTTTAGTTTGTTCAACCTTGTTGAAAATTTCCTCAAACATGATATATATGTTTAAAGCAACATGATCCACCTCATTAGCTTGTTGATCCTACATGCGTTTCTCCAAAATAGTTGGTAGTTTTGTGGACAACTTAAGAATCATGCCCTTTCGTGCCATAATGATATTCCTATTTATTTACTTAGAATTGGTCTAGTTATGCCCATGATTCCACCTCCTCCTTTATAACCCATTTGAGCACACTTGGTGTCATATTCTAGAAAAAATGTCTTCCACTCTAAATGTTTCTTTAACTTCATCCCAAATTTATCTTTCATAAAAAGGCATTAATTGACCACAAGTAGAGGACTTGCCCATTGCATTCCCTACCATGTTCAAGTATCCAAAGAAAATCCACATGTAGCCTTAAGGGAGTTCATAAAGCATCTCCCTCCACAGTGTGCAATGCTCCTACAGATTGTTGGGGGCACATGCATTAGCTAATCCAATATCTTGTCATGGAAGGTTCTTTAATCAAACCCAAACCTCTATAAATGAACCCAAACCATTTAGTTATCTCGAAATAAACTAAAGTTCATTAATTAAAGATTTCCATTTATTATGATTAAAAATGCTAACTCTTCTTTACCAATTCCATCGGGAGCATTATCATTATTGTAGCCTATGGAAGCTTCATTAGTTTAATTTAAAGCCCATGGCCATAGTTTAAATTGAAATTCTTTAATTAGGTCACCCCTAAGCTTATGTTCTTGAATCAAGAGGAAATGAAATGGTTGGACTACACTACTTGATATAATTCCTGACTATTGCTATTGCATTCGGGTCATTGAGCCCTTGAACAATATAACTTAGGATCTTAACCTTCACGGGTCAACATAGACAAAAGTGAAACAACTAAAGTTTTATCCTTGTCTTAAAAGATAATTTTACTTGGAACTTTTCCACAAGTTAAAACAAATCTATGCTTGAGTTTGGAGTGTTATCCTTAGTGGTAGGAATACATTTAATTATAGTCAAAACCTTGGCCATTCAAACTATGTTTTCATCCATAATTTGAATATGGTTGGGCATTGATTCTTAAAGGCCTTGTGAATTTGGGACAACAAGCTAGTATCTTGCTATTGAACTTGTGTGTCCAATTATTCCACTGAAATATTTAGGAGGAATCCTCCCCATGTGCTTGGCATTTGGATTAGGGGGTAAGTCGAAAAGTTTATTATTTGCTGCATTTTCAAGGTGTCTTCATCTTCTCGGATGTAATTTGCAAGCCTAATGTTTTAAAACATTTTTTTATGAAAATTCCTTCCTTGTACATTTGTTACAACTCGTGTCACCTTCACGTTGTCTTGTTGACTTAGGGGCAAGTGCAAATAGGATTGTGATTGCTCCATAGCCTTAGTTGTAGTTTGTGGTTAATGAAATGCATAACCTATGGAATTCTTTGTGATTGGTGCTTTTGAGACATCCTATGTTTCCTTAACCACATCCAATTCCTTGTTTATCTGGGATGGAGGAACTCCAACAATGTCATTCACACATGGTACTTGAATTTGGTTGTTGGTTGCGGCCTATGGCTATTTTTGAAATGTCGCTAGCACTTGACACACATTAGAGGAAGGAATGATGTTAATTGATGTTGGCACATGCGATTGAAACTTTTACAAATGATGTATAATTTTTGGATGGTTAATTAACACCTCATCATCTTCACAACGTGCTTTTGATTTTGATGAACTTTCATTTGAAAAAAATTCTTCCAAAGTTCTTTTGGCCCCACTTAGCTAGTTGGTGTCCATTCCATGTTAGCTTTCACAACAAATTTTGGTGAGCCTCCTGTTGCAACATGGGGAGTCACCATAGGAGGTGTCATAATTGATGTTGGCACTACTTGTGGTTGTTTAGTTGCAGTTTGATTCTCATTGTGACCATCTTCATTGAAAGGTGCAAAAACAAGGTGTTGGAATTTGTTGTTGGATTTTCCATTCTTGTAAATGGCCTCCCTTTTTGAAGGTATGAACTCTTTTTCTCTTCATAATCTAGAATCCATTTTCATCCATTTCATTCTTGTTGTCAACAACTAGTTGTTTTCCTTGGACATGATGTAAGGTTTTCATGTTTTGAGCATTTTTTTATTTGCAATTTTCTCCTTTAAGAAATGCTCATGCATAGTTCCATCCTTCTTGATCTTAATGACTTTCCTCTTGTGTAGTTATGAACATTCCGAAACTTTATGGTGCAAATTCATACAAGATCTACACCTAATTGGGTTGAATTCATAATGAAGAGTAATGGTGAACCATTGATTTTTGATAGCCCCAATCATCAACATGGTTGCCTTGCCTTTATCAACTTCCATTAAAAAACATAACCTTGGATTTAGGTTAACATGGTTATTTTCATCAAACCTTAACATAATACCAACTTGTTTAATGATGATGAGACTACCAATTGGTCGATATTTGAAAGGCAACTTATGAAGCAAAACCATGTGGGTATTTTCATCCTCGATGGGTTGTTTGGATCAAATCCGGGAATCCATTCATGGTAGATGCACATTCCCCAATCTCCTTTGTGGAGGGTAAACATGAGGACCTTTTTTTTGTTGGCAATGGGCCATTTGTTTTGAACATGAAAAAGCCCCTAGACAAGTCCATTTCCAAAGAGATCTTTCTTGTTTGGACTTTTTGATTGACATCCACAACCCAATCAACAATATTAGGGTGGGGTTTCGATCCTATAAATTTAATAATGACATGATGGTTGTGACAAAACTTTGCCTCTTTTATCACAACCTCCTTGCCAATATTTGAAACATCACATTCACGAATGAAAAGGTTGCAATAGTTAAGAATGTAAGTTGGAAAAAGGATCTTGCCTTTAGTTGGTCAAAATGGGTCAAGGCCAAATGTTTATCTTGAAATGTTATTTTCTAATATTTTGGTGTCAAGCGTGTTAATCTTTGTTGGTTGCTACATTTACTCTAACACAAAAGATTGGCCCCCTAATTACCTTCGCAACTTTGTGTTTTGGTGTGAAAACCTTAACTACTTTTGCATATGACCCAAAGCCATCCATACTAGAAGAGCACTAAGGTCACAAGACAAGGAAAAACAACAAAATAAAAAAGATTTTTGAAACCACCCCTGTATAAGGCGACAAAAATAAAAAAACCTACAAAAAACAACCAAGAGACTTGACCAAGAGCCTACAAATAAAAAACTTAAAATTTCAACCTTGCTGGAAATGTGAAACACCCCAAAGCTTGTGGGAATTATTGAAAAAAAAGAGCAACACTCCTCTCAAAAAACCACTTTGACAATCTTCCAAACAACTAGAAGAAAACCTAAAAATAACAATACAAAAAACTTTAGAAATAACTTGCCTACAACAACCCCAGGAGCTAGCAAAGAAACATGGAACTATAGCGCGAAAATCTTAATAACCTAAGAATAA
>Ga0116226_10003010_pt1 | contig 14814 bp, 16 predicted proteins | sample S1TSphfallax_FD_89692 | JGI IMG/M metagenome (GOLD analysis project Ga0116226, IMG submission 89692) | Host-associated microbial communities from peat moss isolated from Minnesota, USA - S1T2_Fa - Sphagnum fallax MG | ecosystem: Host-associated > Plants > Peat moss > Unclassified | place: USA...
ATATCATGATCGGGCATGTACTCTGCAAGGCGCTCGAGCAGCGCCTCGGCTTGGTGTAGTCCCACGATGCAGTTGTCAGCCTCGTTTTCCTTGCTGAGCGAATTTCACGGCGCGAGGATACTCGTGCTCGGCGACTTGATGCTCGATCGATTCATTTACGGGACGGTCGAGCGCATCTCGCCGGAAGCGCCCATTCCGGTCCTCAACGTCGAACGCAGCAAGGATATGCCCGGCGGCGCGGCCAACGTCGCGCGCAACGTCGCCGCGCTGGGCGCGCGCGCGACTCTGATCGGCGTTTGCGGCGACGATCCGGCAGCCGCGGATCTCGCGGCACAACTGGCCGTCTCGCCGACGATCGAGGCGCACCTGATCACGGACCCGTCGCGGCCCACGTCCGTCAAGACGCGCTACGTTGCCGACGGTCAGCAAGTGATGCGGGCGGATCGCGAGTCGCGCGAGCCCCTCGGCAGCGCCGCCGAGGGTCGCGTGCTCGAGGTGTTCGCCGCGACGTTGGCGGACGCGAACGTCATCGTTCTCTCGGACTATGCGAAGGGCGTGCTGTCCGAATCCCTGACCCGGGCCGCGATCGACATGGCGCAGCGCGCGGGAAAGATTCTGCTCGTCGACCCAAAATCCCGGAGCTTTGCCCGCTACCGGGGTGCGACGATCCTGACGCCCAACCGGCTCGAACTGCAACAGGCCTCCGGTCTCGACTGTACGAGTGACGGGAACGTGGTGCGCGCCGCACGCGCCGTGCTCGCGGACGGTGTTTGCAGCCACCTCGTCGTCACGCGCGGCAAGGACGGCATGACCATAGTCGGCCGCGACGAATCGGTGACGCATCTGCCGACCACGGCCCGGCAGGTTTTCGACGTCTCCGGCGCCGGGGACACCGTGGTTGCGACCCTGTCCTTGGCGCTGGCCGCGGGGGGCGACATCGCCCAGGCGGCCGCGCTGGCCAATGTCGCGGCAGGCATCGTCGTGGGCAAGCGCGGTACCGCAACGGTCACGACCGGGGAAATGATCGCGAGCTTCCCCGCCGCGGACGGGCGCACCGATGCTCTGAAGATTTTCTCCCTGGAGAGCGCGCTGCGGCTCGCCCGGGATTGGCGCGACCAGGGTCTGCGCATTGCCTTCACGAACGGCTGCTTCGACTTGCTGCATCCGGGTCATGTCTCCCTGCTCGAGCAAGCGCGTCGCAGCGCGGACCGGCTGATCGTCGGACTGAATTCCGATCTGTCGATTCGCCGCCTCAAGGGTCCGAATCGCCCCGTGCAGAGCGAAGTCGCCCGCGCGACCGTGCTCGCCGCGATCAAATCGGTCGATGCGGTCGTGATCTTCACCGAGGATACCCCCTTGCAGCTGATCGAGCGCCTGGATCCGGACGTGCTCGTCAAGGGGGCCGACTACACCGTTGCCGGCGTCGTGGGTTCCGACCACGTACTGGCGCGGGGCGGCAAGGTCGTACTCGCAGAACTTCTGGCCGGCCACAGCACGACCGCGACCGTTGATCGTGTTGCCAATGCTGCTTCATGATGCGAACCGCGACGATCGAGGACTCCGCGGTGAAGACAGCGGCCGACAAGGTCGTGATTCTCGACCGTGACGGGACCATCGTCGTCGACCGCGGCTATCTGGATGATCCGGCCGGTTTGGAGTTCGAGGCTGCCGCGCCCGAGGGCTTGCGCTGGTTGCACCGGCGCGGCTATCGCTTGATCGTCATCAGCAATCAATCCGGCGTCGGCCGCGGCTATTTCACCGATGATCGGCTGACCGCAATGAATGCGCGCCTGCGCTCGATGGTCGAGGGCGCGGGAGCCAGGCTCGAGGGCATCTATTGCTGCCCGCATGCGCCCGATGCAGCTTGCGAATGCCGCAAGCCCGGGCAGGCGCTGATGCTGCGTGCCGCGAGCGAGCTCGGATTCGATCCCCGAGCGGCTTACGTCGTGGGTGACAAAGACTCCGACATCGAGTTCGGGCGCCGCGCCGGGGCGCGCACGATCCTCATCGATCCGCGTGCCGGTCCCGCGCAATCCGCACACCGCGCCGACGCAGTGGTCCCCAACCTGTTGGCGGCCGCCCGCACGGTGATCGCGGGTCCGCAATGAAATGCGTCTACCACGAGGGCTATGCCGTCCCGCTATCGCCCGGCCATCCGTTCCCAATGCCCAAGTATCCCCTGCTCAGGGATCGGTTGCTGACCGAGGGCTTGTTGAGCGGCGCCGACACCCTGGAACCGGAACCCCTGGATCTCGAGACTTTGGGGCTGGCCCACACGCCGGAGTATCTCCTCAAGCTTGCCACGTCGAAATTGAGTACCGGCGAGGAGCGGCGGCTCGGTCTGCCGTGGTCCGAAGTGCTCTGGCGGCGTTCGCGCCTTGCGGCCGCGGGAACCTTGCTCGCGGCCCGCGTGGCGCTGGCGGAGGGCATGGCCGGCAATCTCGCCGGCGGGACGCATCATGCCTTCGCCGATCACGGTGAAGGGTTCTGCGTCCTCAACGACGTGGCGGTCGCCATTCTGCGCCTGCGTGCCGAAGGTTTGATCGAGCGCGCGCTCGTGATCGATCTCGACGTGCATCAAGGCAACGGTACCGCCGCGATCTTTGCTCACGACGCCGCGGTCTTCACGTTTTCGATGCATGGCGAGAAGAATTATCCGGCGCTCAAGATGCGCTCTTCGCTCGACGTCGGCCTCGCCGACGGAACCGGCGATGCCGAGTACCTCGCGGCGCTGGCGGTTCATCTGCCGTCCGTCCTCACGGAGGCGCGGGCGGACATCGCATTTTACGTCGCCGGCGTGGACGTCGTTGCCGGCGACCGTTATGGAAAACTCAGCTTGAGCGAGGCGGGACTGGCAGCCCGGGAACACGGCGTGATCACTGCGGTGCGCGAGCGCGGTCTGCCCCTTGCGATCGTTTTGGGCGGCGGTTACGCCCCGACCCGGGAGCGGACCGCGGATCTGCACACCCATGTGTTTCGCGCCGCCGCGGCCTATGAGTCGCAGCGCGGGTTCACGCCCCGGCGGGCGGCGCCATCAAGCCCTTGAGCTTGTTGATCGCATTGACTTCGACCTGACGCACGCGCTCCGCCGAAATCCCGTACTCGTCGGCGAGTTCGTGCAAAGTCGCCTTGTCGTTGGTCATCCAACGCCGCTTCAGGATGTTCCGGCTGCGCTCGTCCAAGCGTCCGAGCGCGACGCTCAGGCGATCGGTCGAATCTTCCTCCCATTCCTCGCGTTCGACTTCGATCGCGGGGTCGGCATTGCTGGCGGGCAGATACATCGCCGGCGAATACGTGTCTTCTTCGTCGGCCTCGGGCGTCGGATCGAAGGACATGTCACGCGCCGACATGCGCTGCTCCATTTCGCGCACGTCGCTGACGTCGACCCCTAGATCGCGCGCGACCGCCTGGGTCTCCGCCTCCGAAAGCCAGGTGAGATTCTTTTTCATCTTGCGCAGATTGAAAAACAGCTTGCGCTGCGACTTCGTGGTCGCAACCTTGACCAGGCGCCAATTGCGCAACACGTACTCGTGGATCTCGGCACGGATCCAATGCACCGCGAAGGAGACCAACCGCACGCCGACGTTCGGATCGAAGCGTTTGACCGCCTTCATCAGGCCGACATTACCCTCTTGCACGAGATCGCCCATGGGCAGGCCATAACCGAGGTAGCCGCGCGCGATGTGCACGACGAAGCGCAAATGCGAGAGCACCAGCTGACGGGCGGCATCGAGGTCGCCCTCGCTGCGAAAGCGCACGGCGAGCGCGATCTCATCGTCCTTCGTGAGTACGGGGATCTGCGAGACGCGGTCGATATACGCATCCAGGCTCCCAATGGGCCCGGCGAAGACGAGACCGTTTTGCTTCGACACTAAGGCTGCAGACATTAACGCGAACCTCCTGTGATCCGAGTGCAGACATCATAGCACTCAGGTAGTTCGAGTGCTAAATCGGGCGCAAGTTCCGTGACTCTTGTCACGCCGCCGAGGCGCTATAAATGACTTGGTAAACAATCGGTTATCTGGGGTTTATCGCACGAATATGATGCGTTGCGGCAAGCCATGAGCCCGCCCAGCCGAGCAGGGCCGAACCGAGCACGGTCGCGCCGATCGTGCGGGCGTCCAAGAAGCTCAAGTGGAAGGCGCTGCCGTAGAGTCCCGCGAGCCGGTCTGCGGGCCCCGATAGGACCCCCACCGCGATGCCGACCAAGACGACCGCGGCCACGCCGCCGCCGAAGCCGTACCAGACGCCGGTCCAGAGAAAGGGCCGACGCGCGAAACCGTCGGTGGCGCCGACGAGCTTCATGACCTCGATTTCGTCGCGCCGGTTTTGGATATCGAGGCGGATCGTGTTGCCGATGATCAGGATCACGCCCGCGGCCAGCAAGCCCCCGGTCAGCCGCACGACGCCGCGCAGCAGGTCGAGTATCGCGACCAAACGCTGCACCCATTCAGTATCGAGCTGGACGATCGCCACGTTCGAGATGGCGCCGATCGCCGTCTTGAGCGCGGCCATTCCCGCGGGGCTGCTCGCCGACGGGCTCGGCGTGACGATCAGCGTATTCGGCAGCGGATTGTCCGCGAGCGCGTCCAGAGCCGCGCCGAAGCCCGAGGAGTCGCGAAACTCCGCGAGCGCCTGCGCCGCCGTGACCAGGCGGACGGCCGCAACGTCGCCCCGCGCCTGTATCTCACGCGCGATCGCCTCGGCGCGCGTGGTACCGGTCGGCTTGTCCAGATACACCGACAGCGCGAATGCCTCGTTCCAATTCGCCGTCAGTGTGGTCGCGTTTTGCAGCAGCACCTCGAGACACAGCGGCAAGGCGAGCGCGATGGCGATCACTCCCATGGTCAGCAGACTCGCGACGGGATGCACGGCCAGGCGGCCGAGCGAGCCCACGAGAGTCTGCGCATGGCGCGAAAAATAGGCCGATGGGCTCACGCGAGCAGTGGCGCGGCAACCGGCGGCGCGGCCGGCGTCATTGCCGCGACCCGTCCCTCACCGAGAACGATGCGCCGCGCCTGGAACTGCTCGATGAGATGGACGTCGTGGGTCGCAATCAACACCGTCACGCCGACATCGTTGAGCCGCTTGAACAAGCGCATGATCTCGATGGCGAGCATCGGGTCGAGATTGCCGGTCGGCTCGTCCGCGATCAGCAGAGGCGGCTTCGCGACGATGGCGCGCGCGATTCCAACGCGTTGTTGCTCGCCCGTGGACAGCTCCACCGGAAGGCTCTTCTCCCGTCCCAGCAGCCCGACCTGGTCGAGCGCCGCACGCATGCGCTTGTCGGTCTCGCGCCGCGCCACGCCCGCGATGATCAGCGGCAGGGCGACATTATCGGCGATGGGGCGATCCTGCAGCAGCTTGTGATCCTGGAACACGACGCCGATCTGCCGCCGGAACTCGGGAACCCTGCGCATCGGCAGCTTCGCCGTGTTCTGGCCGCCGACCAGCACCTGCCCGCGCGACGGGCGCTCGATCAGGGCGATGAGCTTGAGGATGCTGCTCTTGCCCGCACCGGAGGGACCGGTGAGAAACGCGAGTTCGCCGCGTTCGACCGCGAAGCTCACGCCGCTCAAGGCTTCGCGACCCGTGGGATACCGCTTGTGCACGGCCTCGAAACTGATCATGCCGGCGGCGGCCCGGCGGGCGCGGTTTTCAACAAGGCCGTGACGAATTCATCGGCCTTGAAAACGCCGAAGTCGTCGATCTGTTCCCCGACTCCGATGAAACGAATGGGAATGCCGAGTTTCTGCGCGATCGCGAGCACGACTCCGCCCTTGGCCGAGCCGTCGAGCTTGGTGACGACGAGTCCGGTGACGCCGAGGACCTTGTTGAACTCCTCGGCTTGAGCGACGGCGTTCTGGCCGATCGTGCCGTCGAGCACGAGCAGCACTTCGTGCGGAGCCGTCGGGTCGAGCCGGGCGAGCACGCGCTTGACCTTGCGCAACTCTTCCATCAAATGTGTCTGCGTGTGCAGGCGTCCCGCCGTGTCTGCGATGAGCACGTCGATCTTGCGCGCACGCGCGGCCTGCAAGCCGTCGAAAATCACCGCGGCGGGTTCGGCACCCTGTTGCTGGGCGACGATCGCAACGCCGTTGCGTTCGGCCCAGGTCTCGAGCTGCTCGCGGGCCGCGGCACGGAAGGTGTCGCCCGAGGCGAGCATGACACGATGGCCTTGCGCCATGAGCCGCGCACAGAGCTTGCCGATCGTGGTCGTCTTGCCGGCGCCATTGATGCCCACCACCAGGATGACCGTGGGCTGATGCCCGCGATCGATGACGAGTTCCCGCTCCACGGGCTGCAAGATCGCGACCATCGCCGCATGCAGTGCCGCAAGCAGCGCATCGACGTCGTTCAATTCCTTGCGTGCGACCCGCTTGTGCAAATCCTCGAGGATGCGCGCGGTGGCGTCGACGCCGACATCGGCCGTGATCAGGCGCGTCTCCAGCTCATCGAGGATCTCGGCGTCGATCTTGCGCCCCGGCAGCAGTTCCTTGAGCCCCTGCGTAACCCACGAGGAGCCGGCGCTGAGCTTCGAGCGCAGGCGCTTGAAGAAGCCCGGGGAGAGGGATTGGTCGGCGTCGTTCGGCATGGATCGGCGCAGCTTAGCAGAGCGCCCGACCGCGCAACTTTTGCGCGTATGATTGCGGCGGTGAAAAAAGCCAAATCTCCCGGTCGCGCCGGCCCGAGACCCGCGCGGACCGCCGCACCCGAACCCGCTGCGAGACCGCCGGGACGCGCAGCGAAGCGGCTCGCGGCACTCCGCCTCGCCGCGCGGCAGCGCCCCGCGACGCCAGCGGGCGGGCGCAGCGGACGCAATTCGGTGCGCGTGATCGGCGGCGCCTGGCGCGGTCGGCGCATCGAGTTTCCGGACGCTCCGGGCTTGCGCCCCACGCCCGACCGGATCCGCGAGACGCTGTTCAACTGGCTGCAGCATTCCGTGGCGAATGCGCGCTGCCTCGATCTGTTCGCCGGATCCGGCGCCTTGGGGTTCGAGGCGCTGTCGCGGGGCGCCAACGAAGCGGTTTTCGTCGAGCAAGCCGTGCCGGCGGCGCGCGCGCTGCAACAGCAATTGCTGCGTTTTGGGGCTGCGGGCCGCGGCCTAATCGCCGAGATGGGCGCGCGTCGCTATTTGACCAGCGGCGGGGAGCCTTTCGACCTGGTCTTTCTCGATCCGCCGTTCGGCCAAAATGCGCTGCCTGACTATGTGGCCTTGTTGGCGGCGGGTCATTGGGTCAAGCCCGGTGGGTACATTTACCTGGAATGCGAAAAGGCGGCCGGTGAACCCGCCTTGCCCGAGACCTGGGAACTGCTCAAATCGAAGTCGGCGGGCGAGGTGGGTTATCATCTCGCCCGCGCCAAAGCTGCGACGAGCGGGCATTGAGATGAACAAAAGAACGGCCGTCTATCCGGGGACTTTCGATCCGATCACCAATGGACACCAGGATTTGGTGCGCCGGGCTGCCAGCATCTTCGACCGCCTCGTCGTCGCCATTGCGGCGAATCCCAACAAGGCGCCGATGTTTACGTTGGACCAGCGGCTCGACATGGCCAAGCGCGTGCTCGCCGATGTCCCGAATGTCGAGGTCATCGGCTACGCCGGCCTCACGGTCGACTTCGCCCGAGACAACGGCCTCACGGTCATCGTCCGGGGGCTGCGCGCGGTGTCCGATTTCGAATTCGAATTCCAGCTCGCGAACATGAGCCGGCACTTGTCGGCGGAAATCGAGTCGGTGTTCATGACGCCCCAGGAGCAATACACCTTCATCTCCTCGACCCTGGTGCGCGAGATCGCGGTGCTTGGCGGCAACGTCTCCGAGTTCGTGCATCCGATCGTCGAGGTCGAGCTCAAGCGACACCGCCAGGTTTGAAGCGCGGCGCCGCGGCGCTCAACGCGCCGCTCGGGGGCCGCGCTTGGCGCCCTGGCAAACCGGGCACCAGTAGGTCGAGCGCGCCGCTTGCACCGCCTGCTTGATCGGCGCCGCGCAGATCCGGCACGCCTCACCCGCGCGCTCGTAGACGTACAGCCGCTGACGGAAATAGCCCGGCACGCCGTCGGCGTCGACGTAGTCGCGCAGGGTCGTGCCGCCCACCTCGATGGCCTCGGCGAGCACGGCGCGCACCGCCGTGACGAGCGCCGCACATTGCGCGCGGTTGAGCCCGCCCGCGGCCCGGCGTGGCGAGATGCGTGCGCGGAACAAGGCTTCGCTGGCGTAAATGTTGCCGACGCCGACCACCAAGTGGGAATTCATGAGCAAGAGTTTGATCGCGACGGCGCGGCGCCGGGTCCTGCGGAACAAGTAATCGGCATCGAAGCCCGGGGAGAGGGGCTCGGGTGCGAGCTTGGCGAGCAGTGGATGCAGATGCGGATCGGCCTCGGTCCAATGCAGGCTGCCGAAACGCCGCGGATCGTGGAACCGCAGGAGCGCGCCCCCCTCGACTTCGATGTCCCAATGGTCATGCGCGAGCGTTGCAGCGCCGATCGGCAGCACGCGCAGGCTCCCGGACATGCCGAGGTGCAGGATCAAGGTGCCGGTGTCGAAGCGCAGCAGGAGGTATTTGGCGCGGCGTTCGACGCTGCGCACGACCAAGCCTTCGATGCGCGCTGCGAAGTCCTCGGGGATGGGCCAGCGCAGCCGCCGTTCACGGACCGTGACCCGGGTCACGCGTCGAGCGACGATGGCGGGGGAGATTCCCCGGCGAGTCGTCTCTACTTCCGGGAGCTCAGGCAGTGCCTTAAAGCCTACTTGATCTTGGATTCTTTGTAGGCGACGTGCTTGCGCACGACCGGATCGAATTTCTTCGTCTCCATCTTGTCGGGATGCAGACGCTTGTTCTTCGTCGTCGTGTAATAGTGTCCCGTGCCGGCCGATGAGACCAATTTGATTTTATCGCGCATGAGATCGCTATCCTCGCAGCTTAAACTTTGACGCCCTGATTGCGCAGATCGGCGACGACCACGTCGACGCCGCGCTTCTCGATCGTCCGCAAGCCCCGGGTGCTGACGCGCAGGCTCACGAAACGCTTCTCGGTCTCCAGCCAAAAGCGATGGGTATGCAAATTCGGCAAGAACCGGCGACGCTTGCGATTATTCGCATGCGATACGGTGTTTCCGGTTTTCGGGCCCTTGCCCGTGACTTGGCAGACTCGCGACATGACGTAAACCTTTGAACTTGAAGTGCTTTTCAGCGGGAACTAGAAACTCGGCCGCGTACGATACCAGAGCGGCGTGAACGGAGCAACGATCCTCTCGGCGCAGAGCATCCGGTCGGCGCCGGACGCGGTCACATCGGTTTCACAAGCGCCTCCTATGCTAGGAGAACATGAACGAAGCGCACGCGAACGACGAGGTTGGGTCGTGACGGGTATGCGACCGGCGCTGGCCCTGCTGCTCTGCATCGTGGCCGTGCCCGCCTGGCCGCTGGACTGGCGCGAGCCTTGGCGAATTCCGCACGACGCCGTTGCTGCCGCGGACGCGAGCGACGAATTCGCGTGGCGCCTGTTCGTCGCCGTCATCTGGCCGGCGGCGGACGCAAGCGGCGCGGCGGACCCGCACGCGGCATTGGGCGCCGGCCGACGATGCGTCTGGGAGCGCTGGGAGAACGGCGCCGATGTCTATCGCGACGACGGTGCCGACCCGGGCCGCTGGGCTGCGGTCGTCGAACCCGGCATCGCCACCGCGCATCGCTTCGAGACTCTCTCGCCGGCAACGCTCGCCAACGCGCGCCACATCGTGGCCGGCCGCATGGAGCCGCTGCGGGATCCGCTCGCGAGATCCCGGCGGCTCGTGGAAATCCGCATGAACCGGACCGCATTCGACTATGTGCGCAAGACCGGTCTCTATAACCTCGACGGCCAGATCGCCGCCGTTGCCGCCGGTGTGCCGGTCGAATTCCCGCCTGGGTCCATCGAGGTCAAGGCAAGTTGGCGGCCGATCGCCGCGAGCGAGCGCCGACGCTATCACACGCTGCGCGTGCGCCTCGCCGATGGCGAGACGCGCCTCTACGGGCTCGATGCCCTCAATATCGCCGCGAAGCAGTTGCCGCAATGGTTTTGGGCAAGCTTCGAGCACATCGACAATGCGTCGCGGGTGGGCGGGGAGGGTTGGCGGCTGCCCTCCCGGGACCGCTATGCCTGTGCAGGTGAGGCGGCTGACTGCAATCGGGTACCTTCCGGAATCGGTGTCGAGCGCACCGTGTGGGAGCATTATCGTCTGCGCGGCACGCAGACCCGTTACCTCGATGCCGCCGGAATTCCCGAACGTCTCGGCAACTCCGAGCTGGAAGCCGGTCTCCAAGAAACCGCGTCCTGCATGACCTGCCACAGCCGCTCGGCGCTCGCGCTCGACGATGGCGCCGTCCGGCGTCTCGAGGTTCTCGATCTCGGCGCAAGCGACGGCCCCACGGCACGTGACGCCGGCGCCGTGCCGCAGCGTCGCGGCTACATCGGCTTACCGGACCCGGCTTGGTTTCGGGCGGCCGGAGTCGACGGGCGCGCGCTCAATTTTCAGTCGCTCGATTTCGTTTGGTCACTGACCCAGGCGAAACCGCTGCATCACCCGGACTTCGGAGCAGGAGCCCCGCATTGAACACTCGCCTCATGAAACCGCGCGCAACAAGATTCACAGCGACGAGACTCGCGGCGGTGTTGACCGCTCTGTGCTGCTGCCTCGTCGCGCGTGCCGCGGACGAGCCGAGCGCCGCGCCCGCCGGCGGCGACGCGGAGGCGGCCAAGGCGCCCCGCCCACGGGCGGTTCCGGTCGGTATCGCCCACCCGGAGCCGGCTGACGATGGCGCCGCGGGAAAGGCGCCGGAGGCGGCTCCCGTGAAGTTTTCGACGACGGACAAATGGATCGTCGCCGGGTACAACAACAACGAACTCGTTTACACCATCATCGTGTCGAACGAGGACACGCGGATCATCCACTGTACCGCACTGATGCAGGGCTGGTATTTCGAGAACGGCAAGAAATTGCCGATCTCCGATCGCCAATCGACGACCGTCTTCCCGAATCAACCGGCGCAAGTCGGCAATTGGATGGACATGGATCAGCCGTCCGGCACGACGTACACGGTCAAGTGCCGGCCGAGCTAGCTGGCTGGGGACCCGCGAGTTTCCGTCCCAGCGCCTCGGCCGCCGGGCATGTCTTGCAAGCGACGCATGCTTGTCACACGGGTGAGAAATTTCGCCGCTACTGTCCCCACCAGAGCGCGGACACCGCGCGAACAAGAAGTCAGGGTGGATTTTTCCGAGGGAATCTCATGAAGCTAGCGTTCCAGCGGGCGCATCGTCTGCGTCGTTTTGCATTGACAGTGGCGATGACGGCCGCCGGAGTGGGTGCGGCTGCGGTGGCGCAGGCGCAGTCGGACCCCGTGATTTTCAGCTTCTCGACCGTCGGCGACAGCCGCACGGATCCGGGCAAGGCCGATGCGACCACGCTGCTCGCCAATCCCAGCCCGACCACCGAGGGCGGCATGCCGAGTCTCACCGGCACGATCCTGCCCCAGGACAATCAATGGGTGACCAACACGGAAGCGTTCCAGACCATTCTGAACGGCATCAAGAATCAGAATCCGAATCTGCTGTTCTTCAACGGCGACATGATCTTCGGCTATGGTCGGCCGATCCTGCCGACGGCCTGGGCCAACGGCAAGCCGAACAGTTGGACGGCCACCGAATCGGTCACGCCCGATACGGTGTTCGAATACATTCAATACGCCTATTGGCGCGGCATGATCGCGAATCTCTTCCTCTCGGGCACCTACGTGATGCCCGTGCCCGGCAACCATGAAACCCAGTGCAGCTACAGCGCCGAGCCCTATGGCAGCTCGAGCACCACGGAAAACCCGAATTGCAACAACCCCAGCGGCACCGTGACGAACACGTCCTGGCCGAACAATTTGACCGGCAAGACCGCCTATCCCGACAACGAGAACATGTTTCGTTTCAACATGGGCGACCTGGTCGGCGATCTCTCGGCGAATATCCGGTTTTCCAACGTGACCGGCTTCTTCGCGACCAACCCGAACGGCCTCACGCAGGCGACTGCACCCGGCATCTCCGACACGGTGTCCGGGAACAGCCAGGCGGAACTCTCGTATTCCTTCGACATTCAGCCGCAGAGCGGCGTCTTGCTGCATTTCGTGGTCATCAACACCGACCCCTCGGGCAACGACACCACCGCACCCGTGAACTGGCTGAGCAGCGATCTCGCGGCCGCCAAGGCGCGCGGTGTCACCAACATCTTCGTGTTCGGCCACAAGGCAGCGTTCACGTACAACTATCTGTCGGCGACGGCGGGCACGAGCGTGCTGCCGCCGAGCACCAATAGTCCGGGCCCCGGCGGTCTCGATGCCAATTACACGACCACCGTGGTCAATGGCGTGACGACCTACACGACGCCAAACCGCGACGCGTTCTGGAGTTTGATCGCGGAATACGGCGCCACGTATTTCTCGGGCCATGAGCACACCGTGAACATCTCGCAGCAGCCCGATCCGACCGGCGCGAACACCGTCCTCACCCCCTACCAGGTCATCGTGGGTTCCGGGGGCTCGCCGTTCGACGACAAGTTGGTCGGCACTTGCTCGTCGACCAACCCGCCGGGGTGTGTCGAGCCGAACTCCGCCTATCCCCACATGTACGACCGGTACTACGCCTGGGCAACCGTGCAGGTGCATGCGAGCGGCAACATTTCTCTGCAGGTCAGCGGTTTCAGCGACCAATTCGGGCCGGTGCAGGATCTCAGTTACTACGACGTGCCCACGCTGCAGACCGTGGGACAGGCACAAACGGCGGCAGGACCGGGTGTCAAGAAGAAGAGGAAAACCGCGGCGTTGCGGCGCCCGAGCGCGCAGCTGTTGGCGTCGCGGCAACGATGAGATCAACCCAGTGGAGACGTCAATGAATGGTCCGCGCCGATACATGCCCCTCACGGGCCTTGCCGCCGGCATCGCCGTGCTTTGCCTGGCACCCGCGATCGCCAATGCGAGCCTCGTGCTCGACACGGGCACGCCCACCACGGGGGCGAACCTCGAGGAGTTGACGACGTCGCAGTGGTTCGCGGCGGAGTTCTCCTTGTCCGCGGGCGAGACCGTGACCTCGCTGTCCGCGTATCTCTCGGGGAACACCGGAGCGACGTACACGCTCGATATCTTCTCGGGTGCCAATTTCACGGGCGTGCGTCTCAGCAGCCAAACGCTGGACTACTCGACCGGCGGCACGTTCACGACCAACAACGCCTGGAACACGACCAGCGCGAACTGGACGGCGCCGACGAGCGGCAATTACTGGCTGGCGATCGAGGTGACGGGCACGCAGCCGCGGGGTACGAACGTGAATGTCTTGACGACCGCCAACAATGGCACGGCGCCGGCGGAAGGTTTTGCCTATCTCGGTTCCAGCACGAACGGTGAATTCACGACCAGTGGTGCGCCGGACGTGGCGTTCCAAGTGAATGCGGCTCCGGTGCCGCTGCCGCCGGCCGCCTTGTTGTTCGGCGGCGGCTTACTCGGCCTCCTCGGGTTTCGCCGGTCCGGCATAGCCATCCGTCAGCGTCGTCAAGAACGCGAGTAGGTCGTCGATCTCGCCGTCGGACAAGGACGGGGCGTCCCCCGGCCTGCGGTCGAACGGGACCTCGACATTGAGCTGGCCGCGCAGCTCGGGCGGCAGGTCGTTTTCCTTGTCGATGGTGCCGTCCGCCTTGCGCGGATACCAGCGCTCGGGATTCGTATCGCGCTCGGCATAGAATTCCAGCACGCTGCGCAGATCGTGCAACACGCCGTTGTGCATGAATGCATCGCGCAGCGCGACGTTGCGCAACGTCGGCGTGCGGAACATCCCGCAGAGTTCCTTCCGGTCGGCGAGATCGCTGCGCAGGGGGCCGCACAAGCCCAAATCGTAGTAGTGGGGATCGGAATTCGCCGGAATCTCTGTATTCCGCGGAGCCCCGACGTTGGCGTAGTCGAAGTCCGTGAAACTCGGCGGCGCACCGCCGCGGTTCACGGTCGTGTGACAGCTCGCGCAATTACCCTTCTTCGGATCCTTGAAAATGGCGACGCCGCGCTCTTCCTGTTCGGTCAGATCCACGTCGCCGCGCAAGAACAGATCGTACTTGCTGCTGAACGGAAAAAACTCGGCCGCCGTTTGTTGAAACGCCTCGAGCGCCGCAAGCGCAGCGTCGAAGGCGCGCTCCGGATGAGCGAAGGCATCGGACCCGAACAGCGCGCGAAACGCCGGCGCATAGCTTGCGTGCCGCAACTTGGCGACGACGGACCGCGCGTCGGCGTTCGCCATTTCGTTGGCGGCCAACAGCGGAATCGCTGCCTGCGCGCGCAGCGAGCCCGCCCGCCCGTCCCAGGTGAACCCGCCGCCCGGTCCCGTGTCCCCATCGACGAAATGCATGCTCAGCGCGAACGCCGGAACCGCGTTCAAATAGCGCAGCGACGGCACCGCCCGCGTGCCGCGTTGATCCAGGTGGGGACCGCCCAAGCCCAAGGCAGCACCCGGGCGTGGGCCATAGGCATAGCGGGGATCGTGACAGGTGGAGCAGGCGAGGCGACCGGAGGCCGACAGCGATTGATCGAAAAAGATCTGGCGTCCGAGCGCGGCAAGCGCGGTGGTCCGAGGCAGATCTTCGCGAGGCGCCGGGGCAGCGGCCGTCGACGCGGCGGCGACCAGCACGAGCAAGGCTCCGAGAGCGGCGGCGGTTGGGGTCGGGCAGTGCATCCTCAAGCCGCCGCATGCTAACGGCGCTCTGTAACGCCCGGGTTTAAATTGCGTGACATTTTCAAGGCAAGCCGGGGTTACCGC
>Ga0116226_10003011_pt1 | contig 14813 bp, 14 predicted proteins | sample S1TSphfallax_FD_89692 | JGI IMG/M metagenome (GOLD analysis project Ga0116226, IMG submission 89692) | Host-associated microbial communities from peat moss isolated from Minnesota, USA - S1T2_Fa - Sphagnum fallax MG | ecosystem: Host-associated > Plants > Peat moss > Unclassified | place: USA...
CGCGCTCGACGAGATCGACGCAGAGACCCGCTTCGAGTGGCGCATCGACGACATCGCCACCCATTGCACGTTTCCGCTCTCCCAACTCGGACCGGCCTACAGCGCCGCGCTCCGGTACGCGCCACCGATCTACGGGGCGCTTTATCATGCAACGAACGGCCGGCGCCGCTACCGCACGATCGTGCGATTCTGCGAACCACTGTACCGCGAACGGCTGCGCGACTCGTTCTTGATGTATCGCCCCGACGTGATCGTCTCCGTCCACCCGCTGCTCAACCACGCCGCCTTGCGCGCGCGCAGCGACGCCGGCATCAAGGTTCCGCTGATCACCGTCATTACCGACCTCGGCCGCGTGCATGAAGGCTGGCTGCTGCCGGAAGCCGATATGACGGTCGTTCCGGCGCGCGAAGTCTATCAGCGCGCGATCGAACGCGGCGTCCCGCCCGAACGGCTGCGGATGCTCGGCCATCCGGTCCACCCGAAGTTCGAGGATGTCACCGAAACGAAGGCCGAGATCCGCAAACAGCTCGGCTTGCCGCTGGACAAGCCGATCGCGCTCTTGATGGCCGGCGGCGAAGGCGGCGGAAAACTGCTTCCGACCACGCTTGCGCTTGCGAAGTCGCGCTTACCGTTCCATCTGGTCGTCGTCACCGGCCGCAACGCCGGACTCAAACTCAAACTCGAAGAGCTGGCGCCGGGTTTGCCGACGCCGATGACCGTGCTCGGTTTCCGCAACGACGTGCCCGCGCTCATGAAAGCCTCGGATCTGCTCGTCACCAAAGCCGGTCCGGGCGCGATTGCGGAAGCGTCGATCGCCGAAGTGCCGGTCGTGGTCTACGACTTCGTCCCCGGCCAAGAGCGCGGCAACCTCGACTACGTGCGCTCCAATCGCATCGGCGTCGTCGCGCTCACCGCCGCCGAGGTCGTGCAATCCGTGCGCCGCATCGTGCACAACCAAGAACGCTTGGGAGCGATGCGCGAACGCCAGAAAGATATCGCACCGCGCGGCAGCTCGCGCCGCATCGCCGAACTGATCGCCGAAGCCGCGCTCGCCGGCGAAGTCGTGCGCGAACCCGTCTCCGCCGCCGTCTAGGCACGTGGCGATCGCGCCGGCGCCTGCCCTCACGGAAGCCGTCATCGCGCTGCGGCGCGACTTCCACGCTCACCCGGAACTCGGCTTTCAAGAGAACCGCACGGCTGAAATCGTCGCCGCGCGCCTGCGCGAGCTCGGCTACGATGACGTGCATACCGGGATCGCGACCACCGGCGTCGTCGGCGTCATGCGCGGCACGCGCGGCGGCAAGACGATCATGCTGCGCGCCGATATGGACGGGCTGCCGATCGAGGAAGAGAACGACGTGCCGTACCGCTCCACGCATGCGGGCGTCATGCATGCGTGCGGGCACGACGGCCATGTCGCGATCCTGCTCGGCGCCGCGCAAGCGATCGCAGAACGGCGCGCCGAGCTGCCCGGGACCGTGTGCCTCGTTTTTCAGCCGGCGGAAGAGGGCTACGGCGGCGGCCAAGCGATGGTCGAGGCGGGGGTCCTCGAGCGCTTCGGGATCGAGCGCGCGTACGGGTTGCATCTCGCCTCCGCGCATCCGGTCGGCCTGGTGGGCGTCCGTGAGGGACCGTTCTATGCCTCGAGCGATTCGATCGAGATCACGATCGAGGGCAAAGGCGGTCACGGCGCATCACCGCATCTCTCGATCGATCCGATCTACGTCGCGGGCGAATTCATCGTCGCCGTGCAGCAGATCGTCTCGCGTCGCATCGACCCGCTCGAACCGGCGGTGATCACGATCGGCGCGATCCACGGCGGCACGACGCACAACGTGATCCCGAGCCGCGTGCGTTTGCTCGGCACGGTGCGCGCGTTCGACGCCGGCGTTCGCGGTGCGATGGCCGAGCGCATCGAACAAGTGCTGCGCGGCGTATGCGAGGCCGCCGGCGCGACGTATACTTTCGACTACCTGTGGCGCTACCCGGTCACCTCGAACGATGCCGAGCAGACGCGCTATGTCCGCGCGCTCGCGGAACGCGTCGTCGGTGCGGAGCACGTCGCCGAGATTCCGCGCATCATGGGCGCCGAAGACTTCTCGTTCTTCGCCGAGCGCGTTCCCGCGAGTTTCTTCACGATCGGTTCGAGCGGCGGCGAGGCCAGTTCGTGGCCTCACCACCACGCGAAGTTCGATATCGACGAACGCGCGCTCGCCGTCGGCACGGCGATGATGACGGCGCTCGCCTTCGACGCGCCCGAGCGCGCCCCATAACCAGCTGACTTCAGCCGCGCCTGATGTTAGCGGCGCGTCTTCTTCCGGCCGCGCGCGGTCGTCGTCGTGGTGCGCTTCTTTGCCGCCGTCTTGCGAGCGGTAGTCTTGCGCGGTGCGGTCTTGCCAGTTGCCGCCGTACCGGTCGATGTGCGCGTCGTCGTCTTCGTGCGGCCGCTATTCTCGCCGCGTTTGGCACGTTCTTTGAAGCGCTGCATTTCCGCGCCGAGCGCTTCGAGCTTGCTGCCGAGCACGCGCCGCGCCTCCGAGAACATCTGCGATTCTTCTTCCTCGACGTGGTGCTCGATCATCTCTTTGAGGACGGTCACTTTGGCCGTCAGCGTCTCATCGCGCGGTGCGAGCGAGCGAATCTTCGCGATCAAGTCCTTGGCCGAGGCGTGTTCCTCGAAGGCTTCGAGCACGCTGCTCTTCTCCTCGCTGCCGCCCGCTTTGCGCAGCGCGGGATAGAAGATCTGCTCTTCCATGTTGGTGTGAATCGTCAGCGCGTCGAGCACCTGGGTGAGCGCGCTGCGGCGCTGCGCCGACGGCGTGCTCGAATCAAAGAAGCGCGCGAAGAGCGCCTTTGCTTCTTGGTGATCGGTCTTGATAAGCGTTAGCGCATCGGGCGCGGGCGTGGTCTCGTCCGTGTCATCACGCTTCTGCAGCATGCGGCCCATCGTCTCTCGAATGTTCATCGGTTTCCTTGCTCGGGAAAGTGCTTAGCGCGTGTCTACCCACTCCGCGCGAAAATACAAACCTCACGCACGCCAGGCAAGGGACGCGCGTACGCAAGCGTACACGCGATTCATCAGCGGGCAGTCGCGATCGCCGCGATACCGACGAGCGCGCAACCGACGCCGACCCACTGTTGGCGCGACAGGCGTTCGTGCAAGACGATGCCGGCGAGCGCCACGGTCGATGCCGGATAGAGGGAAGAGACGACCGCCACGATCGCGATGTACCCCGTGTGCACCGCGAGCACGTAGAACACGTTCGCGAGCATGTCGAAGACGCCGGCAGCGGCGATCGTGGGCCAGGCATCCGCGCGCGGAACGAGCGGCGTTCGCGTGACCAGTCCCGCGAGCCCGAACGCAACGAACGAGGCCGTGCGCGCACCGACGAGCGGCCAGAATCCGGAGGCGGGTGACGTGCGCGCGAAGGCGATGAAGAAGAGCGCGAAAAGCACGCCCGCGATCATCGCCTCCGGAAGCCCGCGCGCCGTCTGCCCCGGGCCGCGAACGAACGAGACGATCACGACGGCGACGAGCGCGAGCACGATGCCGGCGAGCGCCACCGCCGGGGGCCGCTCCCCGAGCGCAAGCCCGTAGATTGCGGGAAGCGCCGCCGCGATCACGGCCGTGACCGGCGAGATGATGCCCATCGCACCGATCGATAGCGCGCGGTAGAGCAACGCGATCGCGAGCGCTCCGAAGACGCCGGCACCCGCGCCCGCGAGCACATCACCGAGGATCCAGGTGCCGCCGATCAGCGGAGCTGCGATCGCGAGCACGCCGAACCCGGCAAGTTGCGATGCGAAAACGACCGTCAAAACGGCGGATCTCTTGGTCGAAAGACCGCCGAAAAAATCGCCCGCGCCGTAGACGATCGCGGTAACGAGCGAGAGAATCAGCGCCATCGGCGCTAGTGCGGCGTGACGGGTTGCCGCTCTTCGGCGTAGAGGCCGCCGCGCATCGCCATCGTCGCCGCACCGACCGCGCCCGCGTCGTTGCCGAGCAAGGCCGTAACGAGGCGCGTCGTGCCGCGCGGAACCATCGTCGTTAGTTCTTCGACCAGCGGACGAATCGGATCGAGCATGAACGCACCGGCGCTCGAGACGCCGCCGCCGAGCGCGATCACCTCGGGGTTCACGAACGCGATCACGTTGGCGAGCCCCTGCGCGAGGTCGGTCGTCCAATTCTTCCACGTCGCCGCGGCGTGCCGGTCGCCGTTTTGCGCCGCCTTGCGGATCGCTTTCGAGCCGAGCTTATCGCGATCGAGGTCGAGCAGGCGCGAGCGCGGGAACGAAGGCGCGACCGCAAAGGCGTGCCGCAAGAGTCCCGTGCCCGAGGCTTGCGCCTCGAAGCAGCCGATCTTGCCGCAGCCGCAGATGAAGCCGTCGCGCGGGCGGATCTGATGGTGTCCGACTTCGCCCGCGCCCATCTGATTGCCGAGCAGCAGCTGACCGTCGGCGATGATCCCGCCGCCGATCCCGGTGCCCAGCGTGAGCAAGACGAAGTTCTTGCTGCCGCGGCCGGCGCCGTGCACATATTCGCCAAGCGTCGCGCAGCGGGCGTCGTTTGCGACGAACACCGGCTGCGCGAACGCACCGCGCAGCGTTTCCCCGAGCGGGATGTCGGTCCAGCCGAAATTCGGCGAGTAACGGATCGTCCCGGTGAGCGGATCGATGTTGCCGGGCGAGCCGATCCCGATGCCGGCGATCGGCGCGTCCTTCGCATCGGCGAGCGCGGCACGAATCACGGTCGTGACGTGCCCGAACACGACGGAGGGGGTGTGATCGTCCAGATCGATCTCGTGCTTGGTCGACAGCTCGCCGTTTCCGTCGACGAGGGTCGCCATCACATGCGAGCCGCCCAGATCGACGCCGATCGCGTACGCCATGTGAACGAGTCCCTAGCGAGCGGGCGTCGAAGGAGCCGGGGCCGGCGGGGCGGCAGACGGCGCGGGGTCGCCGGGCAGCGGCATCGCGAGCGGCGCGGCGTTAGCGGCGGCGGCCGGCAGCACGACCGTATTCGACGGATCGTTGAATTTCGAGTAGGCGATCGAGAACTGCTCGGTATCGCACTCGTGGATGAGATACGCCGCCTTGTCGTACATGCACTCGAGCGTCAACGACTTCGGCGCGCCGGGTATCGAGGCGAGCATGGCGGCCGGCGTCTGCATCACGAGCCGGATGTCGCCGAACGTGACGCCCCCATCGACGCGATCCGGCTGCAGCGTCGCAACCGGCGGATTCGTCTTGATGTCGTCGGTCAACGAACCCGTATACATTTTGAGTTGGGCCGTGCTGAGCGCCTTTTTCTGCCACGGACTGCCGTTGAGCGAGAGATAGAGGGTCGAATCGACGATGTAGGTGTCGACGGTCAGCGCACCCGCCGCGGTTTCCGTCTTGGCGGCCACACCGGAGAACGGATCGCCGGGCGTCTTGGGCGCGCTGCGCACGATCGTCGCGACCGACGTCAAGCCGCTCGCTCCGGCGGTGGTCGTCATCACCCAGGACGTCTGCGCCCGCTGTGCGGCGTAAATCCTCGAGAGAACGGCCAGCCCCGCGTCATCCGCACGGCTGGGGCTCATCGAGCCAAGAACTGCTGCGCCGCCCGTCAGCACCGCCGCCATGATTGCCTGTCGCTTCATGCCGATTCCGCTTCGCCCCGCCGCTGCTTTTGCCTAGCGTCGCCTTGGCCTCACGGCCGAGGTACGTGTGCACGGGATGCGACGAGTGGATACCGGGTCCATCGGCCCGCGGCGCGAATGGGCGGGCATGCAAGAGACCATCGATCTCATCGCCCATCGCGAGCTCCGCAACCTCAAGTCGTTCACGCGGCGGACGGGTCAGCCGACCACGCTCGAGAAACTCGACCTCGAGCCGCTCGCGCACATGAAAGAAATCGAAATCACCGACGAGCACGTCACGATCCTCTACAACGAGTCGGTGAAGCGGCGCTACAACGTGAACGAGATCACGCAGCGCGAATGGGTCTACAAATACAACGACGATCCCGAGATGGTCGCGGCCGTGCGCCAAGTCATCGAGGTCGCGCGCAAACATCTCTACGAGCTGCCCGATAACGTCGCGTGCCCGCCCGGCTGCGCGGAATGCTGCGCCGGCTACGAACCGTTCGTCAACCGCGCGGACGTGCAGCGCATCGCCGATCATCTCGGGCTCACCTATGAAGACGTGATGCGCGAATACATCAACGAACGCGAATCGGCCGACGGCTACGTCGTCGGCTGGCTCAAGAAAGTCGGCGACGAGATCACCGACAAGTGCGTGTTCCTCAAAGGCTCGCGATCCGGCAAATATTATTGCGGTATCTACGAGGCGCGGCCGCACGATTGCGGCGATTTCACGCCGATCGGCTGCGACGACGTCGACGAATCGCTACCGAAGCGGGGCGAGTACGTCGTCGGCGCGCCGTTCAAACCCAACCCGCGCGGCTTCTCGAAGAACAAGCGCTAGTTGTGCTCGTATGACCGCTGAACCGTACGACGTTGCCGTCGTCGGCGGCGGCCACAATGGCCTGGTGGCAGCCGCGTACTGCGCGCAGGCGGGGCTGCGCACGGTGCTGCTCGAGCGCCGCCCGGTGCTCGGCGGCGCGACGCTCACGGACGAGGTGTGGCCGGGCTACCGCGTCTCGGTCGCCTCGTACGTGTGCAGCCTGCTCGATCCACGCATCATCGCCGACCTCGATCTGGTCGCGCACGGGTTTGCGGCGTATCGCAAGGATCCGGGATCGTTCACGCCGCTCGCGGACGGGCGCTCGTTGCTGCTCGGGTCCGACGATGCGGCCAATGCACGCGAGGTGGCCGCGTTCGATCCGCGTGACGTCGCGGGCCTGGCTGCCTTCGAGCGCGAGGCGACGCGACTCGGCGCGCTCCTCGCGGAGTCGTTCGGCGATGCGGCCCCGTCGCTTGCGAACTTCGATACCGCGACGCAGAAAACGCTGCTCGGCTCGGCGGCGGCGTTGGTCGAGCGGTTCGTGCGCACGCCGGTGCTGCAAGCGACGCTCGCCACCGACGGCCTGATCGGCACCGCGGCGGGACCGCGCGATCCGGGGACGGCATACGTGCTCGCGCACCATTATGCCGGACGCGCGATGGGCGCTCAGGGCGCATGGGGCTTCGTGCGCGGCGGCATGGGGGCGCTCGCGAACGCGATCGCGGCGGCGGCCCGCAGCGCCGGCGCGACCCTGCGCACGGATGCGGAAGCGGCGCACATTCACGTCCGCGACGGGCGCGCCGAATCGGTCGAGCTCGTCAGCGGCGAGCGCGTCGCGGCGCGCGCCATCCTCATCGGTGCGGCACCGCAGACGCTCTTCTGCAAGCTCCTCGACCCCGGCGACGCGCCGCCGGCGCTGCGCCGCCGCGCCGAGAATTGGCGCGCCAACGGGATGGCGTTCAAACTGAACCTCGCACTCGGCGGCGTGCCGGAGTTCAGCGCGCGGCCGGGCACCGGGCTCGCGCCGCACCACCGCGCGACGATCCACGTCGCCCCATCCATCGCCTACTTGCAGCGCGCGTTCGACGATACGCGCAGCGGCATCTCGCGCGATCCGATGCTCGAGTGCTTCATGCAAACGCCGACCGAACCGGAGCTCGCCCCGCCCGGCAAACACATCATGTCCATCTTCGCGCAATACTTTCCGTACGCTCGCGCCGATCGTCCGTGGACGGCCGAAGATCGCGCCCTCATCGCCGACCGGATCGTGGCAACGCTCGCTTCGTACGCTCCCAATCTGCCCGCGCTCATCGAAGATCGCCAGATGCTCGCGGCCCCCGATCTCGAGACGCTGATCGGCTTACCCGGCGGCCACATCTTCCACGGCGAATTACTGCCGGACCAAATCTACGAATACCGGTTCCCCGTTCGCGCCGGCATCCCCGGGCTCTATCTGTGCGGATCGGGCACGCATCCCGGCGGCTGCGTCTCCGGCTTTCCGGGCCGGCGCGGCGCGGCGGCGGCGATCGCCGATGCGCGCGTCGCCGCGACCGCGTAAGCGAGCGGACTTTCCCGCCGCGGGCGTCAAAACGCGTAGTACTTACTCTTTCGGAGGACTCGACCTATGAAACGTACCGCCATCATCGCCCTCGCTGCGGCCGCGAGCATCGGCGTCGCCGGCATCGCGCAAGCCGCGATGCAGCCGACGCAATTCAAACTCCACGCGCAAAACGGATCCGGCGAAACGGGCACCGCGACGCTCCTGCAGAGCGGCGACAACGTCATCGTTCGCGTGCGTCTGGCCGGCGCGCCCAGTGGCGTCCCGCAGCCCGCGCATATCCACATGGGTACCTGCGAGAAGCTCAATCCGAAGCCGACCTATCCGCTCCACAACGTCGTCGACGGCATGTCCGAGACGACCGTGATGAACGTGAAACTCAGCGACCTCACCAGCGGCACGTTTGCGATCAACGTCCACAAGTCGACCTCCGACCTCGGCACCTATGTGGCGTGCGGCGACCTCAAGGTCGCAGCCGGCGGCATGTAGTCCGCACCACGCGTGCCGGCCTCACACCGGCACGTCCGTGTGCAGATCGCGGATCGCGCGCTCGAGCCAGCGCCGATGCTCAATTCGTGCACGGCTAACGGATCCGCGGCAACGGTTCGCCGACGAGCATGTCGACGATGCGCGTCCGGCCGAAGTTCGTGCGCATCGTCACCCGGCCGGGCTCACCCGCCCGCGCTTGTCCGATCGCGCAGGCCTCGAAACCCAGCGGGTGCGCGCGCAGCGCCGCGAGCGCTCGCGCGGCTTCCTCGGGCGGCACCGCCGCAACGATCTTTCCCTCGTTCGCGAGATAGAGCGGATCGAGCCCCAAGATCTCGCAGAACCCCTTCACCGGTTCGCGCAGCGGCGTCACCGCTTCGTCGATTTCGATCGCGATCTGCGAGGCCACGGCGATTTCGTTGAGGACGCTGGCGACGCCGCCGCGCGTCGCATCGCGGATGAAGCGCGTCCCCGGGGCAGCGCGCAGCAGCTGCGCGATCAGATCGCCGAGCGGCGCGCAGTCGCTTTCGATCGGCAGATCGATCGCAAGGTCGCCGCGCGCCGCGAGGATCGTCGCGCCGTGATCGCCGAGATACCCGTTGACCAGCAGAACGTCGCCCGCGCGCACGGCATCGACGCGCAGGTCGAGCCCGCTGCGGATAACGCCGATACCGGCCGTATTGATGAAGATCTTGTCGCACGCGCCGCGTTGGACGACTTTGGTGTCGCCGGTGACGATGCGCACGCCTGCGCGACGGGCAGAGACCGCCATCGAATTCGCGATCTCGCGCAGCGCATCGACGGGCAGCCCTTCCTCGATGATCACGCTGCAGGTGAGAAAGAGCGGGATCGCACCGCCGACCGCGAGATCGTTGACGGTACCGCAGACGGCGAGCCGGCCGATGTCTCCGCCGGGAAAGACGATCGGATCGACGACGTAGGAATCGGTGGTGAACGCGAGCCGGTCGCCGTTCTGCGCGAGCGCGGCGAGATCGAAGCCCGCCTGATCGTTGCCGACGTCCAGATGTTCGTTTGCGAACGCGCGCACGAACACGTCGTCGATCAGATCGCGCATCGCCTGGCCGCCGCCGCCGTGCGCGAGCGTTACCGTCGGGACATGGATCGTCCCCGATCGCCGCGCCGCCGGGTGAACGGAGACGCCGTTCATCCGCCCCCGCCCGCAGCGATGAGCGTCGCGGCGGCGATCGCCGCTTGGCCGAGTGCGATTCCGCCATCGTTTGCCGGCACGCGGGCATTGGTGAGGACGGTAAATCCGGCGCGCTCGAGACGCGCGACGACGGCTTCGAGCAAGATCGCGTTTTGAAAGCAGCCGCCCGAGAGGGCGACGGTATCGATCGCCTCGTCGCCGGCGTACTCGCCCCGCGCGCACGCGATCGCAAGTGCTGCGACGGCATGCGCGAGCGCGTAGTGGAAGCGCGCGGCGATCGTCCCGATCGGCGTCGCAAGCACCAGATCGCCGAGCAGCGCGCGCCACATTCCGAGCGGCTCGATGTACGGCAGCCCGCGGCCCGCAAGCCGCGGCACGGCAAACGGATACATCTCCGCATCCGTCAAGGAGGCGTACACGTCCCGGTCGACCGCCGTCTCGAGCAGCATTGCAGCTTGCCCATCGAACGTCGCCCGTTCCCGAGCGAGGCCGAGCGCGGCGGCGACCGCGTCGAAGAGCCGTCCGCACGAACTCGCGCACGGCGAGTTGATGCCGCCCTCGATCATCGCATCGAACGTCGCGAGCGGTTTGCCCGAGAGGAACCGGAAGAGCTCGAGCTCGGAGAAATTCAGCGCCGCGTCGGCCCAGCCGAGCTCGGCCATCAGGTGCGCGTAGGTATTGCGCCACGGTTCGCGGATCGCTTGAACGCCGCCGGGCAGCGCGACGGGCTTGAACGTGCCGACGCGGCGGAAGCCGCGATAATCGGCGATCAGGAACTCGCCGCCCCAGAGTTCTCCGTCATCGCCGTAGCCGAGGCCGTCGAGTGCGATCCCGAGTACCGGCGGCGCATCGAGCGGCCAGCCGCGTTCCGCGAGTACGCTCGCAATGTGCGCGTGGTGATGTTGGATTTCGAGCAGCGGCAGCGTCTCACGCGCCGCCCGCTCGCGACCGTACGCCGACGAGAGGTAGTTCGGGTGGCGATCGACGGCGACGGCCACCGGACGCCCCTTGAAGAGGTGCTCGTAGTGCGCGATGTTCCGCTCGAAGTCGGCGTAGGTGAGGGCGTCCTCGAGATCGCCGAGATGCTGCGAGAGCACGGCTTCGCCACGGACGACGAGACAAAACGTCGAGTTGAGCTCGGCTCCGAGCGCGATGAGATCGGGTGCGCGGGAGAGAAATCCCGGCGGCAGCGCGAGCGGTTCGGGCGCGTAGCCGCGCGCGCGCCGCAGCACGCGGGCTTCACCCGCGACGACGCGCGCGATCGAATCGTCGAGCCGCGTGACGATCTCCCGGTCGTTGTCGAGCACGTAGTCCGCGATCGACCCCAGCCGTTCGCGCGCCTCGGCGTTTCCGGTCGCTTGCGGCTCGCCCGAACGATTGCCGCTCGTCATCACGAGTGGCCGTCCCATGCGGCGCATGATCAGCACCTGGAGCGGCGTCGCGGGCAGCATGAAGCCGAGCTCGCGCGAGCCCGGCGCGATCGGCCAGCGCAGCTTTTCGGGCCCGTCGGCCGCCAAGAGGACGATCGGCGCGGCGGGCTCGTGCAAGAGCGCGGCTTCGGCTGCGCTGACCGTACAATACCGTCGGATCATTTCCATGTCGGCGGCGAGCAGCGCGAACGGCCGCTCCTCGCGCGCCTTGCGCGCACGCAGCCGCGCGACGGCGCCCGCATTCGTTGCATCGCAAGCGAGGTGAAACCCACCGATGCCTTTGATGGCGACGATCGCGCCCTTCTGCAAGAGGCTGCGCACCGCGTCGACGTCGTCGAGCACCGAATGCATATCGAGGGTGACAGCCCGGCCGTCCATCCGCGCGAGCCGCGCACGCGGTCCGCAGCGATGACACGCGATCGGCTGCGCGTGAAAGCGCCGATCGGCGGGATCCGCGTACTCGCTCCCGCACTCGCCGCAGAGCACGAACGATTCCATCGCGGTGTTGGCGCGATCGTAGGGAACGCGCCGCACGATCGAGAGGCGCGGCCCGCAGTCCGTGCAGTTTGCGAACGGATACCGGAAGCGCCGCTCGAACGGGTCGAGGACTTCGTCGCGACAGTCGGCGCAGAGCGCGGCATCGGGCGCGATTTCGGTGCGTGCCGCGCCGGGCTCGCTTGCGATGATGTGAAAGCCGTTGCGACCGATCTCCACCTGCGCGGGCGCCGTTTCGACGGAGCTGATTCGCGCGAGCGACGGGATGTCGCTTTGCACGAGGGCGAGGAAGAGTTCCACCGAGCGACGGCGGCCGCGTGCGTGCACGAGCACACCGTGCGCGTCGTTGCGGACGTCGCCCGTCACGCCGCACGCCTGCGCGAGCCGCCAGACGTTGGGACGAAATCCCACGCCTTGGACGCGGCCCCGAACGCGTATCGCCACCGCGACATCATCGGCGGGATTCACGCGAGATCCCGGAGTACGACGCGCACGCTAGTGCGTCAACCGTACGTGGATGTGCTCGCCGATGACGCGCACGCCGTGCGAGCGGAGCTGGACGCCGGGCACCGTCAAACATTCCCCGGAGGCAAGTTCGTAGGCGAAGCCGTGACGCGGACAGATGATCGTGCCGCCGGCGACGATCCCGCGATCGAGCGGAAAGCCTTGATGCGCGCAGGCATTTTGCAAACACGAGATGTCCTCACCGCTGCGCCACAAGAGGACCGGCTCGCCGCCGATCGTCATCACGCGGATGCCCAGCGGCGGGATGTCGGCAACCGTTCCCGCCGGCAGCCACCGATCGGTTGCGTCAGCAAACGGGCTTGGGAAGCGTACCGAAGGCGATGTGCCGGCCGCCGCCAGCCCTTTCGCCGCCGTGGATTCGTAGGCGTCGCGCGCGACGAGCATATCGGCGCGTTCGTGCGCCGGCGCCGTCTCGACCCCGGCTGACGCCGGCGACTCGCCCTCCATCGGGGTCATGAGGCAACCTCGCCGGGATAGGCCGCGATCAGGCGTTCGATGCGCGCGATCACGTGGTTCGCCGCTGCTGCGACGGACGAGCTGAGTTCGAGACCGAAACCCGTCGATTCGGCTTCGACGAGCAGCACCGTCACGGCGCGCGGAAACACATCGGCGAAGAGTCGCTGCCCCGCCGCGATCGCGTGATCCCAACGAAAATCGTGGAAGCTCAGGCCCAACTCGTAGTCGCGCGCGAGCTCGTCGCCCGGGACTTCGTAAACGGCGCCGGGCTCGGAGCCGGTACGCGCCGCATCGATGATGACGAGCGCGTCGCTGCCGCGGGCCGAGAACATCACCGCCATCCCATCGGTCCCGGCGTCGAGGACGCGAACGTCGGTCCGGCCGAGCGCGGTCACGTGCGCGTGAAGACACTGCGCGACGAGCGGACCGACCCCGTCGTCGCTGCGCGTGAGATTTCCGCATCCGATGATCGTGAGCACGCCCGGGTCGCCTCGCCTACGCGGTCCGGAACCGGGCGAGCTCGGCGCCCGTCTTCGCGTCGTGCGCGTGCACCGTGCAGACCAGGTACGAGTCGTAGGAGCGCGCGACATGGCCGACCTCAACCGGATCGTGGATGTTCGCGATCGGCGTCCCGATCACGGCTTCTTCCATGCGTTTGAAGCTGTCGGCGGGGCCGTCGACGACGCCCGATTTCACGATCAGCGCGGCGTTGCGGCCGTCGACCGTCGGATGCCAATACGTGTCCTCGTGCGGGAGGTAAGTCCAGGTGATGTACTTCCCGATCCCCCGGCCGTAGGTGTCGAGCTCGATGTCGAGGCCCATGCGCCAGGAGAAGCCGAGATCGGAATCGCGGTGCTCAGGCTTCTCCTCGAGCCACGCGAGAAAGTCGTCTTACGAAGCCACAGCAGATTCGCCATGCGGTAATCCGTTTCTGAGCGCGCGAGCGCAACGGCAAAACGAGAAACGTCGGAGACGTTACATGGAAAGCGGGGGCCTACAAGATACCGCAGTTCGGCGTTATCCCATATCCTGGAATACCCGGAGTTTCGTAGCGCATCGATTCGACCGCGGTGCACGAAGCGGTCTCACCTCGTGGAAAACCCGGAGAGCGCGGAAAAATCGTGTTGATGCGCGGCGGTGCCGGGTATTCCACGATGGCGTGACGAGCGAAATTCCCGTAGCGTTCGTGAGACAAACCGTATCTTGGAGAGGCCGTGCATGCCTGACGACAAGGCGCTATCTCGAAAACTCTTCGTCATTCTCGGATCCGGCGCGGTCGCCGCGGTCGCCGCACCAGAGGCCGCACGAGCCGAGCTGCCCGCCCCGCAGATCGCGAAAACCTCGGCAGCGCATCCGGCCCTACCAGCCCACCATGCACCGCCGTCGCTTCCGGCACTCGGGGCTCGCCCCGAAGCGTATGCGTATCTGACCGGACCGGAAGTCGCGTTCATCGAGGCGGCCGTCGATCGGCTTATTCCGACCGACGCGCTGAGCCCCGGCGGCAAAGAAGCCGGCGTCGCATATTACATCGATCAGCAACTCGCCGGCCGCTATGGCCGCGGCGATACGATGTACACGCATGGGCCCTGGGCGGCGGGGCTTCCGACGCAAGGCTATCAGTTGCGCTTCACCCCGGCCGAAGTCTATCGGCTCGGGATGGCCGCGACGGACGCGTACGCGACGGTCACCTACGGCAAAGTCTTCCACTTGCTCGACGGCACACACCAAGACGCGGTTCTGAAAGGGCTGGAATCGGGGGCGATTCTCTTCGAGAACGTGCCCGCCAAGACGTTCTTCGGGATGCTGCTCGGCGACACGGTGCAAGGCTTCTTCGCGGATCCGATGTACGGGGGCAACCGCGATAAAATCGGCTGGAAGATGATCGGCTTCCCCGGCGTGGGCGCGGTGTATCTCGAGTCGATCGACAAGCTCAACGTACCGTACAACGTCGCGCCCGTCGGCATCGCCGACGAGATGAAGAAATCGATGGCGCTGCAGGGCGGGATGCCCGTCGAACACGTCCAGAGCCGGCTTGCCGGCCGCTCGCGTCTCCGGGAACTCAGCTAATGGCAACACTCAAGCCGGTCGATGCCGTCGTCATCGGTGTGGGCTGGACCGGCGGCATCGTCGCCTCCGAACTTACCAAAGCGGGGTTGAACGTCGTCGGTCTCGAGCGCGGGATGTTCCGCGATACCGATCCCGACTTCCAAGTTCCGCAAGTCCACGACGAGCTGGACTACGGAATCCG
>Ga0116226_10003012_pt1 | contig 14813 bp, 7 predicted proteins | sample S1TSphfallax_FD_89692 | JGI IMG/M metagenome (GOLD analysis project Ga0116226, IMG submission 89692) | Host-associated microbial communities from peat moss isolated from Minnesota, USA - S1T2_Fa - Sphagnum fallax MG | ecosystem: Host-associated > Plants > Peat moss > Unclassified | place: USA...
CCCTTCGCTGGCCCTCGGCCAACTGGTGCTCGGCAAGGCGCTGGTCGAGACAGGCGACGCCAGCGGCGGCGTGGTTCATCTCGAAACACTGCTCCGGATGGAGCCCTCGAACCTCGAAGGCCACCTGGCCATCGCCAAGGCGTATGCCAACCTCGGACGCAGCGACGACGCGCGGCGGGAACGCCTGCTTTGTCTGCAACTAGCCGGTTTGGGAGCGGCGCCCGATGCGAACCGGTAGGCTGGTTTGCGTCGCTCTCATGTTGCTGGGCCGCGCGGCCGCGGCGGCGGATTCGCAACCACCTGTCTCCTGCGGAAGTTGCCACCAGGCGCAGGCCTCCGCGCAGCCGCTTACACCGATGGGGCAGGCGATGCAGCTTCCGGGTAAGAACGCAATCCTCGATAAGCACCCCCAACTTACCTTTCGCGATGGCGCTTACACTTACAGCGTCGAGACAGCGAATGGAAAGAGCGTCTATACGGTGAGCGACGGCAAGGCAAGCATTTCGCTGCCCATCTTGTGGTCGATGGGCGCGCAGGCGCAGACCTGGGTGCTGGAGCGCGAGGGCGCGATGTACGAGAGCGCGGTGAGCTACTATCCGTCGCTCAACGGCCTCTCCATCACGACCGGGCACGAGCAACTCGCGCCCAAGACTCTGGATGAGGCCATCGGCAAGCCGCTCAGCGAGACGATCGCGCGGGAGTGTTTCAACTGCCACGCGACCGGCGCGGTCGTCGATCATCACCTCGATCTCACTTCGCTCAAGCCGGGAGTTCGCTGCGAGCACTGCCACGTCGGCGCGAACGAGCACCTGGCGGGAATCCTGCGGGGAGACCTGAGCTCGCGGCCTCCGCAGCTGGGCAAGATGACATCGGAGAATCTGTCGGACTTCTGCGGCCAGTGCCACCGCACCTGGGAGCTGGTGGTCAGGAGCCGCTGGAGCGGCGTGGCGAATGTTCGCTTCCAGCCTTACCGGCTCGCGAACAGCAAATGTTTCAATGGCACCGACCCGCGCATCGGCTGCGTGGCCTGCCACGACCCCCATCAACCGCTGGAGAAGAGCGCGGCCTACTACGACGCCAAGTGCCTCGCCTGCCATGCGCCGCTACTATCATCCGCCGCGGCCGGCGCGCCTCACGCCAAGTCGTGCCCGGTGGCGAAGGCGAACTGCACGAGTTGCCACATGCCAAAGGTGCAGGCGGCGAACGGGCACCTGGAGTTCACCGACCATGAGATCCGGGTGGTGAAGCCAGGGGATCCGTATCCCAACTGAGTTTTGGCCTCGTGCGACAGGAACCTCTTCTAGGTTTCCTTTTGATCCGCAAGAAATCATTCATGGGTGCCCTTGCTCTGCTGTTTGGCGGCGAGGCGGCCGACGATTTCGCGCTCTTTGGCTCCGTCGGCTGGGCGATGCAGGCGGTAATAGACCGCGGCGAGCTCGATATGGGGCTCGATCCAATCGGGATCTTTCTTGACGATCGACTCCAGCTCGGCGGCTGCCTCTTCGTACTTGCCGGTTGCGCTCTTCCAGGTCGCCATCTCGTATAAGGCCATCGTCGAGGCGGGGTTGAGTTGAATCGCGCGGTCGAGATGGCGCTTGGCCTCGTCCATCTCGCGCCGCTTGGCGAGGATCGCGCCCAGATAGAGGTTGGCGTCGAAATCGTCCGGGTCGGCGGCGAGGGCCTTGCGAAACATATCCGCCGCGGCGGCCGGATCGGCGAGCTTGTCCAGCGCCATGCCGGCGAGAGTGTAGATGCGCGGCAGCCGGGGATCGAGCCGCAGGGCTTCATCGAAATCGCGCCGGGCGGCGGCGAATTCGTTGAGGTCCATCAGCGTCGAACCGGCGAGGAAGTAGGCGTCCGCGGCCTGGGTTGCGGCGGCAACTTTCTCGAGCCGCTCGACGCCGTCGCGGCGTTTTCCGGAGGCGATGAGCGCGGTGCCGAGCACATATTCAAAGTCGGTGTTTGCCTGGTTGGCGGCCTCGAGCGGCGCGAGCATGGCGGCGGCCTCCGCTGGACGCCCGAGCTTGACTTCGCTGTCGCCGAGCAGGATGGCGAGTTGGGGATCGTCTGGCCGCTGCTGGCGCAGCTGTTCAAACTCGCGGCTGGCGGCGGCGTAATCGCCGTTCTTGTAGTAGGCGAGGCCGAGGTCCAAGCGCACTCCGTTCTTGTCGGCGGCCTTTGGCAGCGCTAGATTGTATTGCTCGATCGCCGCATCGAATTGCCCGGTGTGCGCCAACGCGGCGCCGAGGTTGATACGCGCGTCGGTCATCGCAGGATTCCGCGCCAACAACGCGCGATAATCACGGATGGCGGCTTCGTAATCGCCAGCCTGCTGTTCTTCGACAGCGTGGCCGAAGAGCGGGTCGCCACCCGGTTGCTGCCCGCTGGCGAACGCCGCCGAGAGAAGCAGCCACGGCGCGATTGTCCGCGCGCGAGAGGCGAGCGCCCTCATCGAAACGGCCTGCCTTTCACGATTCCCTGCCCTTCGCGAATGGTGACCAGCCGATCGGCCGCGAGCGCCGGGTAGTGTTCGCTCTTGCCGTCGGGCCAGCGGACGGTGACATCGGCGATTGCGCTCGAACCGAGGCCGAAGTGCAGGCGAGGGTCGTTCGAGGAAAGATAGCTGGACTGGCTCATCACCTCTTGGGCTTGTGTTTTCCTTCCGTAGCGAACGACGACCTTCGAGCCGATCGCGCTGCGGTTGCTGCGCGCGCCTTCGAGGCGGATCTTGATCCAGTGCCTTCCGGCGGGCGCGTCGTTGCGCAAGAGCGAGGGAGGCTCGTTCATGTTCATGATGACGACATCCATATCGCCATCGTTGTCGAAGTCGCCGAAGGCGCAGCCGCGACTGACGTGGCGGGCGGCGATGGCCGGACCAGCCTCCGCGCCAAGCTTCGCGAAGATGCCATCGCCAAGGTTGCGATAGATCGAGCGGGGGCAACGCCACGGGTATTTCGCGTGGACGCGCTCCAGCTCGGGGTTGACGTTGCCGGAAACGAGCAGGATGTCGGGATGGCCGTCGTTGTCGAGGTCCACGAGGCCCGCGCCCCAACTGACGAATCGGGTGTCGCGGCCGAGGCCGGACTTCACCGTCGCGTCCTCGAATTCGCCTTTCCCGGTGTTGCGATAGAGACCGGTGGCCTGGTCCTGGAAGTGGGTCTTGACGAAGTCGATGCGGCCGTCGAGATCGTAGTCGCCGGGGCCGATGCCCATGCCGCCGAGGTTCTGTCCCTCGCCGCTGACGGCGAGCCCGCGCAGCAGCCCCTCTTCGCGGAAGGTTCCGTCGTGGTTGTTCATGAGCACCAGGCTTGGGGTCGAGTCGCAGGCGACGAAGAGGTCAGGCCAGCCGTCGTCGTCGATGTCCGAGGCGACGGCGGTGAGCCCGTACGATCCGCGCATCGCGGCGACGCCGGACTCCTTCGAGACGTCGGTAAACGTGCCGTCGCCGTTGTTGCGGTAGAGAAAGTGCTGCGGCGCCGGCAGGCCGCGCGGGCCGCAGTAAACGGCGACTCCCTCGAAGTTGCAGTTCGGCACATCGAGCGATGGCAGCGGCGCATGCTCCATGTCGAACTCCACATAGTTGGCGACGAAGAGATCGAGCAGCCCGTCGCGGTTGTAGTCGAAGAACGTGCATCCGGCGCCGAAGCGGATCTGCGGATGCCGCAGGCCGGTCTCGGCGGCGACATCGGTGAAGGTGCCGTCTCCGTTGTTGCGATAGAGCTTGTTGTGGCCGTAGTAGGTGACGAAGAGATCTTCGAAGCCGTCGTTGTTGTAGTCGCCCACGCAGACGCCGCACGCCCATCCGGCGTCGAGCAGCCCGGCCTTCGCCGTCACATCTTGAAACGTGCCGTCGCGGTTGTTGCGGTAGAGCCGGTTGCTGGCGCCGGCGGGCACGCCCTCGAGCTTGATGCCGCCGAGGATGAAAATGTCGAGCCAGCCATCGTTGTCGTAATCGAAGAAGGCGCAGCCGCCGCCCATCGACTCGATGATGTATTTAACGTCGGTGTCGCCGCCGTAAAACATAGTTGAGGTTAGGCCGGCGCTTTTCGCGACATCGACAAACCGGGAGAACGGGGCAGTTCGATCAGCCTCGGAAGCGAACGCTCCGAATCCTGCGGGAAAGAGCGCCGGAGCTGCCGCCATGGGAGCGGCGCGGAGCAGGCGTCGCCGCGTCCACCCGCCCGAACTGTTGGTCGTCATCGCCTCGCCTCTCTCCGACCCGTCGCGCTCATTGATTCTGCGCCTTGGAAGAACGGTCTGACGAACGGACCGGGGCGTTCAAATCCTCGGCCAGTTGAAGTGCCTGGGCATTCTTCGGATCGAGGCGCAGCGCCGACGCCGCGGCCTCCCGCGCATCGGGCAGGCGGCCTTCGGAGGCCAGGGTGGCGGCTAGATTGATCCAGGCGTCGGCGAAGGTCGGGGCAGACTCGACCGCTTGCCTGAAGTGCGCTTCCGCCGACGGATAAGCGCCGCTGTGGAAGTCGAGATAGCCAAGCTGGTTTTGGGCGAGGGCGAAAGTAGGGTCGAGCTTTACCGTCTGCTCTAGGGCGGCGCGCTCTCCGGCGGCGTCCCCGGCCTGCCGCAACGCGGTGGAGAGAAGGTAGTGGAGCATGGGGTCTTCGGGCGTGTCGGCGACGGCTTGGCGATAGAGGCCCACCGACGCTTGCGCGTCGCCGGCGGCGAGCTTCTGCGCGGCTAGCTCGGCTTCGGTGGCGGCCCGGGCCCGCTCGGCGTCGGAGACGGATAGCTGCTGGTAGCTCTTCATCTGAGTCTGGGCGGCTTGGGTCTCGCCGAGCGCCCGCAATGCGAGCGCCAGTTGAAAGCGAGCGTCGGCCTGGGATTCGTCGAGGGCGACGGCCTTTTGCAGCTGCTCTTTCGCTCCAGCCGCGTCGTGGAGCTGCAAGAGCGCGGTGCCGTAGTTGTAGCGCGCGCTATAGTCGCCCGGCTGAAGGGCGATGGCCTGGCGCAGATGGTCGCGCGCGGCCTCGTACGCGCCCGCCTCGCGCTCCAGGATTCCGTTCAGATAAAGCGCGTCGAAGTTATGCGGGGCGCGGGCGAGCAGCTTGCGCCCCAGGGGAACGGCCTTGGCATGGTCTTCGTTGAGCACCAGAATGCGCAGGTAGAATACCTGCGCGTCGAGCTCGGCCGGATGCCGGTCGAGATACGACTTCATCAGGCTCTCCGCGTCCTGAAAGCGTTTCTGGCGAACATACACTGTGGCCAGCGCGTTGGCGAGCCGCAGCGAGTTGGGGCCAGCGGGATTTCTAGCGAGGGCCTCGTTCAGCGTCGCCCCCGCGTCGTCCAGCATCTGCGCGATTCCGTAAGCGCGGGCGAGATCTAGGGCGAGGTCGGCGTTCAGGGGCCGCGTCGCTTTCGCTGCGAGCAGCAGGTCGATCGCCGGCGTCGGATCGTTTCTGTCGACCAGAGAGTTGGCGAGTCCATCGAGCGCGGGGGTGGATGCCGGGTCGATCTTCAAGACCGCCCGCCATTGCTCCGCGGCTTCGCCGGTTCGCCCGAACTGCTGGTACACCTCCGCCAGCAGCAGTCGCGGCTGCTGGGCGGAGGCGTCCAGAGCCACCGATCTTTGCAATGGCACCAGGGACGCTTCCACCTGGCGCGACGAATAAAGACTTAGTCCGAGAAAGTAGTTGATCTTCGCGGAAGAGGGATCGAGTGCAAGCGCCGAGCGAAAAGCTTGGCTCGCGCAGTCGAACTGGCGATGCTCGCCGAACCAGGTTCCGAGGTTGACATAGGCGGAAGCGGTGGGGGATTTGTCACTTCCGGGGTCGAGCTTGGCCGGAGGCCTGCACTGCGCGGCGCAGCGGCAGCAAGACGCGACGACGATGCAGATGCCGAAGGTCAGGACCGCGCGACGCTGGAACATCCGGGTATTGCTGTTCGCGCTACCGCTTCGTGCCGAATCCATCGAGCTATGCATAGGGTTCAACCAACTCTATCGATCTATTATCCTCTCTTGCTGTCCTGGCCTTGGCGCCGCCAGCGATCTTCCTCTTGCGCCTTAAGAAACAGGTTTGGCGCGGCCTTCATGCGAGGGTGGAGACGGTTGAACGTCGAAAGAAGGCGGCGCGTCCTTGACGCCTGCGCCCCATTGCATACTGGGCCGCTCGCCCATCCAGACCGTCATCGAGTTTCGTTCCTGTGATAGTCGTTCCAAAGGCAGCCAAGTCGAAGAATAGTCTCGCCCATTGAGATTGATGCGCTGGACGTAAATGCCTTTGCCAACTCTCTTGATATCGAACATGCGTCCATTTCCGAGCGAGATATGTGCCTTGGGGAACAGCGGCGTTCCCAGCCCGAATCCGCCGACCCCGGGAATCACCGGGTAGAGGCCCAGGGAGTCCCACACGTAGAAGCCCGAGGTCGCTCCGAGGTCGTCGTTGCCCGGAAGGCCGTCGGGTTTCGCGGTGAAGGTGTCGCGGGCGCGGGCGATCACGGCTTGCGTCTTCCAGGGCTGGCCCAGCCAGTTGTACACGTACTCGTCGCCGAAGTCGGGCTCGTTGGTGGTGGTGAAATGGATCGTGTTCCAGCCCGCGACCTGTTGGAAGAAGCTGTCGAACTTGGCGATCGCCGCGTCGCGCCCGCCGAGGGCCTGGATGAGGCCAGCGTAGTTGAATGGCAAAGTGTAGGTGTATTGGTAGGCCGAGCCTTCCTCGAATCCCAGCGCGCTGAGGCGGTCGTAGCGGGGCGCCATGCGCTCCGGTTCCCAATCGGCCACAAAGCTGCCGTCACTCTCGCGCGGACGGATCAAGCCGGAGTCTTTATCGAACAAATTTCGCCAGTTCTGAGCATGTTTCAACAGGAGCTGCGCGGAGGCGTGATCGCCGAGAGCCTCGGCCATGCGCGAGACGGCGAAGTCCGCGCTGGCGAAGTCGAGCGTGGCCGAGGCGGCATACATGCTGGGGTATTTATGGTCCTGCAAGGACACATAGCCTTTGGAGAGATATTCCTCCAGAGCGACCCTCTCCTTGCCGCCATGCGAATACTCCGTTGGCACGGTCGCGGCTCGCACCATGTATTTCAGAGCGGTTTTTGTGTCGAAGCCGCGCGCTCCGCACGCATAGGCGTCGGCGAGCATGATAGCCGGCGCATCGCCGCTCATGACCCAACCCGCCCCGTTGGCATAGGCCCAACGCGGAAACATGCCGATCTGTTCAGCGTCGCGGACGAGCGACTGCATCATCTGCGAGCTCTGCCTAGGAAAGAGCAACGACTGCAGCTGCACCACATTGCGAACGGTGTCCCAGTCGGAGAAGTTGGTGTATTGCTCTTCGCCCCGCTTGAGTTGCCGGGTCTTGCCGTCGAAGTCGATGTACTCGCCGTTTTTGTCGCTAAAGATGTTCGGCGAAAGCAGCATGTGGTAGAGGCCTGTGTAGAAGATCGTGCGCTGATCGGCAGTGCCGCCGGTGACGGCGATCTTGCCGAGCATCTCAGACCATACCTGCTCCGCCGCGTCGCGCATGCCATTGAATTCGGTATCGAAGCCGGCGCCTGGAGCATCGGGTACTTCCGACTGAAGATTTGCTTGCGCGTTCTCGACGCTGACGAACGATAGGCCCACCTTCATCAACACGGGCTTGTCGCCGATCGCGAATGTGACCCACGCTCCGGCTTTGTGTCCTGTGGCAGAGACCGCTCCGGGATGAACATCCGGGTCCCAACCCCCTGTCGAGGCAAAGGGCTCGGAGAACTGCATCGTGAAGTAGAGCGTGTAGGCGGGGCCTGAGTTGCAGAAGTGTCCGCTGGTCAGCTTGCCAGTTGCGGTGTTGCCGTTGAGTTGAATGCTGGAGATGTCGCTCCTGGCTGAGGACATATCTGCCGTCGCGCCGCTGCCGGCTTCCAGCAGGAGAGTCCGCGGGACTCCGGCGGGAAAGGTGAAGCGGGCCATGCCGGAACGCATCCCGGCGGTGAGCTCGGTCTTGATTCCGTTGTCGGATGTGACTGCGTAATAGCCGGGGTGCGCGTCTTCGGCGCTGTGCGAATAAGCGAGCGAATAGGCCGCCGCGACGCCGGGGTTGGGCTTGACTTCGCCAGTCCTCCCTTCTCCAGTCTTCACTTCTCCAATCCACGGCAAAACAGGCAGGTCGTTGTACAGGCGGCAGCCGGCGCCGCTGATGTGGGTCATGCTGAAACCGAGGATCTTATTGTCTTCGTAGGCGTAGTTGTACCACTCGCCGATGTGGGTGTCCGGCCCCCACTGGACCATGCCGAAGGGCAACTGCGCCGTCGGCGAGGTCATCCCCTCGCCGCTGCTGCCTATGAGGGGGTTCACCAGATCATAGGGTGTGGGTGTGGAGTTGCGCGGAGGTTGCGCGTCCGACAGAGAGCCACTCGAAGCCAAGAGGACAGCAACTAACATGAAATACGTCTTCAACTAAAACTCCCGCACATGACACTTCCCTCCAGTTTCAACCACTAGCCTAGTCCCCCCAGAAAAAAGGGGTCTTCACGACCCTCGTGCAAGCGGATCGTGAAGACTTTGGAAAGGGACTTGTGCCAAAACATATGTCGCGCTCTCGTCTCGCCGCTGAATGGCGAGATACCGCTTGCGAAGAAACTTGGCGGTTATTGGCTCGACGTCGCATAGGCGCCCGAGGCGTAGGGAGGACTGCGCGGAAATCCGAGGATATCCTTGGAGGGCGCGAAGCAGATCGCGCCCCCGTTGACGCATCCGTTGGCTGCGACCGCGCTGTAGGAGACCCTCAAATTCGGCCGAGGGGGCGAACCCTTGGCGGTCGTGCTCACGTAGCCCGGGTCGAGGATCTGCTCGCCAACGCCTTCGTGGAAGCCTTTGATTTTGCTGGGCGCGAGGACTTCCACGCCGGGTCCGGCGTAGTAGACGTTATTTTCAAACCACACCCAGCCGCTGCGCTGAACCCCCTGTGCGTCCGTAGTTTCAAGCACGCTTCCCGAGACCGGGGTCGCGCCGTAGAAGACGTTGTTCGCCACGTTGACATCGGAGGCGTAGGAGACGGCAACCTCGCCCCGTCCTGCTTCCGCGGGGTTCAGGTCGTTGTTATAGGTGGAGTTGCTCTCGATATCGATGTGCTCGCTCTCGAAGATCTCGACCGCCGAACTACCGTTGCCCCAGATGACGTTGTTGGCGACCAGCGTCCTGCCCGCGTAAGCCGGTATGGGGCCGTTCGGGAACGTTGGCTTCTGGGTTCCGGCGGAGTTCAGATTGGTGTCGATGATGATCGCCTCGCCGTCGGTGATCTCCGGCTTGCCGCCATCGTTCGCGTCGGTCCAGGCGACGTATTCCGCGTTGCCGTAAAGGTAGTTGCCGGCCACCAGGTTCTTGTAAGGGGGGCCGGTATTGGTGTCGGCGTCCGAGTTGGTCGAATCTAGCAGAGAGATGCCGCTGGTTCCGTAGATTGAATACCAGGAGCAGTCGCCGACCGTGTTGCCGGCAATGGTCAGATAGTCGGCCTGGATGCCCGCGATGCCGCCTCCGCCGCAGGCGTAGATCTGGTTATTCGAGATAGCGATGTGATTGGGCACGCCAGTCGGGAGGCCGCCGTTGGCGCCGGGATTGTATTTGCCAAACACGGCGATGCAATTGCCATCGTAGAAGGCCCACGGCCGCGGCTTGCCATTGGCGTATCTATGAGTCGCCGTGTGGTAGAGACCGTTGGTTGGGCTTTCTTTCGCGGCGGAGATCTTCCAGGACTGCCCTTGCACAATGAAGCCGGCCACGGCGACATACTTTGCCGAGGGCAGGATTTTGATCGCCTGCCAACCCGTCTGGTGAATCGCGACACGGGCGCCCCGGTCGGGCGTGAAAGTCACCACAGCGTTCGGGCCTCCGGCCAGCGAAATGTCCAGCACGTCGGCCTGCGAGCCGGGATACTGAATGCCGTCTCCTTTGGCGGAGTCCGCGGCGTAGTAGTCGCCCGACTCCACGCAGACCGTGATCGGCCGCTTGCCCAGACTGGCCTGCGCCGGGTTGTTCTTGATATAGTCGTGCGCCGCTTGCAGAGTAAGGAAGGCCGTGGCAATAGTCTTTCCCTTGTTGGCGTTGTTGCCTCCAGCGCCGACATAGTAAGTGCAGCTCTGGGCGCGAAGATTCGCCGCGCCCAGCATGGCCGCCAGCGTCAGTAGGCTGTGGAGATACAACTTCTTGCCGGCCTGGCAGGTCATGGCAAAGCTCCTGAATAAGTTCGCTCTTCAGCTCGCGTGCATATCTTCGGTCCAGACACTGGGCGGGGCGGCGAACAAAACTCCGCCGCCACCCCCTAGCCTCAACTGCAGTCAATGCGTGCAAGTGGGATCGTATTCATAGGCGCCGATGTCCCAACTATCGCCAAGGGGCCTGACAGTCAGGTTGAAATCGAAGTAGTGATCGAGCCAGAATTGGCCGGCGTCGATCGCCGGGCTTTTTGCCTTGAGGGTTAGGTCCACCTTGAAGAGATTCGCCGCATTCGGGTTCCGGTAGAGAGGGTTGGCAATGAGATCGTTCGGTCCGCCGATAGGCGTCCCTGTGTTCGTCCCGTTGTAGTAGATATTGCTGTTGACCGAGCAGTTCGCGCAGGCCGCCCATGAGACGTTCTGCATGGGATTTTGCCCGTCGCCGGCGTACAAGATGTTGTTGATAACGTTGGTGTCGGTGGCGCCGTAAAGGTCAAGCTCGCCGCCCCCGCTCAACTCGGGGCTCTGCACGTTATTGTAGGTGGAGTTGTTGATCAGGTCCGCATGGTCGCTCTCGAAGACCAGAAGCCCGGAGCTTCCGTTGTCGTACGAGATGTTGTTGGCGACGAGAATCCTTCCGGCATAGGGCGGCAGGCCGGTGTTTCCCAGGGAGTTATTGTTCGTGTCGAGGATGATCCCCTCGCCGTCGGTGATGCGGCCGGCGTAGACGTAGGGAATATAGTTCCGGTTGCCGAAGACGCGGTTGTTGGTGATGAAGATCTTCTCCCCGGTATAGGTGTCGGAGTTCCAGCTGCCCAGGACGGAGATGCCGCTGTTTCCGTAGATGCCGTACCAGGCGTTGTTGTAGACGATGTTCTCGGAGATGGTGATATAGTCGGCGAATTGGACGGCGATGCCGCCGCCGCCGCATTCCCCCACGAGGTTGTGGGTGAAGCGAATGTGATGCGGCCGCTGGGTGGCCGTTCCGCCGCTGCCGTCGACGGCGATGCAGTTCCCGTCGTAGAGCGGGTTCGGGATGCCGGTCTGGCTTTGCGCGCCCGCCAGCGTCAAGCTGGCGTTCGGGCCGAGCACGGTGAATCCGTTGATCTCGATATAAGCGGCTTGCGCGCCGAGCAGCACGCCGTCCCAATACCTGTTGTGGATGGTCGGGTGCGCGTTCGGGTAAGCCAGGAAGCGTATCCAGGCATTGGCCGTTCCCGCCCGGTTGATGTAGAGGGCGGTGTAGCCGTAGGGATCGGAGAAGTCTCCATCGAGGGCGTAGACCGTGTCGCCGGGATTGACGATGCCCGATGCGCGGTTCAAGGTGCGCCACGCCGTCGCAACCGAGGTTCCGGCGGCGCTATCGTTGCCGGTGGCGCTGACGTAGTAGGTGGCCGCGAAAGCGGACGAGCTGAGTCCAAGCGCCAACAGGCCGATCCCGGCCAGGCGTCTGATGTGGTTGATTGCGAGCATGAAATCCTCCGAAGGTTGTGTTGCGGCGGGCCGTTGAGCGCGCGGAGGATAGCCCGACGGGGCGTTACGCCCCGTCGGCGAGTCCGTGCGCGCTTCCGTTTCCTTCAAGCAGCGCTTGGCGGCTAGAAGTAGTACTTGGCGGAGAAAAGCAGGGAGCGGCTTCCGGTCTTGAAGGCTGGTTTCCCGGTGGTGTTCACGTTGGTGTTGGTGGCGGAGATGGCGTTGACTTGCAGCGGAGCTCCGCTGGCGCCGACGCAACCGGTGCATGTGGCGTTGGTTTGGCTTTGGAAGTTGAGCTGCTCGTCCTGGCTGTTCGCGAGGCCGAACTGCGGGAGCGCGTGGTTAAGCCAGTTCGACGCCGAGACCCGGAACTGGAACGACTGGCTTTCGGCGATCTTGAAGTTCTTATAGATGCCAAGATCGCTGTTCCAGTAGGCGGGCAGATGGATGTAAGGCCAGTAGCCGCCGTTGGTCCCATAGGCCGGGGTGGTGAAGCAGCCCGGGTTGAAGTACTGGCCCGACTTGAGGCCCTTGCGCGGGTCGCAGGTCAGGGCGGGGAAAAGGTTTGCGGGCGCCGAGGTCCCCAGCCAAGTGTTGACGCTCACAGCGTCGGCGACCAGTCCGTTCGGCAACTTGACGCTGTTGTCGGGCAGATTGGGATGGGCGACCGTCGGAACCGTCAGGCCGCCGGCGTAGAGCGCGTTGAGCGTGGGAATGTTGTCCTGCAGCGGCGCGCCGCTCTGGAAGGCGGTCCAGGTGGAAAGCTGCCAGCCGTTCACCGCGCCGGCGGCGATGTGGTCCGCCCAGCCCTGCCCATGGAACGGCTTGGGCAGATTCCACGATCCCGAGAGATTCACGATGTGCGTGTGGTCGAAGGCAACCGGGCCGTAGCTGGACCGCAGGTCGAAAGGATCGAGCATGGGGCCGGGCGAGTTGCCGTTGTCCTGCGACGTGTCCCGCGTGCCCAGCACTTTGCCGAAGGTGTAGTTGGTGACGAAGTAGACCGGGCCCGACTGCTTCTGGAACGACAGCTGCAGCGAGTTGTATTTGGAGTACCCTCCATGGGTCTGCAGGTAGATCGCCTGGCTGTTCCGGTACTTGTAGAAGTCCTGCACGGTGAAGCTGGGCGAGTAATGGGTGGGATCGTTCACGCAGTAAAGCGAAGCATCGCTTGAGTTGCTGGGGCACGATGGAGGCGCCGGACTCACGTAAAGCCCGGTGACCGGGTCGGGCTTGAAAAACCCGCCGTAGGCGACGTTGTTGAGGTTGTTGTAGTTCGATTGGTTGCCGTCTTCATACAAGTTGTAGCTGCGGTTGGCGACGTAGGAGACCTCGAGCACCGACCGCCACGGCAAGGCCTGGGAGACGGTCGCGTTCCAATCGACCGTGGTCGGGACCTTGTCGTCGCCCCTCTGGATGGCGTAGACCGACGATCCGTTTTGGTTCCCGGTGGAGGGCGGCGCGGAGATCGTCGAAATCGACGCGTAGCCGGTTGGCGTCGTCGCTGATGGATCATAGCCGGGCAGCGCCGAGTAGGTGGTGTACGTATACGAGCCCAGCGGGCCGTTGAAGAGATTGAGCGCGGAGTTGGCCGAGCTCTGGTAGCGGAAGTAGGCTAGGCCTCCACGGAAGACGGTCTTGCCGGTGCCGGTCACGTCATAGGCCAAACCGAGGCGCGGATCGACCTGGAACAGCTTCGACGGGAAACCGGACAGCGGCACGGTCTTGTCGAGGGCGTGCCAGGTCAGCCCCGTATTCGGCGCGGCGCTGGGGGAGTTGTCGTAGGTCGAGGGGCTCCAAACCTGCTGGCCGACCGGACTGCCATACCCCTGGCCGACGTGGCCCAGCCGCCGGCCGACGTTGAACGTCAACTGCCGCGAGGCCTTGAACGAGTCCTGCGCGTAGATCGACCACAAATGCCATTGCAGGTTCGAGATGGGCAGCGAACTCTGCTGCTCATAGTTGTAGACGCGGCCGTTGAGCAGGTCCATCACCCAGTTGCCGGTCGAGTTCTGGGCGTAGCCGATCTGGTACTGGCCGTTGTCGGGGTTGGTGTTGCCTTGCTCGCCGTGGGAGGAGTCCCAGTAGAAGCCGACTTTGATGCTGTGCGGCCCGACAACCTTGGTCACGTTGTCCGCGATCGCTGGAGCCTGCTTGGTGCCTCCGAAGGGGCCCGAGTCGAACGAATACTGGTCGATGTTCGGCAACGCCGCGCTCCAGCTGCTGACCACGTTCGGCATCTGGCGGGTGGTGTGGCCGAAGAGCCCCGTGGTATTGAAACCGATCGTCGAGCGCTCGACCGCCTTGGGGTTGGTCAAGGTGCTCTGGTTGACGTACCGCGCGTAGGTCACCACGAACTCGTTGGTGGTGGTCGCGTTGAAGACGTGGGTCACGTTGCCGAGGATCACCTGGGAGGTGGTTGGCGCGACCGCGTCGGAGGGATAGGGAAGCGTCCAGGGATACGCCCACCAGATCGTGATCGGGTGCTGGTCGTTCTCATCCTGCTTGGTGTACGAGGCGGTGATCTTGGTGTTCTCGCTGAGCGCGTAGTCGACCTTGCCGGTCGCCTCCCAGCGGTTGGTCGGGGTCTGCTCGGTGTAGGTGTAGTTGTTCCAGCCGTTGCCCGCCGACGGGGTGATGTTCGGCTTCGGGTAGAAGCTCAAAAAGCCCTTGATGTTCGGATCGATGTCGGTCGCCGGAAGCGAAGTCGAGGTCGCGTTGGGCGGCAGCTCGTATGGAACTCCATAGGCCTGCGGCCAGGCGGCGAGCGCGCCCGCCGGGACGCCGGCGTTGCTGAAATCGCCGGAGAGCTGCGCCGGAGTGGGCACGTTGAAGTTGAGCGGCGTGCCGGCCGGCTGCTGCTTCATGTACTCGTAGCCGGCCCAGAAGAAAAGCTTGTTGCGGTTCTTGTTGAAGCCCAGATGGGGGAAAATCACCGGGCCGCCGATGTTGCCGCCCAGGTAGTAATAGCTTTCATTCGCATTCGTGCCGCCCTGGCTCTTGGTGAAGGAGTCGACCGAGTTCAGCGCGCTGTTGCGCGTGTAAAAGTAGCCCTCGCCGTGGAAGCTCTGCCCGCCGCTCTTGCTGAAGGCCGAGAAGATCACCGGACCCTTGGCGTACTCCGCTCCATAGGACGACATGAGCACCTTGATCTGCGACACCATGTCGGGGTTGATGTTGGCGATCTGGGTGCC
>Ga0116226_10003013_pt1 | contig 14812 bp, 13 predicted proteins | sample S1TSphfallax_FD_89692 | JGI IMG/M metagenome (GOLD analysis project Ga0116226, IMG submission 89692) | Host-associated microbial communities from peat moss isolated from Minnesota, USA - S1T2_Fa - Sphagnum fallax MG | ecosystem: Host-associated > Plants > Peat moss > Unclassified | place: USA...
GCGCCGCGCCGATTGGCTGACTGCGGGGCGCTTGCGGGCCTATGCGCGACTTCTGGCTGCAGCGATGCTGATTATTGTTCTCGGCATGGCGGTTCGGCTCGGGGCGGAAGCGGCATCCGATCCGGATGGGCGGCCGGCGGCGACCGACTTCGATGCCTTCTGGTCTGGCGCCAGGCTGGCTGCCGCGGGACGGGCGGACGCCGCCTACCAGGAACCGTCCATCTCGGCGATGGAGAAGCGCGGTGCGCGCATCGAGGGCAAGGATTATCTGCCCTATCTCTATCCGCCGGTATTTCTGCTGCTTTCGCTGCCGCTTGCCGCCCTGCCCTATCTTGCATCCATGGCCGCCTTCCTTGCGGCCGGCTACGCCGCGACGGCTGCCTGCCTGAAGCGGATTTTGCCGACAGGGTTTCCGTGGTTGCCGGTGCTCGCCTTTCCCGGAGCGGTGATGAACGCGATCATCGGGCAAAACGGATTCGTCAGTGCGATCTGTTTCGCAGGCGCGTTTCTTCTGCTGCCGCGCCGCCCGGTGCTTTCGGGGGCGTGCCTCGGCGTGTTTGCCTTCAAGCCGCATCTGGCAATTGCCGTTCCGGTGGCGCTGGTTGCGGCCCGGCGGTGGCGCGCGTTGTTCGCCTGCGCCGCTGTGGCCGCGGGGCTCGGGCTGCTCTCGATCGTGGCCTTCGGCCCTGCACCTTGGCTCGCGTTCCTGCAAGCGCTGCCGGTGACGCGCGCGGCGCTGGAAACGCATCCGGAAATCTGGACGAAGCTTATCAGTATCTACGGGGCGTGCCGGGTTCTGCATCTTGGACCCGGCGCCGCGTTCGCTGTGCAGGGGGTGGCGACACTGGTGTCGCTCGCGGCACTGGCGCGCATCTGCGCTCTAGGACGCGACCCTGGACTCGAAATGGCCGCGCTGGTTGTGGTGGCGCTGATCTGCACGCCGTATGCGATGGACTATGATCTGGTTTGCCTGGGCGTTCCTTTGGCGTGGTTTTGCCGGCAGGCGCGTGCGACCGGATGGCGCCCTTGGGAAAAAACCTTGCTGATCGCGGCTTACATGCTGCCGCTGGCGCCGCGCTGGCTGAACATCCATGCGCATCTGCCGGTGGCTCCGGTGGCACTCGCCGGGATGCTGGCGCTGCTGTGGCGGCGCGTGAGACAGGGTGCATCGTCCTGCGCTGCCCCGGCGGCGCCGTGAGGGCGGTGCTACTACTAAGCGCCCGTTCGAGATTAATTGGCCGACGGCCCTCACCCCAACCCTCCGGGTTGGGGCCCTCCCTCTCCCACTTCGTGGGCGAGGGTTTTTCGCATCGGTCAAGCTCAGAGTAGGTTGGTATAACATCCATGTCCCTGCCACGGCTGCTGCGACTCGCGATCCTGGTTCAGGTGATGCTGTTCGCCGTGTTCGTCGCGGCCTCGCACAACGCCTTCGTGCACTTGCCGCGGCCGACCACGACGGATTTCGCCAGTTTCTATGCGGCCGGGCGGCTGGCCGATCGCGGCCAGGCCGCGAGCGCCTACGATGCGCCGGTGCACCGCGCCATGGAGGAGCAGGTGACCGCGCCCGGCATCGACTACAAATATTTTCTCAATCCGCCGCCTTTCCTGCTGATCTGCGCACCACTTGCCGCCCTGCCCTATCTGGCCGCCTTCGTGGTGTTCGAAGGGCTGACGCTGGCGCTGTGGCTTGCAGTCGGCACAAGGATCGCCGGCGGCGGCCGGCTGGCGATGCTCGCGTTGCTCGCCACGCCTTCGGTGTATTGGGCGCTCGGCTGGGGGCAGAACTCTTTCTTGACCGCCGGCCTGATGGGGCTCGGCACGTTGCTGCTGGGCAGGCGGCCGGGCCTGGCGGGCGCTGCCTTCGGTGCGCTGATCATAAAGCCTCATTTCGGCCTGCTGTTGCCGGTGGCCCTGATCTGCGGCCGGCAGTGGCGCGCCGTGGTGGCCGCCGGCCTCACCGCGCTGGGCCTCGCCGGCCTGTCGGCGGCGCTGTTCGGTATCAAAACCTGGACCGGTTTTGCGCATGCCCTGAGCCATTCCGGGCAGGTGCAGCTTGTTGGGCATATCGATCCCGGCGGCGCCGCGCGGCTGCTGGGCGCGGGCCCTGAAGCTGCCTGGGCGGTGCAGGGAATGGCCAGCCTTGCCGCCGCGGGCATCGTAAGCTGGGTGTGGCTGAGGCGGCCGGCCGAGGCGGCCAGCCGGGCCGAGGCCCGCATGGCGGCGCTGGTGGCCGGCACGCTGATCGCGATGCCGTTTCTGCTGTTCTATGACCTGGTGATGGCGAGCATCGCCGCCGCCTGGATTGCCGCCGCGGCGCGCCGGCAAGGCTGGTTGCCCGGTGAAGGACGAACACTTGCGGTTGTGTTTGCCCTGGCGTTGGTGGATTTCCCGGCTGCCCACTTGGTGCATCTGGCTGTGGGCGCCCTGGTGGGCCCCGCGCTGCTTGCGCTGTCGGTGAGGCGGGTAATGCAGCCAGTTACGGCTGTTTCACCCGCCTTAGCCCCGTTCGATGCCCGGCAAACTCTGCAATAAGCGGTTGTGCAACGCAATGGTGTAGGAACTCTTGGCCACAACCACCCGTTGTGATGGAGCCGCGCCTGCAACGCTGTGGTTTTGCCGCAACGTACGTTAAGTTTACTTTAAACACTACAGATTCAGGCTTTATCACGCGGCTGTGATCACGCATACATTAGGGCTTAGGTTACTAAAACAACGCATGGTTGTAACCCATGCGGAGGAATTCAGCTGACGTCTCAAAATAAGTTGAATTTTTTCACGTTTGGTAGGTATTTTTAGATTGACACTCAGTTAATAGGACGTTACGAACACAACACGCCGTCACATCACGAAGGCGTCATCAGCGGGCTGGGGACAAGACCGCTGCTGTCAACAACACGCGGAGCGCATGGCGCGCCGCACACAACGGAGAGTACTATTATGGACAAGCTTATCGTTAAGGCTCTTACCCTGAAGGCTGACCGCGACGGCGTGACCGCCCTGGAATATGGCATCATCGCCAGCATCCTGGGCCTCGTGCTGGTTGGCATCTTCACCAGCTTCGGCAAGACGCTGACCACGCTTTTCAGCAACGTTTCCACCTCGATCTAATACCAGCACGGCGCTGGATATGACCTGAAGATTGCGTTCAGGCATATCCCGCGCCGAACTGCCTATACATTCCTGCCGGCTCATCCGGCGCGTTTTGGCTAAAGACTATTCCGGCCGCGCAAGGCCAGAGGTTTGGAACGTGAACCACTCAGCGCCGATATCCCTGCTGCTTCTGATCGGTGCGCTGCTGCTGGTGTTCGCAGCCTTGCATGATATCGGCTTTCGCACCGTTCCCAACCGGGTTTCCGTAGCGCTGCTCGCGTGCGGGATTTTGCTGCGCCTGCTCAGCGGCGGACCGCATCAACTGATGTGGGGATTGCTCTGCGGTGGCGCGGTGTTCATGGTCACCTATGCCTGCTGGCGGTTTGGCTGGATGGGGGGTGCGGACGTGAAGTTGCTGACGGCCGCTGCCGTTTTCGTGCCGCCGCTGATGGTGCCGACCTTGCTGCTCGGCACCTCGCTCGCCGGCGGGGCGATTGCGCTGACCTATATCATCGGCAGCTTCCTTGCCCCTCGCCCGGCGGCGCATCGCCCGCATGGATTGCTGCTGCGTGCGCTGCGCTGCGAGCAGCGCAGGCTGCGGCGCCGAGGCCCGCTGCCCTATGCAGCCGCGATCGCCGCCGGCGGCTTTGTCGCCATCGTGACATCATAGCCGCAACATGCCGATTTTCCCTTCCGGCTGCCGGCTTGATTGGTGCCCAACTTGGCGCAATGACCCACAAGCAGCCAATTCCTCTCTGCGCGCCGCGCCTGTCGTGTGGCCGTTCCCGTGCAACGCGCTCGCTCCGGCAAGCCTGACCCTGAGGCCCGATCATGCTTAGAACGATGCTCTTTCTGCTGATGGCCGCCGGGCTGATCGGCTTTTCCGCGGTGGCGTGGGTGAGCCTGCATCCGCCGCCGCCGCCGGTGGTGACGATCCAGAAGGTGAATGTTCTGGCCGCCGCCACAACGCTGCGCGCCGGCACCCTGCTGAAGCCGGACGACATGGAATTGCATGAGGTGGCCGAAGGCGAAGTGCCGCTGGGCGCGCGCAAGGATACGCCTTCGGCGCGATCCGAATTGTTCGGCGCCATGGTGCGCCAGACATTGTTGCCGCATCAGATCATTCTGCCGGCCGACGTGATGCGCCCAGGCGATCACGGCTTCCTTGCCGCCGTGCTGACGCCCGGCAAGCGCGCCGCCTCGGTGGGCGTGGATGCGGTGACCGGCACGGCCGGCCTGATCTGGCCGGGCGACCATGTGGATTTGATCCTGACGCAGCAGATCGAAGACCCTTCGGTGCCGGTTGGCCGCCGCCTCGCCGCCGAAACGGTGCTTAAAGATGTGCGGGTGATTGCGGTGGATCAGCAGATGGTGCAGGGCGGTAGTTCCACCACGGGCGACTCCTCGCAACAATCACGCACGGTCACCCTCGAAGTGTCGCCCGAAGATGTGGAGAAGGTGGCGGTTGCGACCAGGCTGGGCCGGCTTTCGCTTGCGGTTCGCCCTGTCGATGCCGGCACGCCCGTCGATAACAAGGATCACGCCGTGACCTACAGCCAGGACGTATCGACGGCGATCGGCAACATTCACAAGCCGGAAGAGCAGTCCGCCTCGCACGTGCTGCATGTTTATTCCGGCACAGCTGACAAGGAATATCCTTTCTGATGCGCGCGACATCCAAACTTCTGCTGGCGGCGACGACCGCGTTTGCGATGCTGTCGCCGGGCAGCCTGCCTGCCCTGGCGCAGACGCCGCCGCCGCCGCAAGGCCAGCCGGCGCCGCTGGATATCGCGCCGCGCCCGAAGCCGGTGCATGCCAGCCTGACGATCTCGGCCGGCAACGGCCAGGTGCTGCACCTGAACATGCCGGCGACGAACGTGTTCACCGCCGACCCCAAGGTGGCCGAAGTGCGCCCCGCCAGTGCGAACAGCCTGTTCGTGTATGGCGTGTCACCCGGCACCACGACGGTTGCCGCACTCGACACGCAGGGGCAGCTGATCGGCCAATATTCTGTCACCGTCGTGCCCTCCAGCTTCGACGCCGCAATGGCGCGGGGTGCGATTTCGCATAACGCCGAAGGCTCGGTGCGCGCGCGCTCGACGGAAAACGGCGTATCGCTCAGCGGCCATGTGGCGACGCCCAGCGATGCGCAGCACGCTTTCGCGGCCGCCAAGAATGCGCTGCCGGCCGACGGCAAGGTGGACAACAACCTGGCTGTGGACGAACCGATACAGGTGAGCCTGCATGTGCGCGTGGCCGAAATGACCCGCACGCTCACCCGCGAATTGGGCATCAACTGGTCGGCGATCGGCGCGCTGGGCAAGAGCGCAGAGTTCGGTATCGGTGGCACGACCAGCAACTCGCTATCGGCGGCGACCGGCGTAAACCCGACGACATTGGGCGCCTATGCCGGCTGCGCGGCCTCTTTCGTCAATGCTGGCCTGCTCTCGTATAACGGCAGCACGTCGGGCAGCTCGGTGCCGTGTTTCGGCAGCGGCACGCATAATTTCGATCTCAGTTCGGTGATCGACGCGCTTTCTCAGGATGAGCTGGTGCATGTGCTGGCGGAACCGAACCTCACCACCGTCAGCGGCCAGCCGGCCAGCTTCCTGGTGGGCGGCGAATTCCCGATCCCGGTTTCCAACAGCACCGGCGCCAACGCCACCATCTCGGTGGATTTCAAGCAATACGGCATCTCGCTGGCCTTCGTGCCGACCGTGCTGTCGCATGGCCGGATCAGCATCCATGTGCGGCCGGAAGTCAGCCAGCTCGACAAGGCGAATGGCGTGACCTCCTATCTCGGCAGCGGGGTTGCCATCAGCATCCCGGCGCTGACGGTGCGGCGCGCCGATACCACCGTTGAACTCGGTTCCGGCCAGAGTTTTGCGATTGCCGGCCTGCTCTCGGACCAGACGACGCAGATCGACCAGTCCACGCCCTGGCTCGGTGACGTGCCGATGCTGGGCGCGCTGTTCCGCTCGGAAAGTTTCCAGCGCGGACAGACGGAATTGGTTATCGTGGTGACGCCTTACATCGTGCGCCCGGTGAGCGATCCGAACGCCCTGCACCTGCCGACGGATGGCTACCGGGCACCAAATGATTTTGAGCGGATACTTTTATTGCGCCAGACGGGGCGGACGCCGGCGCCGGGCGCGGCCCGGCGCTTCCCGTCCGATGCCGGCTTCATGGTCGAGTAGGAGCAGCACATATGTCGATGACCCTTTCAGCATCCATCTTCATCACGCCGGGTCGCGGATCCTTCAGGTGGCTGCGCCTTGCCGGCGCCGGCGCCGTGTTGCTCGGCACCGCTGCTTGCAGCCCGCAATACGATCCGTTTAACCCGGCCTACGATCCGCTGGTGCGCGAAGGCATGTTCCAGCCGGGCCATACCAACCACAACAACCTGACCCTGATGGTCGCAAGCCCATCCGACCTGGTGCGCGGCACCGGCACCACCACCAGCGACGGCCAGCAGGCGGCGGCGGCGGTGGAGCGGTGGCGGAACGACAAGGTGAAGAAACTGCCGGCAGCCGATCTGGCGCAGGTGACTGCCAGCAGCTCCGGCACCAACGACACGGCCGGCGGCGGTGGCGGCGGCGGCGGGGCGGGAGGGCAGTAGGCGTGGCACAAAATACCCTGGCTCAACCGCCGGCGGAGTCCGGCCAAAAGACCGTAGAGCGTTCGACGGTACTGGGGTTCGTGACCGACGCCGACAGCGAAATGGCGGTGCGCGAGGGCATGGCCGATCTGGTGCCCTCGATCCAGATCAAGCGCGCCTCCATCCGCCAGGCAACCGCCATGCTGCGCACGCTGCCGAGCCCGGAAGTGCTGGTGGTGGATATCACCGGCGCGGATGCGCCGCTGGCCGCCCTGCACGATATTTCGGAAGTGGTGGAGCCAAGCACGCGCGTGCTGGTGGTGGGCGACCGCGTCGACATGAATTTTTACCGCTCGCTCACCCGCGACCTGGGGGTAGCCGAGTATCTGTACAAGCCGCTGGCCAAGGAAATGGTCGCCCGCATGTTCGGGCCGGCCTGCCTGCAGCGGCCGGTGGCGAGCGGCGCGCTGCAGGGCGGCCGGATCGTGGCCGTGAGCGGCGCCTGCGGCGGCGTGGGCACCACCACGGTGGCGGCGAACCTTGCCTGGTATCTGGGCGAGGAGCTGAAGCGCCATACGCTGCTGTTCGATCCCGACATCTATACCGGCAACGCGGCTATGATGCTGGGCGGCCGCACCGGCACCGGCCTGCGGCTGGCTTTGGAAACCCCTTCGCGAATCGACGAACTTTTTGTCGAACGCGCCGCCCAGCCGGTGACGGAACGGCTTTCGGTTCTGGCCGGCGACGAGAAGGTGACGGAGGCCGCCGAGATCGCCGAAGGCGCGGGGCGGGCCCTGCTGGCTGCGCTGCGCCGGCGCTACAATTTCGTGGTGGCCGACGTGCCCTCCGCGCCGGTGCCGCTGTATCGCGAGCTGCTGATGCTGGCGCATCAGCGCGTGCTGGTGATGGACCCGACTTTGGCCGCGATGCGCAACACGCTGCGCCTGCTCGCCTTGCCCACCGGCCCCGATCAGGTGCGCCGCGCCGTGGTTGTGCTGAACCGGCTGGGCCAACCGGGCGGCCTCACCCGCCCGCAGATCGAGGAAGCACTGGAAATGGCGATCGATGTCGTGATTCCGTATCAGCCGCGCCAGGTGGGCACGGCCGCCACCATGGGCACGCCGGCCTGCATCGCCAGCGGCGGGTTCCGCAACGGTATCCTGTCGCTCGCGCGCGAGGTGGCCTTTGTGGGCGACGCCACGGCATCCACCAAGCCGCAGCACAATGGGCCGTTCGGCCTGGGCAAGCTGTTCGACAAGCTGTCCGGACGTTCTGAATGAACGCCACGCCGATGTTCGGCCGGCGCCGCTCGGAAGGCGAACCGCCGGCGCCGCCTTCCCCGGGCCCCCGCGCCGCGCCGCAGCCGATCCCGCAGGCGCCGAGCCCCTCGACCGCCGACCAACTGGCGGATCTGCGCACACTCGCCCTCTCGCAGCTCGATCCCGCCGCCGCCGCCGCGCTGCCGCAGGACAGGCTGCTGCCGGAGATCGAGAAACTCGTGGGCGACATCGCCACCGAGCGGCGCATCCAGCTGAACGCCCGCGAACAGCGCCAGCTTGCCGCCGAGCTGGTGAACGACATGCTGGGCCTGGGCCCGCTGCAGCCGCTGCTGGATGACGACACCATCGCCGACATCATGGTGAACGGCCCGGACCGGGTTTTCATTGAAAAACAGGGTCGCGTGACGCTTTCCAACGTGCGGTTCCGCGATGCGGGCCACGTGGCGAATATCTGCCAGCGCATTGCGGCCGCGATCGGCCGGCGAATCGACGAATCCTCGCCGATGGTCGATGCCCGCCTGATGGACGGATCGCGCGTGAACATCGTGTTCCCGCCGCTGGCGCTTGACGGACCTTACGTATCCATTCGTAAGTTTACGAAGCGGAAAATGGATTTCGCGCGGCTGGTGGCGCATGGCAGCTGCACGCCGCAGGTGGCGCGAATCCTCGAGATTGCCGGCCGCTCCAGGCTGAACGTGATCATCTCGGGCGGCACCGGTTCCGGCAAGACGACGCTGATGAACGCGATGTCGCGGATGATCGATCCGGCCGAGCGGGTGATCACGATCGAGGACGCGGCCGAACTGCAACTGCAGCAGCCGCATGTGGTGCGCATGGAAACGCGGCCGCCGAGCCTTGAGGGGCGCGGTGAAATCACCCAGCGCGATCTTGTGAGAAACGCGCTGCGTATGCGGCCGGATCGGGTGATCATCGGCGAGGTGCGGTCCAGCGAAGCTTTTGATATGTTGCAGGCCATGAACACGGGCCATGACGGCTCGATGTCCACCATTCACGCCAACAACACACGCGATGCGCTGACGCGTATCGAGAACATGGTGCAGATGGGCAATATGGGCCTGCCCAGCAAAGCCATCAAAACCCAGATCGTGGGCGCGGTGGACATGATCGTGCAGGTGGAGCGCCATCGCGACGGCGGGCGGCGCATTACCCAGGTGACGGATATCGTCGGCCTGGAAGGCGATGTTGTTGTGCTGAACGACATCTTTCAGTTCGAATTCACCGGCGAGACACCGGATGGCAGCAAGCTTGTGGGCGCCTACAAGGTGGGGCGCGGGCGGCCGAGTTTCTGGGAACGCCTGCAATATTTCCAGATGGATCGCGCCTGGGTGGCGGCGATGGAAGAGACCAACTGGTGAGCCCCAACGTTACTTTCCTGCTGCTTGGCGGGCTGGTTTGCCTGATCGGGCTGGCGATCACCGGCATGTGGCTGGTGGCCGAGCAGAAGCGGCAGGCCGCCTGGGTGGCACGCCGCGAAGCCACCATCGGCGGCTACCTGAAACCGAAATCCACCGGCACGCCGGTGCTGCTGCTGAGCGCACGGCAGAAGGAAGCGCCGGCCGACCTGGTTGCGCGGGTGCATGCGATCTTCAACTGGCGCGAGGAACGCCGCTCGCAATACCCGATGACGTGGTGGGGTGTTGCCATGGTGATGATGGCGCCGGCGATGATCGCCGGTTTGCTGGCGACCAAGCTGCTGGGCTTCGTTGGCTGGTTCGGCGTTCCGGTGGTGGATATCCTGCTGACGCGCACCTTCCTTGGCTGGTGCGCGGCCCGGATTTCTCGTGATCTGCTCGCGCAGTTTCCCGATGCGCTGTCGATGGTGTCGCGCTCGGTGCGGGTGGGTGTGCCGCTTGGCGAGGCGATCAAGGTGGTCGCCAAGGAAGGGCTTTCACCGACGCGGGAAGAGTTCAGCCGGGCATCCGATGCCGTGGCCATCGGCATGGATCTGGAAGCGGCCCTGGTGGAAATGGCCGACCGCAATGATCTGGCGGAATACCGCTTCTTCGCGACCGCGCTGGCCTTGCAGAGCCAGACAGGCGGCGGGCTGACCGAAACGCTCGATACGCTGGCCGACACCATTCGCAAACGCGAGGCCGCCCGCAAGCGCGGCAGCGCGCTGGCCTCGGAAGCCAAAACCAGCATTTACGTGCTGGTGGTGCTGCCGATCATCAGCGGCCTTGGCTTGTGGCTGACCAATCCGGATTACATCTCGATCCTGTTCACCACGACGGGCGGCAACAAGCTGCTGGCGCTGGCCGTTTTCATGCTGTGCATGGGCATGTTCACCATGCAGCAGATCATCAAGCGGACATTGTCGTGATGGAAGCGAGCGGCGCTGGTGAGGGGATGCGTTACGCAACGCTCACGCATCCTACGGCGGCGGTTACAGCGTTATTCTCCGGCCAATTCCAGGATTTGCCCGCCGGCGAAGAAGCAAAAGTCTTTTGCTTCTTTTCTTCAGAAAAGAAGAACCTTACTTTTTTGCCTGATTTTGCAATGATGAGGATGTTGCCATGCTGACCGGGCCTGTTCCCCTGCCGTGGATCGGGGCGATTGCCCTGCTGTTCATTGCCGGGTCGCTGGCGCTTCTGCGGGCCATCGACCAGCAGGAAAAGATGCGGGCGCGCCTGACGCGGGTGACCGGGCTCGACAACGGGTCGATGGTGGTGGACCCGCGCAGCGATCCGATCCGGCCGCTCGATGTGGTCGCGAAGTTCGGCTCTATGCTCGCGAAAAGCGGCATCCTTTCCGACAGCACGCGGCGCGAACTGGAACAGACGATCAACCAGGCCGGCCTGCGCGGCAGCCGGGTGTTCGGCCTGTTCATCGGCAGCAAGGTGCTGCTGATGTTCGGCCTGCCGGTGATCGCTTATTTCCTGGTGCACGGCCACGGATTTTCGGCCGGCATGTTCTACGGCTCGATCGGCGGTTCGTTCGCGATCGGCATGCTGGCGCCGGATTTCTTCATCAAGCAAATGCGTGGCAAGCACCTCAAGCAGGTGGAGCGGGGCTTGCCCGATGCGCTCGACATGATGGTGATCTGCGCCCAGGCCGGGCTTGGCCTGGAGAACGCGATTGAGCGGGTGGCGCAGGAATTCACCTACGCGAACCAGGCTGTGGCTTTGGAACTGGCGATCTGCGCCAGCGAAATGCGCATCGGCACCGACCGCCGCACCGCCCTGCTGGCGCTGGGCGAGCGCACGGGCCTGGATGTGATGCGCCGCCTGGCCGGCACGCTGATCCAGACGCTGCAATTCGGCACGCCGCTGAGCCAGGCGCTGCGCGTTCTGGCCTCCGAAATGCGGACCGACAATCTGACGAAATTCGAGGAGAAGGCTGCTCGGCTGCCGGTGTTCCTGACGCTGCCGATGATCATCTTCATTCTGCCCTGCGTGTTCATCGTGGTGGGTGGTCCCGCGGGCCTTTCGATCGTGAAGACACTGAGCGGCCACTAGAGGGGATGCGATCCGGTGGACTGGGCTTCGGTTGATGCATCCCGCCCTCGCATTTGTTTTTAACGAGCCTGTTGATCCGGCGGCTTGACCGCTCGTTGCCGGATCATGCTTTTGGGGACCAGCACATGCGCAATTTCTCAGCCGGCGTGATCGTGGCTCTGGCAGTGGCGGGCTGCGTGCCGCGCACGGATCAGGGCATGAACACGTCATCCGACCGGCAGAGCCTGGACTCTGCCCGTGCGGCCCTGGCGGAGGGCGAGGCGGGCACTTCGCTCGCCATTGCCCATGGCGTGCTGGCCTCGCAACCGCATAACGTGGCAGCGCTGGCGCAGGCGGGCGATGCGGAGATGCAGATGGGCGACCGGCTGAACGCCGAGGCCGACTACAAGCGCGCGCTCGCCATCGCGCCGCACGATGTGAAGGCCCGGCTGGGCCTGGCCAAGATGCTGCTGCGCGACAATCTGCCTGCCGCCGAAGCCGCTTTCCGCGCCATTCTGGCCGATGCGCCGCATAATCCGGTCGTGCTGAACGATCTCGGTTACACGCTCGACCTGCAGGACCATCATACGGAAGCCCAAGCCTATTACGTGGAGGCGCTGGCGAGCGATCCGAACCGGCTTTCGGTGCGGGTGAACCTGGCCTTGTCGCTGGCGCTCAGCGGCCAGGCGCCGCGCGCCGAAGCCATGCTGCGCGACCTTGCGCAGACGGCGGGCGCTTCCTCCAAGGTGCGGCTGGACCTGGCTTTGGCCCAGGTGATGGCCGGCCATGATAACGACGCGGCGCTGACGATGAGCACCGAGCTTTCGCCCGACGATGCGAAGCAGGCGCTGCTGGGCATGAAGGAGTTGAAGCCGGTTGGGAAAGTGACGGTGACGGAGTCTTCCAGCCCGAAGTAAATGAAACTGGGGCCGGCGGCGCGATGCGTTACGCTTCGCTAACGCATCCTACGGCGACGCGGATTTATCCGGCCAAGTCCCGGATCTATCAGCGCGTCGCATAGAAATGACGGGGGGTTTGGGGGGACCGGCACGGTTCCCCCAATCTTAGTTTCTGCCTGGAGCACTCTTCCCTTCGCTGCCTTTTTGCCCGACGTTGTGCAGCGCACAGAGAGGGCACCATGAGCAGCATTCCCGCCACCCTCATTCCGGGCGATGGCATTGGCCCGGAGATCGTTGAAAGCGTTCTGCAGATTCTGGATGCGCTCGGCAGCCCCTTTGCCTGGGAAACCGCACCCGCCGGCGTTTCCGCGATCGCCAGCCACGGCGATCCCCTGCCGCCCTCGACGCTGGACAGCATCCGCCGCACCAAGCTGGCCTTGAAGGGGCCGCTGACCACGCCCGTGGGCGGCGGCTTCAAGTCGGTGAACGTGGAACTGCGGCGCGAATTCGAGCTGTTTGCCAACATGCGGCCGGCGATCACGATGATCCCCGGTGGCCGCTACGAGAATATCGACATCACACTGGTGCGCGAGAATCTCGACGGGTTCTACGCCGCCTTCGAGCACTACATGCCGGTGGGCGATGATCACCGCGCGGTGGCGTTTTCAGCGGGCTTCAATACCCGTGCCGGCTGCCGCCGGATCGTTCGCCACGCATTCGAATACGCGGTTGCGAACGGGCGGAAAAAAGTCACCGTCGTCCACAAGGCCAATATTCTGAAGGCGCTGACGGGGATCTTTCTGGATGTGGGGCGCGAGATCGCGCCCGAATATGCCGGGCGCGTGGCGATGGACGATCGTATCGTCGATGCCTGTGCGATGCAGCTTGTGCTGAACCCGTGGCAGTTCGATGTGATCGTGACCACCAATTTGTTCGGCGACATCCTTTCGGACCTGATTGCCGGCCTGATCGGCGGGCTTGGCCTTGCCCCCGGCGCCAATATCGGCACGAGTGCGGCGATTTTCGAGGCGGTGCACGGATCGGCGCCGGATATCGCCGGCCGCGGGGTGGCCAATCCCGTGGCCCTGATGCTGGCCGCGGCCCTGATGCTGGATCACGTGGGTTTGCAGGAGAGTGCCAACCGCCTGCGCAGCGCGCTGCACACCACGCTGGTGACGGACGGGGTGCGCACGCGCGATCTTGGCGGCACGGCCACCACATCCGAGATCACGGCCGCGATCCGCCGCCGGCTTTGACATACGGCTGAACGCCCCTATCTTGGCGGTTGACCGCGGGCGGACGCGCCGTGCTCTTGGAAGACGCCGATGCGTAAATGGTTCGCCGCAAGTGCCGCGCTTCTCGCCTGCAGTGCCGCCCATGGCTGGGCCGAGACGATGCCCAAGGATCCCGCAGCACTCGACATCGCCGACGTGTTCTCCCACACCTGCCTGCACAACGGCGAAGACCCCGGCCGGGTTGCGGCATGGGCCAGACAGCAGAAACTGCCGGAACTGAGCCCGACCGACGCGCGCAAGGCCCTGTTCGCCGACGGAAAGGACGGCCGCGCCTGGGTGATCCACGGCCCGCTCACTGACATGTATCTGGCGGTGCGCCGCACCTCCGGCACCTGTGCGGTGTTCGGCGAGCGCGCCGATGCCGCCGACTTTTCCCGGATTTACGACGAGTATCTGCAATTTCTGGCGCCCACCGGCACACCCGTCGATCGGAGTGCGGACCGGGTGGAGCAAGGCGCGTATGGCACGCAAACGGAACGGTCGGCCACCATCCATGCGCCTAAAGGCAAGCTCACCTACTTTGTGATGTCGGCCAATCAGAAAGCCGGGGGGCCTTATCAGGTGAGTTTGGTGATTGCTGTGCATGGGGCGGGCAAGTAGGCAAGCATGTTCTTTTCTGAAGAAAAGAACCAAAAGACTTTTATTTCTCCGCCAGCGGAACGATCGAGGCCATGGCCGGGATCTATTCGTGGGCGCCAGAAGTAAAAGTCTTTTGCTTCTTTTCTTCGGAAAAGAAGACTCTTCCTTACACGCCTTCCCCCAAAATGGCGCGCCTGGCGGCGAGCAGGTGGCTGCGCATCACCGCACTTGCCCATACCGGATCGCGCGCGCGAAACGCTACCGCCAGTTCCCGGTGGTGGCCCGCGCTGCGGATAAGATCCTCCTGCGAATAGACGCGCAGGGTGCGCATCACCAGCGGCAGTTCGGTGACGCCCGCGATCATCGCGGCAAGGCGCGGATTGGCGGCGGCGGTGATGATGGTCAGATGCAGTTCGCTGTTGGCCTCGGCAATGGCCGGTGCGGTCTGCTCCGGCTGGTGCAGCGCCAGGCTGTAGGTGCGTTCGGCAAGATCGGCGATGCGATCGATCTGCGCCTCGGTCAGGCGCGGGGTGGCGAGTTCGCAGGCGTAACTTTCCAGCACCCCGCGCAAGGCGAACATCTGGGCGATGTCGGACGCTGTGAAGCCGGTGACGTA
>Ga0116226_10003014_pt1 | contig 14811 bp, 13 predicted proteins | sample S1TSphfallax_FD_89692 | JGI IMG/M metagenome (GOLD analysis project Ga0116226, IMG submission 89692) | Host-associated microbial communities from peat moss isolated from Minnesota, USA - S1T2_Fa - Sphagnum fallax MG | ecosystem: Host-associated > Plants > Peat moss > Unclassified | place: USA...
GATCTCTGCGACTTCCTGAAATAATCCTATACAGTTCTCCAAGAAGTCAAGTGCTTTAGAAGGAATTGCCAAGGATATCCTGTTTTGGGGACGTAGAAAGGGCATCTAAAAGACACTTGATAGGCCGTTTCGGGGATCGATCCATTCCTTGATAGTACGGTAGGTGTCGTATTTTTCTCTATGGTTTTGAGGATAAACTCCTTGGATCTCTTTGTATTCCTTTTTTTAGCATTCTTTTAGACTTTCTTTGGAGGGGCTTGGATATATTATCCTGAGAGACACCGCATAGCTTTGACAGTTTTTCTTGAGATATTCCCTCTCTCAATCGAGCCCCTCTTAAAACAAGACCCGCCTTCTTGTATTGTCTAATACGGTCATCAGCAAGTTTTTCCCACGGCGTAGCTTCTTCCCATGGAGTGATTAAATTTTCTTGCCATGGTTCGAGTAAAGCCTCTAATTCATACTTAATTTCATAGTAGCTTGGAATTGTATAATTAACCGTCTTTTTTCCTTGTCGAACCGTTATTTCCATATTATCCAATCTAGTATGGTGCCCCTTCGTGTGTGCCGACATAGTAAACCTCAATATTTTTTCTTTGAGAGCCAAAAACTTTCCAAACGTAGCGGTCAGTTAAACTCACGCCTTAGGGGACGTCAACTTCGGGCTTGCTTACATAGGCTCCTCCCTTTAGGAGGGAGTTGTTGACATGGCATCCTTTTGTTAAACTTCTCGGATAAGACAGCCATGAGCGTATGCGAAAAGAGAGTTTTTTTAAAAGAAAAAGTTATACTCATTCCAATCCTAGAATCCCAATCTTTTTTATTACAAGAGAAGTGGTTCACTGGAACCCTATTTTGCATAGGGAGCCCCGAAGTCTTAAGTTTCACGGAGGCTGTACGGCTTAAAACCCGCAAAATCCAACCATGCGCATGAAGAGCTCCTGTACTTTCCGAGCAATGAATTTAAGAGGAATAAGGATTCGCCGGAATACCATCAAAATAAGACTATTTATTCCCCAACGGGTCATTTTTTTTTTCCTTTTGAAGAGCTTGATTCAATTTGCTTTGAGTTTCCCGTATATCACGCTGTAAGCCTCTATTTTCTTGATGAAAGTGATTTATATCTACTGGATCTCGAATATCCGCATACAATATTTTTGGCATTTGAGATGGGCAAAAATACGTTTTAGTACGATCCCATAAACCCATTTCGGTCGCATTCGTGACTATTCTCTCATTTTCAATAGCCACTCTCCGAGACTCTCTTGCGTGCTGTTCGGCTCGCGTAAGCGTCCTTAGTGTATCTGGAACGAGAGTTTCAAGTCCATTCATTTTTTGATTGAGAGCAACAGTCTGAGTATTTAGAGCAACAATATGAGTATTTAGGGCAACAATCTGAGCATTTAGAGCAGCGTTCTGGTCATTTGCAGCTTTTAGATTATGATCCAAAACCCTCCTCGTCTCGCGTTGAGCGTCTAATAAGGCTCTATTTGGAATTTCAGGATGGCCAATGAGCGGACCTCTGTCTAAGGGACAAGTATCTGATCGAGATCGCCATAGCTGAATTTGGATACGCTCAAAGGTATGACCACATGCGAAAATGACAGGATCAACAAACTCGTCCTGAGTAAAAATTAAATCACGAAAAGCACTGATATCGCTAATACCCTGAAATTGTGGACACGGCACTGGTTGGTTAGGAGCTCTTGGAACAGCGGCTTGTGAAGGATGAGTCGCCGCAACAGGAGAATGGGGGACTTGTAAAGAATCCGGTTGACTCAAGACTTCTTGAGGGTCATCTTCTGCGTGATCTAAGACCTCTTTAGTAGGGGTAGCATTCTCTAGATCGGTAGTCATATCAGCAGCCATTTCTCCTTTCAAGGATTCAGCTTGTCGCGGCGTCGCAGGATCAACATTATTTTGAGAATATGTTGCAAGCTGATCTCCTTTTTTTATTTTCTCACTTACGTTTGATGTTCGAATCTTCGCATCAGTCGCACGTGCTAATTGACCTTGTTGATTTAAGGATCGTTCTGTGACGTGACTTGTTGCAAAAGGTTGAGAAACATGCCCTATCTGAGGGTTGATACCGGTTATTGAGCTCATAAAATTGACTCCTGTTTTGGAGGTTATTTGTTTTTCCCTAATACAAAAACTCACGTTTGCGATGACCCGAGCTTAGCCTAGTCATGCTCTGGTCGCTAATGTGATCGAGGGGTTTGTATGCGAGTGGCACTCGATTAACCCGTACACCTATTTAACGACTTGCCCTCTTGCCTGAAACTCGACAAGCATTCTACGGTCCCTCTCTATTCCCTCCTAATGTAGCCGTCAGTTAAACTCACCGCTTAGGGGGCGTCAACTTCGGGCTTGCTTACATAGGCTCCTCCCTTTAGGGGGCAGTTGTTGAGAGCATTCTTTTGTTAAACTTCTCGGACAAGACAGCCATGAGCGTATGCGAAAAAAGAGTTTTTTTAAAAGAAAAAGTTATACTCATTCCAATCTTAGAAGTGGAAGGGGTATACATATAACATCCACTTATGTCTATTACAACCTCGCCATCAAATAAATGTCCATTCTGACTATGGGAGATGCCCTTTTCTTCTGAATCTTTTTTAGTGCAAAAAGTTATCTTCGCGATCAGCCAAATGTTTTTCAAAGAGCTTCAGCCAACGCTCCATTTCGGTTGCGGCCCTTTCTTCTGGGATCTGCAATGTTTCGAATGGATCGCGATGCTGTTTTGGTTGACGAGGATGTTGTTTTTCAGAGGGAAGAAGAAAAGCGTTCTTGAGCGACTCCTCTTGCCTGGTGATCTCTTCCCATTCTGATTCAAAAACGTGTTGATAGTAGTCGAGATCATTGCCAAAGTGGACTGCTTTGGAAGCGATTAAAGGGTTTCTGCGGGAAGATAGCCGAGGACAAGAGGGGCTTGGGGGAAAATGCCGATCGCTTTTCTCTTGACGGATTTTTTTTTTATAGGCTCGATCGAGCGAAAGGAGAAACTCTTCAATACTTTTGGTGTGGGCCGAACAGCTGCGAACTAGCCTGGCTAGCATTTTGTCTGAAGTGACAACGGTTTCTTGTTGGGGATGAGAATGATTTTCGATTTCATCGATGATGTATTCGTCAGCGGTTTCCCCTTCGGCCGTAAAAAGGATTTCTAGTTCATTGTAATGGGAACGGGTGCGATCGCCGACATGAAAGGGAGCGTCAAAAACGAGAGAAACCTCTAGTTTGACTAAGGAAATTTTCCGACTCAGATCATGGATCATGTCCTCTCGTTGCTTTTGGAATTCTTTGTTCGTCCGCCGCAAGCGGAAAAGTAAATTATAGCCATCAATGAGGTAATGCATCAGAGATGCCCTCAATAATTAAAGGTTGACTTGAGGACACACAGCTTCCGCTTCAAAGAAGCACATCATCGTTATGCATTGCAAAACCCGCGACCTTAGTCGCGGGAAACGCCGTTTGCGATGATCTACTCCTTTAAATAACTTTCCAACCCAACAATTTTGAATTTCTCCTCTCGGAAACTAAAGATTTCCCCCTCTTTTTTCCCAACCATCGCTTGAGCAAATTTAGAATTTAGGGACAATACATTTTGATCCGAATCGGCATCCCACGGTCCAAGGATTGTATAGCATGTTTTCTTGCCATCGCCATTGACAATATCGACAATGCTTCCAATTCCTACCTCATGGAGATGGATATCGACAGGCGTAATCATGCGCGCTCGATGCAACTGAGACGAAAGTGTCGTAAGATCGGACTGTAACCTGACTCGTCTTTCCTGTGCAAACTTAAATTCAGAGTTTTCGCGCAAATCACCTAAAGCACGCGCAGCTTCAATTTCGCGCGCATTTTCAACAATCTCTACACCAATTTGACGGATGCGATCCTGTAATTTAAGATACCCCCGTTCAGTGACCCAGATTTCTTCTTCCTGTTCATCCTCTGTTTTTGCCCCTTTTCTTTGTTTAAGAGGTGCTAAAGAGGGGTGGACAACCTCCGTTAGCGAACGGAGAATTTTCAGGTCATGATTTGTTAAGGTCTGGCACTTCGAAGCGAGAAGAAGTAGCTCTTTTGCAAATTCTAGGCTGGTTTCTTGGAGAAGTCGTCTCACAAGCGCATATCGCTTATCCGATAACATATTATACATTTTTTTAAGCAATTCACGATGCTCGGAACGCGCTTCGAGGAGGCTAAATAAGATAAGGAAGGCTTCAAAAAATACATTCCTTCCGGTTTTGTTTTGGAAGGGGATCTCCCCCTCTTTCTCACCCACGAGCTTTTGAAAATACCATACAAAGACATCAGGATAGTGGATAGGATGGTTCACTAATTCGTATAACTTCTTTTCAAGAAGACTCTTGGCTTCCTCATGACGGTTTAATTCGCGCAAAAGATAGTCGCGTAACTGAGCTTGGGGAAGGGTAAATAATAGATTGAGAAAAAGAAAAGGCCAATCAGGGCGATGCTCTTTCACTGCAATTAAGGCACGCTTTTTAAAGGCGATGATCTGAATGAATTCAATCGTCTTTTCTAGGCTTTCTTGTTGTTGAATAAGCTCTGCAATCTTTCCTTCTGCCAACGGATAGCCAAAGAATTGCTCTAAAAGTAAATAGATTTGCAACTCTTGATCTGGAGCAGTTCCAGAGACCTCGAGCAATTGAAGCAACTTCTCTTGGAGAGCCTGTTTGGTGGCTGGATTTTTAAGCGCGCTTGGGGTATCGCGAACAAAGTTGTAGGTGGCCTGAATGATCGGATTAGCATCTATTTTATCTTCCATTGCCTCTTGCAGCCTATCTTCAGGCGTCTGTTCTGCCTTTCTCAAATAAAAAGGATCTTTTATTCCCTCAGGGGGTTCGATGAAGGGGTTTTTTTTAATCCTTGCTCTTGCTCTCTGCCACCATTTCGTCCAATCTTTTTCGGGAATGACTAACTCGCAAAGCTCCTCTTTAATTTCCGCGGCTGTTTTAGGACCCAAATCATGTAAAAGTAATTTAATCACAGTAATGGGATCTTCACGCCCCTCTTTTTCTAATGCATCGGGATTTGCGAATCGACGCGCTAAGAAATGCCCTTTTGGCAAGGGAAGAAGCGTTTTGAAGGCATTCAAAAATGACATATCCTTGCGCCCAGAAACGTTCTCAAACTCAATGACTAGGTATTCTCGAAGGAAAGACACTTCAACAATCTCTCCTGTCCCCCATCCTCCTGTATGAAACACGATGTTATTTTTCTCCATATGAACCAAAAGATCATATTTAGAAATCGCCCCTTGGAAGCCCTCCCTATTGCGGAGACCTGCCAATCGCAAGCGATCATTGAATTTAGGATCATGACCATGCATTTTCTTAAGAATATCAAGTGTAAGATCGACCAACAACGGGCTATTGGTTGTCTGTAGATCAATCAGCAGTCGCAAAATCTCATACGACTCTTGTAGGTTTTCGAGGGTTCTCCACAAGGGGAGAGCCGTTTCAACAATTTGTCCAAAATGACGCGCCAAATCAGACGTTTTAATCGCCTTTAATAGCTGGCTAAGCTCCTCTGCTTCAACTGTATCACTCATACAGTACTCTTCCCAAAGAACAAGAAATTTGTGAAAATCTCGGTTGTTGATTTGCGTCAGAAATTCCCTTAAATAACCCATCACCTAACCTTGGTTTTAAATTTTCTCTAAGCTCTGTGTAGAGGAATATATCTTTTCACTTTATTAATTTCAACGTGAGTTTATAGTGTGCAGTGAACGGTAATACCCAAAATAATAGCTATTTGCTACAATGAGGGGAGAGAGGTCTTAAGAAGGGGCATGGTTCAAACTTGGTGGATTCCAAGTTTGAAACATGCTTAAAAAGAGTTAAAGTGTGGAGGTAAGGCATGGCTTATGATCAAAATAAGGCTCAACGACGATCTGAAAAAGTTGAAAAGAGCTTAAAAGAGGCTCCTCTTCCCCCTCTTCCTTTTGCTGGCAATATTCAGGCAATAGGGAGCCTAGCCGGAGAAAAGGAGTTGGAAAGAATTGCCCATAAAGAGGGGACGTTAACGGTGGAGGAGGCATCAAAGTTGGTGGTCAACTTAGATAAAAAAGGGGAAGAAATTAGGAAGAAGTTAGATGAAATGTATGCACAACGGGGCGTTTCTCCAGCCTATCTCAAGCTCTATATGAGCAACCCCAACAACTTTACTCCAGAAGAGTGGAAAAATCTTCAAAGTCAGCGCCAGGCACTGGTCGATTCGATGAACCTTCCAGCGGAATCAGAAGAAATGAAAAAGGCTGCGAGTCGCTTTTTGGGCACCACCGATCTCTCCAACAATCCAGATACGGCTAAAGGCCGCCGCGTTAAAACGGCAGGCGCGCGACATCGTCATTGGCTTCCGATGCGGTAAATTTGCAAATGATTTGAACGGCGAGGATAAGTGAAAGGATCTTTGGATATTTCGAGGTTAAAAAGCTGGTTTGCAGAAAAGAAGCGGGATTTGCCTTGGCGTCAGATAGCCAGTCCTTACGCGGTTTGGATTTCAGAGGTCATGCTGCAACAAACCCAGGTGAGTGTTGTCATCCCCTATTTTCTAGACTGGATGAAGCGCTTTCCCACCCCCTATCATTTAGCGAAGGCCTCTCTGGATGAGGTCATCAAGACGTGGGAAGGGTTGGGTTATTATTCCCGTGCGCGCCATATCCATGAAGCAGCTAAGGAGCTGGTCGAGCGTTTTAACGGCCAACTTCCCTCCGAAGAAAAAGAGCTTAGAAAGATCAAGGGATTGGGTCCCTATACCGTGGGAGCCATTCTGGGCTTTGCTTTTCACCAAAAGAAGGCTGCCGTCGATGGGAATGTTATTCGAGTATTAAGCCGTTATTTTGGGATAGAGGAAGATATTTCGAAGGGAGCAACAGTCCATCAATTGCGTCAGCTTGCTGAAGCTTTACTACCAGATGAAGAACCGTGGATCATTAGTGAAGCGCTCATTGAACTTGGAGCAACTGTATGTCAGCGCAAAGCCCGGTGTGACGAATGCCCTTTGCAAGAGAGCTGCGTCAGCTTTAACGAGAGGTCTGTCGATCGGATTCCTTACAATTCCAAAAAAGTGAAAAACGAATTTCTCTATCGCTCTGTGGCCGTTATTGCATGTAGGTCCTCTTTTTTAGTCAAACGAGGGAAAAAAGGGGCCATCATGTCCGATCTTTACGAATTCCCCTATTTTGAGATTAGCAAGGGAGAATTCTCTTCAAAGCAACTAGAAGCAAAGATTGCAGAGAATTATGCCCTTGAGGTGATTCAAAAGAAGATTTTGATGCAGGTTAGTCATTCGTTTACCCGCTATCAGGTTCAGCTTTACCCGATCTTGTTTAGTTGTTGTGAGCTGAAAGAAATTGAGGGATTGGATTGGTTCACTCACGTTTCGCTTAAAAAGTTGGCTTTTTCTTCTGGACACCGGCGGATTTTGCAACAGCTTTCAGGGGATAGAGTTGATTAAGGGTTAGATAGGACCCCTAGGGTCCTTCTCCAGCCCCACGCTTTAGGGCAAGTGGTTGCGCGTGCAAGGCAGTGGCTTACAAGGTGACTCCAGTCAGGGGTTTCGGCACGGTCAATTCTATGAAGAAGGGGCATCTGAACTCCTCAAAATAAGTCAATCTCGTTCAAGGGAACATCCTTGCTCTCATAAGGAAGATTTTCAACAGCCTGTTCCAAAAAACCCACACCCCACGCCTCCATAGAAGAGGGCAACGCAAGCAGCCGATCATAATAACCCTTGCCGTATCCAAGACGGTGCTTCGTCTCTAAATCAAAGCCAAGGCCAGGGATGAGAGCAATGGTTATCATAGAAAGATCAATCGGAGGGGAGGAAGAAACCTTGGGCTCAAGCATCCCCCAGGGATGCAATGTGAATGCACTTCCATAGATGACTTGAAAAAGTTGCAACTTCTCTTTGCCAGAAACAGTGGGCAGAATCAAGCGTCCCTCCATGGCAAGCTGTTCATTCAAAGAGGAGAGATCAATTTCAGAACCAAAGCTCGAAAACGATAGGACAAAACGAGCGAATTTGCAAAGAAGAAGAAGTTGTGTGCAAGCGTGCGCAGATCCCTCTTCCCGTCGCTTTGAAGGTAAATCGTCGCGCAGTGTCTTCAACCGCTGCCGCCATCGCTGTTTTAAAGGAGCCATAGAAAGGGGGGCCTCAAGTTTCTGGCTTTCCATAGATGTAAGAAATCTTCTGAATAAAATGTCCATCTGCATCAAATAAAGTCACCATCCCCTTCCCATTCATCACTTGGCTAACAGGAATTTTTTCCTCCTTCTTAAAGTACTCCCCTCTTATTAATTTGTCATGATCGTATTCTTCCATCATCATGAGACTCCCGTCTCGATACCACGCCGTCAACACCCCATTTTTCTTATTATGGGCCATTTCTTTCTGACTTTCCAAGACTCCGTTCGGATACCAGGTCTTAACCACCCCTTGAATTTTCCCCTCATACCAACAAAAAGAGAGCTTCGGCTGAAGGGGGGCCGAAGAGGAAAAAAATCGATCGTAATATTCCATTTCCTCTCCATGTTTGATCCCATGTTTGACATGATAAATCCGTTTGCAGCGTCCCTCTTGATTAAAAACCTCCACTTCTCCTTCCAACTCTCCATCGGCAAATTCTTGCTTCTCCTGGAGATTTTCTTTCCCAAAAATCACCCGATAGCCCGTCCCATTTTTCACCTCTGCAATCATGACTCCTTGCTTATCAAAATATTGCCCACTCTCGAGTTTTCCACGACAATACTCTTCTTGACTCGCTAGTTGTTGTGCCTCCCAATAGCGAATGCTGGGGCCATCTCTTTGCCCTTGGCAATAAGTGAGTTGTTGGAGAAGCTCTCCATTCGCTCGATGCACTTCGACGATTCCTTCCATCTGATTTTTGACATAAGGGATACGCTTCCAAACTTCTCCATTGGGATGAAAGTAAGTGGTGATTCCCTCTAAAAATCCTTGTGAGTAATTGATTTCAGCAATTTGATGCTTATCCTCATCCCACGCATAACTTGGCCCATCGAATAACCACGTTTTCTCTGCGGTTGAAGTGACATCTGCAGCTCCGCCAATGACATGCGCCATCACCCTCATCGTTCCATTTTCATGCCACTCGCAGTAGCTCCCATGAGCACGGGCATTCAAGATTTCTAAAAATTGCTTTGGATTTCCATTTTCATGATAAGTGGTGACAATGGAATGGATATTTCCTTTGGAATCTCTAGCATAAATGCGCAGAACCTTCTGATAGGGTTGTGAAATCAAAAAGTTGACGTTTTGAAATTGATTCAACCGCTCTTTATTGCTGATTGTTTCTGAAAATCCATTTCTGTCAACAATGTGAACGCTGCTTAAAGGTAAAAGACGGGGCTTCCGGCCTTGAGAGCGCTTCCCGCTGATCAGCGTCGTTAAGAGAAAACAGAGGAGAATGCAGAATCCAATCTGTCTCAATCGCCTTGATCCTTTCATAGAATTGACGGCGCGGAAATCCGCGACTTCATTCGCGGGAAGCGCCGACCTTGTTCTTGTGTTTTTTAGATTTTTTTTCACAAAAATCACAAAAGTAAATAGAGGAGTCGATCACTCTTCCCCCCTCGTGAGAACCCGTCGTGCTCCATGAAGGCAACGGGCTCATGATCACATGATTTGCCAGTCTTCTATCGTCTAAAATAGACGATGTACGATCTTCACCGCTTTTGTCCGGGTCTCTGCTTAGGAAGGAGTCGTTGACAAAAACTCCCGTTTAATAAGCTTTAAGTTTAAAACATAGACTTCATTTTTATCATTGATCTTCTTCTTATCGAGCTTAAATTCGGTGATGATAAGCTGAGGACGAAGAGGGCCCGAGACAAATTCACCTATTTTCACTCCCTCAATGCGGGCCAGAATTCTTTGGATGTCAGTTACATTCACTTCTACAGGATGAACGAGCGTCTCAGATGTTTCTTGAAATAAGGGGGAGGACTGAACAACACCCTCAGAAAACACAAGCGCATTGGCTTGACTTGTCAATAACTCCATCCTTTTTTTAATGCGGTCGTCATCGGTAAAATTCTTATCTTGAACAATTTTCTGCAACTCTTCGATTTCAGGTTCCAAGAAAACAAGCGTTTCCAAGTATTTATCAATGTAAAAGTGATCCGCATCCTGAAAATGTCGCCTGACGGCTAAATTGAGAGCCTGTTTCTTTTCTTTAATCAACGCATGATGCTGGATGTTCTCAAGCAAACTTTTTAACTCTTCCAATTCATTCTTTTGGGAAATAAACCAAAAAAGAACAAAAACAACGGGCAATGACCCAAGGGAAAGGAGGTAAGTGATCAAGCGAGAGAGGGAGATGTTTTTCATAGATTTGAATAGACGGTTTTGTCTTTTAAGAAGAAAGAGGTTTTATATTTTCCCCGATTTGAACTCCACTTCACCTCTCCTTTCGGATCGACCCAATCATTGGGCGCAATTAAAGCATCGTGAAATTCGCGAGCCCACTTGGGAGTGGAAGTGCTGAATTCTAGTTCAACTTTCACTTGATATTTTTCTTGTTTTTTTCCTTGTTGAGGTCTTTTCAGCATCGTATAAGATAAGTTGTCGATTTGCAAACGCGTTTGCTGACATCCCTTCTCATCCACAAAAGCGATAGCTGGATGATGGCTGAGCCAAGCCAAAAGATCGCTCACGCGAGGAATATTTGGAAACAAGGGAAATGAGTCAGGAGTCGCTTGCAGTTCCTTGTCCAAAAAAGCTAAACGCTTTATAAAATCTTCTCGCTGAATGGACTCGATTTTCGGGATTTCTCCCTGACAGGAGTCATGTGCACCAGGATGTTTTGCCACAAAACTCGCTTCAACATCTTCATGTGATTTGTTCATCCCTGCGAGTAGGTCAATATAGGTTTGCCTTAACTGATTCTCTTCGTGCTTGAGAGACTGCTGACCAAAAAAATAGAGGGAAAAAGCGAGGAGAAAAATGGCAACAAAATAGAGAGCAAGAGGGGTTTTTAGACGACGCCAACGGTGAGGATAGGTGTACTCTTTTTGACGAAAATCAACTCCGAAAGCCTTTCCAGGCAATGAACCTAGCGCTAATCCGATAGGAAAGGCATAAGAAAGGAGATCGCGGCAAGAAAAACGTGTTGTAGATTCGCATTTCAACAAAGGAAGCTGCAAATATTGCACAAGGACCTCGCTGAATCCCTCCCATTCTGCCCCCTCGCCTGTGACCGCAATCCCTTCAATTGTTCCTTGTTTGCCCTCTTTAACTAAAGCATAGCCGATTTTAGTTGCCTCTTTTTGAAGCCGTTTTAAAGCTTCAGTCAATAAACTTCCTTCTTGTTCTTCCAGAGTCCGCCACTCTGATTCGTGTTGAGGGAATGAGAGTAACCCTTCTTCTCGTTGAGCTGTCAATAAAAGATTAAATCCTTGCGGCGAGGTAAAAGAGGCGCATAACTTCCCCTCTTTAATCAATACGCAAGTCATTTCCTGAGGCTGTACATGCAAAATCAAGGCATCTTTGACCAAGGGGAAGTAAGCTCTTCCAAATTCGCAAAGAGCAGAAGGAACGGAATCAATTTTTTCTGGTTCAATTCCAAAGGCTAGCCAAGATTCAAGGTGCGCTTGAATGGCTTGCTTCTGTACTGATAATAGAGTTAAATCTGTGCTCTCAGCGCTTTTCAAGACGACTTGATAGGCAAGAAAGGCCTGATCTAAGGAATAAGGCAATAACGGTTCAGCTTGAAAAGGCAAAGCCTCCTGAATATCCTTTTCCTTGACTAAAGGAAGGCGAAGAGGACGAACGAGCACCTCTTTTCCCTCAACTCCCGTGACGATCACGGGATGATGGACATTAAGCCGTTTCACCTCTTCATCTTCCGGACGAAGGGTAAAAAGATCGATCAGAGAAGGGGTTTTCCCTCTGAGAACGAAGCGTGCCCCTTTGATCCCCTCAGAAGCCCGTTCTAATCCAATGGAAGTGGAAGAAGGCATTAGCTCGAACAGGCTTTAAAAGTTTCACCCGTCTCTTCTGGAGCTCTAGGAGCTGCAGGACTTACAGCAACACTCCCTTGACGAGAAATGACTGAGGTGATCTTGCTACGTACATATTCAAAGCAGTTCGTAAAAGAATAGGAGAAATACAGAAAAATACCGGCAACAACTGCAGCCACAAGACAGGTGGTCACATTGAGACGAGGAGAAGGGAATGGCCAAAAATCAGCATAAGATCGACTGGGAAAATGAGTTGAAATATTCATAGAATTGACAGCGCGGAAACCCGAGACTTTAGTCGTGGGAGGAAGCGCCAACCTTGTTGTTGTTTTTTCTAGATTTTTTTTAACAAAAACCACAAATTGACGGGACCAACGCTTCTGCCTTCAGTCAGGCAAGGAAACGCTGCTCCCGTTAAAATATGTATGTGAATAACCATCAGCCCTTTGTAAGAAGCGACGGGGGCTTCACTAAGCCTTGCTTTGAGCCATGCTAATCCTTCTCTTGAAAAAGGTCAATCCCAAAGATAAGTGAACCTTCTACCTTAGAGCACGGCAGAAAGCTAGGGCATAAAGAGCTGCAGGGTCTCCTGTGCTAAGGGTTTCGGCACAACGCTGCAATGTCAATCCTGAAGTCATGACGTCGTCAATGAGAAGGAGCACTTTCCCCTGAAGAGGATACATTAAATTCCGCCGGAAGGATTGGCTATCCATGCTCTTGCGCTGCTCTAGCGTCAAAGCAGCCTGGCTAAAATTGCCACTTCGACGCTTTAGCGCATTCCAGGTAGGGCATGTCAATAAACGGCCCATCTCCTCCGCCAGCAGCCGACTTTGATTATATCCGCGCTGTAGCCAATGGGTAAAAGATAAAGGAACGGGGATCAGAGCGTCCGGTATCGGCCATTGCAACTGATCGAATTGAACGACCAAAAAAGCGGCCATTCCTTGGGCTAGATAAGGTCGATTGGCATACTTTAGATGCCTGACAAGGGAAGTCGCGGGTCCCTCATAGTCAAAAGCAGCGCCCATGCGGCAGTGATGCGGCAAGCCAGCGTGGCAAAGGGAGGACGAATGATCTGACATTAAATCAAAGCACGTAGAACACCGCTCTTCTGGATCAATAAGTTCTAAAAGAGAAGCGCATAGGGAACACAAGACGATTGACTTAGGAGGCACCAAGGTCCCGCAATGCAAGCATCGCGTGGGGTAAGCAAGGTGAAGAAACGATTCTTTCAATGTCTGACTCGTCCACGCAAGCCATTGCCTAAAACTCAATCCGCCTCGTTTTTTTAAAACGTTTCGGGTCGATTGTCTGTATATCGATCCCTTCTCCTGTCCATCTTTCGTATTGCTGCATGAGAAAATCGGAAAGCTCTAGATAATAGCAAGGATAAGAGCTCTTCACCCATGTATCGATTTTCCAAATGACATGTTCAAGATCTTTTTTGTAAAACTTAACTTCTCGCATCCGCTCATCTTTGTTTAACTTCCCCACATCCAAGTGAAAGGGTTGGTTTTCTATAAAACCTGTATTGTGCATCACCCCGTGGTCGTGATCGTAAAGCCCGTTTTGGTATTCCAAGATGTACATTTCAAGAATTGATCCTATGATCTGCTTGGCCTCTTCCAAAGAGCCTTGCTTGAGCAGGGCGTGCATCCGCGTTCTGAGCGTCTCCCCTTTGCGTTGAAGGAGAAATACAACCTCATCCAAATGAACGACCCTTTCTAGACCCATTTTATCGGTGAGCCTCGCTTTTAACTGAAGGTGTTGAGTAGGGAGCAAGTGAGTATAGATAAGTCCCGATCCCTTGCCATATTCACGGAAGGCAAGGTCATGGCTATTGAACACACCGATCAATTTCCGCTGTTTACGCTTAATATACGCCTCCTTGTACTCCTTAAAGAAAGAAATAGAAGGCAAAAGAGTGATCCATACATTAGGTTTAAGGTGCTTAAACTTAAAAAATTTTAAGACATACTGCTGATCTTTGCTCACAAATGCATAACATTGAGCCCCCTTACCAATATAAGAGAATGTCTGACTCAAGATCCGTTGAAGATCTTGATGCTCATTATCGCTTAAGGCAGGAAAAGGGGAAGAGGGCTGAAAGGGAAAGGAGCAGGTAATATTGGCTAAGCGAAAATCATCCGTAAGATGGTAATAGAGGCGAATGAGACCAAACAAGAGAAGAAAAATTGCAATAGAACGCGCCACTCTCCTCATCGAATTGACAGCCCGGAGACCCCCCCCTTCAGGGGGGGAAGGAAGCGCTGCTTCCCGTTAATTCGCATCTCTGTCCTTTACGGTTACCCGCAGTTTAGCCTAGTGATGATCTTCTCACCAACATGATGGAGTGGTTCGTATGCAAGCAACCTCTTGGCGTAAGGGGTGGGGATAAGCGTAACATTTCTCACAAAAAAGATCAATATCCATGATTATTCACTCCGTAGGAAGCGATAGCTTAGGACAATCTCTCACATCTAGCTGCTGAAGGCGAGGAGGAAGGTCAATCCTCTCAAGGTTATGACATCGTCTCGCATCCAGTGTTTCCAAGCTATCTGGTAATCGATCAATGATTGTTAACCCATTGCATTCAAGACAAGTTATTTTTTTTAATCCTTGCGGTAAAACAGGAAGCGTTTGCATGGGACATTGACTGCAATCAAATGTTTTTAAACCAGAGTTTAATGTGTATGGCAATGTTATCAAGGGAGAATTAGTACAGACAAACTCTCTCAAATCGTTATTTAAAACAGAGATTTTTTCTAAAGATGGACAGTCGTAGCAATAGAACTCTTCTAAGCTGTCA
>Ga0116226_10003015_pt1 | contig 14804 bp, 10 predicted proteins | sample S1TSphfallax_FD_89692 | JGI IMG/M metagenome (GOLD analysis project Ga0116226, IMG submission 89692) | Host-associated microbial communities from peat moss isolated from Minnesota, USA - S1T2_Fa - Sphagnum fallax MG | ecosystem: Host-associated > Plants > Peat moss > Unclassified | place: USA...
AAGATACGCATGGCTGCTTCACCATCAGCAACCTGAGCTTCCAGCGCCGCTTCGGCTATGCATCCGAAGAAGATTTGCGCGGTAAGACTTCCTACGATCTTTTCCTCGGCGATGCCGAACCTGGTAAGGAGCTGGATGCCTACGAAATTGCCGATGCGCTGCACATGCAGGATATGCGCGTCGTGGAAACCGGCATACCGCAAGAAGATTTGGAAGTACAAGGTATCGTCGAAGGCGATACCAATAGCTGGTATCGCACCAACAAGTATCCGCTACGCGATACGCAAGGCCATATCACCGGCATACTCGGCATCACACGCGACGTTACCGAGCGCAAGGAATACGAAATGCGCCTGGAATACCAGGCGCTGCACGACCCATTGACCGGCTTGCCGAATCGCCGCTATGTGTTGAACCAGATCGGCGATGCCATTGAAGCAGCAGCACACAAATCGCCCGATCTGGTGATCCTGTTCTGCGATCTCGACTTCTTCAAGAGCGTCAACGATACGCATGGCCATGATTTCGGCGACAAATGCCTGATGGAACTGACACAACGCATTGTCGGTCATCTGCCGCCGGAGGATTTTGTCGCCCGCTTCGGTGGTAATGAATTCATTGTGCTAACGCATGGCAGTATCGCCGAAGCTCAAACCAAAGCAGAACTGTTGCTGCATGCGGTGTCCGAGCAATTGGTACTCGATACCACCATCGTCAAGATTCAGGCAAGTATCGGCGTTGCCGCGCTGCGCGAGCACCATAAGAGCCCTTCCGAACTGATCCGCGATGCAGACGCTGCGATGTACCAAGCCAAGGAACGCGGACGCAACCGTGCTGAAGTGTTTGATGCATCCCTGCAAAGCATCGCCACCAAACGCGCGCAAATGGATGTAGCACTGCGTTTTGCGCTGGAACGCAATGAGCTGGCGCTGGTATATCAGCCCAAGGTGTCGTTGATTGATGGCACCGTCAAGGGCTTTGAATTGCTCCTGCGCTGGAATAGCCCGGAATATGGCGTGATCTCGCCGAATGAGTTCATCCCTATCGCCGAAACCTCGGGTATGGTAGTGCCAATTGGTTTGTGGGTACTGGAAGAAGCCTGCAAGCAATTGACGATCTGGCAGGCAAAATATGCTCACGCAGAAAATCTGACTGTCGCAGTCAATGTATCGATGCGGCAATTGCTGCAAACCACCTTCTTAAACGAGGTGACGCGCATCATCGAACAGACCGGTGTGCTGCCACATTCGCTGGAGTTGGAGATTACCGAAACATCGGCAATGGCCAATCCGGTGCAGACAGTAGAAAACCTGTCGATGCTGAAAAAGCTCGGCCTACGCCTAGCGCTGGACGACTTCGGCATTGGCTATTCGTCCCTGTCCTATCTGCAAAAGCTGCCTATCGACGTGCTGAAGATCGACAAAACTTTCGTGCGCGGTATCGGCCAAAACCCCGGCAATACGGAAATCGTCCGTTTGATTTTGGCGCTGGCACATACCTTGAATCTGGAGACGATTGCGGAAGGCGTGGAATCGGAACAGCATATCGCCGAATTGACCAAGCTCGGCTGCTACCTGGGCCAAGGCTATATCTTCTCGCAACCGGTCACAGCGGATGAAGCAGAAGACATCATTCGTAGCAATCCTGATTTCCTGCACAAAAACATCAACATCAAGCAGCTCGTTGCCGGTGTCACTGTATAACCCAGCTTAGTGCTGGTTAGCCCCAACCAAAGCGACACCATCACCGCAAAATAAAACCCGCCAGCTACCTACGCAGCAGGCGGGTTCATATCAAAAAACCGATTAACCGTTTTTAAACAGATCGATTGCCTTTTGACGTTCCTGATCGTTTGTCGGCTTCGCCGGCTGTGCAGGAGCCGCTGGCGGCGGTTGATTCGGTGCTGGCGGCATAGGAGGCGTATTGGGCGCTGGTACCGGTGGCACGGTTGGTACCGATTGTGGATTATCCGGGCTGGCAGGATGTGTACCAGCATCATCCATGCCTAAAGTCTTCACTGCCCCTTCCTGCTCGAACTCGGTGTACATCCAATCGCCATCGACCTGCTCAACACCTGGTGGTGCTTCACGCTGCGTTACAGGCGCCCCCTTCAAAGCGACACGCATGTATTCGATCCATGCCGGTAACGCCAAGGTTGCACCAAATTCGCGGCTGCCCAAGGATTTCGGTTCATCGTAGCCCATCCACGATACCGCAACCAGATTGCCGCAGTAACCAGCGAACCAGCCATCCAATGCATCACTGGTGGTGCCCGTCTTACCGGCGAGGTCTGGACGACCCAATTTCTGCGTCGCCATCGCACCTGTGCCTGTACGCACCACTTGCTGCAACATGGTGTGCATGATGAAAGCGTTACGTGGATCAATAGCCCGCTCGGTTTCCTCCCCTGCATGGGCAGGCTTGGTTTCGGAGATGACAGCACCGTGGATATCGACGATCTTTTGCACCATGTATGGCGGAATCTGGTAGCCGCCATTGGCAAACACTGCATAGGCGCCTGCGAGTTGCAATGGCGTCACCGAGCCCGTACCCAGCGTCATCGTCAGGCTCACAGGCTGTTTGGCCGGGTCGAAACCAAAGCGCGTCACATAATCATGCGCGTAATCCGGTGTGATCGCTTTCAGGATACGTACTGATGGCACGTTCTTCGACTTCGCCAAAGCGTAGCGCATCGTGATCGGTTTATCCTCGAAGCCGTCATCGTTTTGCGGCTCCCATGCAGGGCCGCCACCGTTTTCGGCAGAAGTCACCACCAGCGGCACGTCATTGATCAAGGTTGCTGGAGAAAAGCCTTTTTCCAATGCTGCCGAATAGACGAAAGGCTTGAACGACGAGCCTGGCTGACGCCATGCCTGGCTGACGTGGTCGAACTTGTTCAAGTTGAAGTCAAAACCACCGACCAAGGCTTTATACGCACCGTCGCTGGCATCGATAGCGACGAACGCCGCAGCCACTTCCGGCAATTCGCCGATTTCCCACTTGCCCTTTTCGTTCTGGCTCACACGGAGGATTGAGCCAACGCGTATCTTCTTTGCTTCCGCAGCATTCGCCGCCAGCCCTGGTGCTGCAAAACGCAAACCATCACTGGTGATGTCGATGATCTCCCCATTTGGCAACTCAGCCTTCACCAATTTTGATCCGACATCAATCGCAACAGCAGACAACAAGCTATCGCTGGCTGGATGCTCAGCCAATGCCTCATCAATCGCATCGTCACGATCCTGATCACCTGCAGGCAGCTCAACAAATCCTTCTGGACCGCGATAACCGTGACGATGATCGTAATCGATCACGTTACGCCGCACCGCTTCATACGCTGCGTCCTGCGCCGCTTTGGTCAACGTGGTGTAGACGATATAGCCGCGCGTATAGGTTTCATCCTTAAACATCTTGTACAACTGCTGGCGTACCAGTTCCGCCGCATATTCTGCATGCGTGGTATAGCTTTGTCCGCCCGGCTTGACGTGCAGCACCTCATGCGACGCCTGCTCGAATTGCGCGTCGCTGATCCAACCCAGGCTATGCATACGGCCAAGTACATATTGCTCCCGCTGTCTGGCGCGTTTAGGATTGACGATAGGATTATTCGTCGTTGGCCCCTTCGGCAATCCCGCCAAGACTGCAGCTTCCGCAATAGTGATGTCCGAGATCGGTTTGCCGAAATACACTTGCGATGCACTGCCAAAACCGAACGCATGCTCGCCCAGATAAATCTGGTTCATGTACAACTCCAGAATCTGGTCTTTGGTCAAAGCCGATTCAATGCGATATGCAAGCAGAATTTCAGTGAGCTTACGGAACAGGAATTTTTTGCGCGTCAAAAAGAATTCGCGCGCAACCTGCATGGTGATAGTGCCAGCACCTTCTTTGAAGGATAAAGATGCAGCGTCAGCGGCAATCGCACGCGCCATGCCTTTGCTATCAATCGCACCATGCTCGTAGAACTGTGCATCCTCTGCAGCCAGCAATGCCTTCTTCATTACATCCGGCATTTCCTTGATCGGCACAAAGTTACGATGCTCTTCGCCAAACTCGCCAATCAGCGCGTTATCTGCGGTATAGACACGTAAGGGAATCTTAGGACGATAATCGGTTACCGCTTCCAGCGTCGGCAGATTCGGTATCACGAACAGATACACGTAACCAGCAAACAATCCAAACGACAACAGGCCCAATGCAAACAGGCCCAAACCCCATTTCAATAGCGATTTACGCTTGCGCAAAAAAAATTGCGCGATACGGTTCAAGCTAACTCCTGCGCATGCGCGCACAGAAAAATTGACTTCAACATAGTCATGGTTTCAATCCGGGATAACAGGGAAATCGGGTTTGTCCGTCACACAATCAAAACAGTCAGAACATTGCCATCTGTTGACGTCTTGCCAAGTCCTGACGCAGCAAACCCAATAAAAGGTGCAAGTATAAGTCAGTTCAAGGGTGGGAAATCATTTGCGGGTGTTACACCCGTAACGAGGAAGGAGAAGTGATAGTGCAAGTGAAGTTACGTACCGTTTTACCATGCATAACGTCAGCGGCGATGCATTGATCGCTGTAACATCCCAACCCAATCAAGCCTCGTTGGAAACCGGGGCTTGCTCGTTATGCGTTTCGATGACCTCATGCATGCGCATGATACGGTCGATGATACGACCTACCGTCCCCTCATCCAAGTTGCGTAATACTACCTGGGTACGACCATCATTTTCACTAAAACGCAGTATTGGCTTAATTTCTTGCTGGAACAATTGAAATTCTCCTCGCAATTCGGACGGCACGTCCTCTGTCGTCAAGCGCATCAGACGATAAGCATTATCGCTACCCAACCACTCCAGGCGTCTCGCTCCGGCTTCACGCAAGGATCTGACAGCCTTGTTAAATTTATAGCGGGCGTATGACATATTGGGCCTCTTCAAGCAAGATGGCGCTTTAGAGGTCGTTTCATCATGAACATCGCGTTGTTGCTACGACTTGCTCCGCTCAATATGAAATGACCTCTTACTCCGTGGAGCCGCAAACCAGCAATCGGCTACATAGGGTTATTACACACCGATCAGAGGTGTAGCGCCATACCATAATCATGGGATTTTGAAGGTAATTTCATATGCCATTGTGCAGCAGTTTCTGCATATTGGCACGGGGAATATTTAGACGTCACAATGCGGCCTACTTATTATGCAGGCCGCAAAATGAGGGGAAATGGTAGGAAACGGAAATGCGCCGAAAAATCAGGCCGTGGTGTTGATGTTTTGTCCGAGATTACTTGGCAAATTGCTTGCAGGTGTTGGCGCTTGCACAGTTGAAAGCAATTGCTCAACGCTGCTGCTTTGCTCGTCAATGGACTTTTTCAGCATGGTAACGCCGATTTCCGTGTTGGTTTGGTTGGTGGCCAACGCCGTTGACAAACTTGCTATACTACTCACTGACATGATATTCACCCTCAGATTTAGCGTTATACCTCAATATCGGCCATCGCCGGAATTTCTTGAGGACCATTGCAGGATCATTCTTACCATCGCTTCCCCATGGCAATTTGGTGCAGAACAGTCAATTGCCATCCCATCAATGCAAGCTGCATAACGGCTTGCCCGGAGTAATCAATGCAAAACACGATTAGTGACAAGGCAACACAGGAAAGCATACTTTCGGTCGATCGTTTGACTAACGATTTATTCGTCTTCCGCACCACGCGCCCATCGTCGTACAGCTTTGTACCAGGCCAATATTCCCGTCTGGGCTTGATAAAAAACGACACAGCCATTTGGCGGCCCTATTCAATCACCTCTGCGCCTCAGGATGACTTTCTTGAATACTATGGCGTGTTGGTACCCGGCGGTGCCTTCACCAGCTTATTAGATAAGATCAAGCCAGGCTCGCCAATCTGGGTCGAGAAACAGCTATACGGCTTCATGACCGTAGATCGCTTCGTCGATGGCGAGGATTTATGGCTGCTGGCAACCGGCACCGGCATCGGCCCTTTCGTGTCAATTCTGCGCGATCCGGCTGTATGGACTAAATTCCGCCATATCGTGCTCGCGCATGGAGTTAAACACGTCGATGACCTTGGATTCCGCAACGAGTTAGCTGCATTGCAAGTGCCACCACCCAGCACTGCAACGCCGCATGCGGAATTGCGCGTAATCCAAGCCATCACACGCACAAAAAATCTGGCTCCAGGCCAATTGCATGGCCGCCTGACTACGCTGCTAGAAAATGGCGAACTGGAGCGTCAAGCTGGCTTGCCTATGCAAGCCACCACCTCACGCGTGATGATGTGTGGGAATCCAGCAATGATTGAAGACATGCGCCGCATCCTGCATCAACGCGAGATGCGGCCATGCCGTCGTGTGCTTCCCGGCCAGTTCGTGACCGAGAATTATTGGTGACAGCGGATCAGTGCGCGACTACTTGTTCGACACGCTCAATCGATCTGTCATGAAGCGATTGTACGAATACACCGGCCCTTGCAAGAAGCCTTCGGGCAAATCGAACAAGGCCCAATAGTAGTTTTCGCGGCCACTGCAGACTTGGGCTGGCAAGCAGTACTGCTCCCAGTTCAAGCTCTTTTCGGTGTACATACCACCACTCTTCCAGAAGAATGGTACGACTTGCGCGTCACGCAAGGCGGCGCGTAATTCAGGTGGCGCGTTGTAGTCCTGCGCAGTTTCCAGATGTGAAATCAATCCGGCACGTGTCTCAACCACCATCAGGGTCGGCTTGCCGTCAGCATCGAAGAACAGAATACCCGCCGGATCAGGGAACAGGTAATACTCGACAAAACCGTGACGTGTAATCAGCACATCGATCAACTTCACCAGCGCTTCATCGGAGACGAAGGAATAGGTGTGTTGTACCAGCAAGTCCTTCAAGGTACCGGAACGCTCGATGAAATATTCGTGTTCCAAGGTCTCGATTTCGGATTCCAGCCTATCCATCGCGCTGGGATCGCCTTTTTTCAGATAGCGATCAATCAAGCCTTGGTTGAACGCTTCCACCGCGATCATTTCGTTGGCTTCACCGGTGAATAGAATCTTCTTACAAGGCAAGCCGCGCAATGCACGGCAAAAATCGAGGCCATTGATCGCCGACATCGCATAATCGACCACCACTACCGCTGCTGTCTGGAAACGTTCGTTATCCATCACTATGCGATAGACCTGATCGACATCCAGTGCAATCGTACGACGCTCGAAGGAGAAAGTTTGTTCGTCATAGCCGATACGGATCGGCAGGATCTTGCCATCGTCCGAGTGATACAACCGCCCTAGCCACGCCAGAGCTTCATGCGCGTCCTGAAAGCTTTTTACAGCCAAACTCGGTTTTAATTGGTATTCGACACTGGCGATAAAGGAAGCGCTGTCATCCACCAGCACCACCGAAGTGGGATGCTGATATACGGGCATGGAAATAGTCATGGGCTAAGCACCGTCAGGTGAAAGAGTGAAAGGCAAAATCTGGTATCAATAGCTGCAAAATCGACAAGCTATCGAAACAACTTGGTGAATTAATTATATGCGAGCTATGCAACGAAGTCATGCGAGTGAAAAAGATAGCATGCGACAGAAGCAACAGCGCGCACCTTGGTGCAGAAACCAACAGCAATCAGTTTGAATTGCATTTGTATCAATATATACAAGCCTATTTTACCCTCTTGCACGAATGTAGCAATCGCGGGTACACTGCGCACTCTTCTCATAGGAGCATGACCGAAGTGAACAACTAAGCCTTCCCAAAATGGTTTCGCGACACCCACACCATGCGTTGGGCGCGATTGTTTGATGCAATCATTTTTGGAGGTGCTGATGGCTCAGGTCACGCATTCCCTTACCCTCGTTTCCCTCAATCGAGTTTCTTATCAATTTCCGAACGGTGAGACGCTGTTCGATGCCATCGACTTGCGCATCGATAGAACCTGTACCGCTATCGTTGGACGCAACGGCATAGGCAAAAGCATCCTCGCGGCCCTGATCGCCGAGCGATTGCAGCCGACCGCAGGAACGATAGAACGCTACGGCAGCATCGCTTACGTTGCCCAGAGCACCGATGCCATCCGCAACACAACGGTCGCCCAGTTATCCGGCCTCGCCCCGATACTGGATGCACTGGCACGGGTCAATGCCGGTGATGCACATGCCGAAGATTTTGACCTGATCGGCGAAAACTGGGATTTAGCCGATCGCTTTCGCTCGGAACTGGAGACAGCAGGCATGTCGTATCTGCGGGACGACGATGCCGCTGATCAGCTAAGCGGCGGTCAACGAGCGCGCATTGCGCTGGCTGGTGCATTGCTCTCCGATGCCGATTTGCTGATTCTGGACGAGCCAAGCAATCACCTCGACCACCATGCACACAACTGGCTGTTGGAACGCCTCAACACGTGGCAAGGAGGCTTGCTGATTGTGAGCCACGATCGCGCGTTATTGCATGAAGTTGACAGAATCATCGAATTGACGCCTCTCGGGCCGCGAATCTACGGGGGCGATTACACGTGGTTCCAGCAAAGCCGTGAAAGCGAACAGCAGGCAGCAATAGCCGCATTGGATCATGTCCGCACCAAACGCACGCGCGAAAAAGCGCGCCTGCAGCGCGAGCACGACACGATACAACGCCGCGCCGCGAATACCCGTCGTCATGCTGACACAGCAAATGTGTCGCGCCCGGAACGCTTCGCAATGAAGAATGCCGCCGTTGAAATCATGGGACATGTGCGCAAACATAAGCAAGCATTCAAGGAGCAGATGGATGCACGCATACAGACCGCTGCTGCTGCAGTGCTACCTACGGAAACAGTATTGCTGGCATTACCGGATACCATCGTGCCCGCTCGTAAAGGGATCGCGGCATTGGATGGAGTAAGGCTGCCTTGGTTACGCGACGATGATCCCGCCGCGCTCATCGACCTGCACCTCGAAGGTCCGGTCCGGGTTGCGGTTATTGGCCCCAATGGCTGCGGCAAATCGACACTCTTACGTATACTCGCGGGCGAATTGCAGCCTTTGGTGGGCACTTGCATGACCTATGTACCATCTGCCTACCTTGACCAAAGTCTCGCAATGCTTGATGGGCATCGTTCAGTCGTAGAACAATTAGGCTTGCTCGATACGCCACTGGTTGAAGGAGCACTGCGTAGCCGCTTGGCCTTGCTGCAAATCGATGCACGTCGTGCCACGCTACCCATCAACCAATTAAGTGGTGGAGAACGCCTGAAAGCCGCACTGGCTTGCGCACTGTGGCGGGGAACGCCCGCACAACTACTGTTGCTGGATGAACCGACCAATCACCTCGACCTGGAGTCGGTATTGGCATTCGAGCAGGCATTGCAGACTTTTCCCGGCGCAATCATTGCCGTTTCACACGATGAGAATTTTCTCAACGCGTTATTGCCGACGCATATCTTGCGCTGGAGTACACAAGGTTGGCGCTTTGAAACTGTTGAGGCGATAACGTCAGTTGAATCGATGCAAGGCTAACACCACTCGGCAGCAAACTGTTCGCGAAATTCCTGCAAGCTTGCAAGTCGAGTCAAAGCAATATGACGCCCTTGTTCGGTTTGCATCGTTGCAGGCAATTTTGCAAGTTTGACTTCGATATGGTCGAGCGCGAATTGCTTGTCGTCCAAAGACCGGTTCTTCGCCAGTGGATCGGCAGGATGCGCCAATGCCGATCCCATACGCCCAGCCGTGTAAAACAAGCGCGCCAACCCTATTGCCCCCAAGGCATCAAGCCGATCCGCATCCTGCACGATCTTCGCCTCTATCGTGCTTGGCACAATGCCAGCAGAGTAACTGTGCGCCGCAATGGCTTGTGACACTCCAGCAAGTTTCTCTTCTGGAAAGCCAACAGCCTTCAACTTGATGCAAGCCAGTTCTGCAGCAAGCGTCGATGCTCGTGCGCGATCTGGATGATTCTTTGGCAAATTGACGATGTCATGCAAATAGCAGGCAGCCAATATCACCATGAGATCGGCCTCCTGATGCACACTTTGGATGCTTTGCGCGAGGTTCCAGACGCGATCCAGGTGCGCAATGTCATGCGCGCCATCATCTTCGCCATTGGATGCAGCAATGGCGCGTAATTCGTCACGCCAGTAGGTTAAGTTAGACGACATAAATATCCAGACAATAGGCAGGCAGCGATCTTACCGAAAATCCCGCAGGCGCGTTTTCACCGCTCAATGTTGCATCAAATCCACAACTTTGCGGCTTGGCATTCCGTTAGTACAATGGAGTCCATCTCAGGGAGTGGTTATGCGTGCGATTTTCACAATCCTCGTTGCATCGATCCTGTATTGCATTTGTATAGCCGCGCAAGCACAGTCCAGCGCTCCTGCAACAGCAAGCACTCCTTCCAGCACACCAGGCAATGCCACATCAACGGCAAACACACCCAATAGTGGCAACAATTTGACTGTTGCAGGCACAGTCAATCTGGTAGAGGGCGATGTTCATATCTACGACGCACATAATGCTGTGCGTACAGTCCATGTGAACGACAATATCTTTGAAGGCGACAGCATCGTCACCGGTGCCGATGGCGAAATCCACATCACGATGGCAGATACCGGTTTCATCGCCGTACGCCCCAATACCAAGATGGCGATCACGCAATATCGCGCCAATGGCGATAACCAGGACAAAGGTGTGATTGGCTTGCTGGTCGGCAGCTTCCGCTCCATCTCAGGATGGATCGCCAAGTATCAACCAAAGTCTTACGAGATTCGCACCCCCACAGCAACCATCGGTATCCGTGGAACCGATCATGAACCTAAAGTGATCCCTGAAGGAAGTAGCGAAGGCGACCCCGGCACCTATGACAAGGTCAACACTGGAGGAACCTTTATCAACACGCCGCAAGGTCGTGTCGATGTGTCTGAAAATCATGCTGGCTTCGCACCACATGGTGGAATCGGCATCAATGCCCGTCCACGTATGTTGGATCGCGTCCCAAATTTTTACCGCCCAACGCGCAATGAACATTTCATTGAAGGTAAGCACGCTGAGATTCAGCGCAATCTGTCTACACGACGCGCAGAAAGATTCCAGCAATACAAGAATAACGTGCGTCAGCAAGGACAACGTGCAATGCAGGAATCGCGCATGCGACAACAGCAGGCTAACGGTATGCAACGTCCCAACATGGCGAACCGGCAAGAAGGTGCTGCTGCGAATAACCAACGTACGACGTTGGCACAAAGACTGCAAGCTGCCAAGTCGGCAATGGCAGAACGTCAGCAGCGTATGTTGGGCAATCGTCCTACGGAAAATCAATCGACCAATCGATTCGGGCAAAACCAGCGTGGCAACAACATGCAGGCAAATCAGCAACGCGCCAATCCGATGCAACAAAACCAACGTGCAAATCAAGCCGTTGAGAATCAACGTAGCAACCGCGTACCACCCAACAACAAAGGGAATGGTCGCACTACCAACAAAGAAGACGAAAAGCGCACTCGCGGCCAGAAATCTGAGTAGGCAAACACTGAATACGTGCAGCGCGCCTTGGTTAATTTATGTTAAGCGCAGCGGAAAAAGTGATGGTCGCGTTATACTGTGACTCAAGCGCGTAAGTAACTCTCAGTACGCAAATCACACGGCATCACATGCAAACGGCGGCAGACCTTGTCGCCATGTTTTGTGGAGGCACCATGTCCGAGAATCAATCTGCTTCGCCTGCTTCAGAAGAAGTTGTACTCGCAGTCAATATCCCGCCCCGCCCTGCGCTGTATATGGCGCTTCAGCGCGAAATTCAAAAAGACGATCCCGATGTCCGCAAGATATCAGAGTTGATCAATCGCGATGTCTCGATGGCAAGCCGCTTGCTGGAAACAACCAATTCCGCTTTCTTTGCAGTACGGCGTCAGGTAACGAGTGTGCAAGACGCCATTTCGATGATAGGCATGGATCAAACCACGGCTGTGATGGCAGGTTTGATCACCAAGCAATCCCTGGCACGTGGTGCGATGATGATGGCGCGTTTTTGGGACGTATCGGAAAAACGCGCGAAGGGCATGAGCTATCTGTCCAAGCAACTGAAATCCGTCAAACCGGAACTTGCTTATAGTTTCGGCCTGTTTTGCGACATCGGTATCCCACTCCTGAAAGCCACCTTCCCTGAATACGGCGAAACACTGTCGATTGCCAATCACAAAGGCGACACCGAATTTCTCGACGTCGAACATGTACGGCACGATGGACTTGATCACGCCTATGTCGGCGCGATCCTCGCCCAGCAATGGGGAATCGATGACGATGTTGTCAGTGCGATCGGCCAGCATCACAATCACGACATCCTGTACGACGAAGCCGTTCCTGTGCCGACCCGCGCATTGGTGGCAATGAATTACGTCGTTGAAAAAGCGATACAGGAATTCCGTGACGACCCCGAATCGCTCGAATGGGAATTGGGTGGAAAAACAGCATTGGAAGCGCTGGATATTTCCGCTACCCAGGTCAATGAATTATGCGAAGCGATCAAGGAGCGCCTGCGTCATTAAAGCGTGACAGCTCCTTGATTACATCATTTGCCGTTACCAGTGTGGTGCAGAACTACCCAATGGTGCGGCCGGACGATCCCATTTCATCATCACATCACCAATCTGCACCGGTGGCAATATGCGATAAGCTTTGCCCCAGGGCGTGATCTCCGGTTCCGGGCAGAAAACATTTCTGTCATCACCGAAGTGAACCTCATCCGGCACTTGCGGAGGATGACTTGCCAGTAAGGCGGCTGTACGCGCCAACGAAGCCTGTGTTGTGCTTCCCTGCCCCGTCCTCATGCGTGCCAGCAAGCCACGTAGTGCAGCTGCAGCCATGATATAGCCAGTGGCGTGGTCCAGTGCTTGCACGGGCAATGGCGTCGGACGCTCGCGCTGCCACAAGCTCATGCCTGCTTCTGCGATACCTGTGCTCATTTGCAGCAGACTATCGAAACCGCGTCGCCCATGCCAAGGGCCACTCCAACCATAGGCATCGAGGCAGACATCGACCAAGCCGGGATTGAGGTCACGTCGCACTTGTTCGCCAAAGCCCAGGCGCTCCAATGCGTCGGCGCGATAGCCATGCACCATCACATCGGCTTGCTTTATCAGCGCTTCCAAAGTGCTGCGTCCTTCGGCAGTGCGAAGATCAAGACGCGCCAACCGCTTTCCCAACGTGACATCAGGCACCAGTGCAGGCTCATCCCAGGTTGGCGGGTCGATACGCAGTACGTCGGCTCCCAATCCCGCTAGAAAGCGCGTCGCCACAGGGCCAGCTAATACACGCGTCAAATCCAGCACGCGAATGCCAGCCAGCGGGCGCATCACAGACGTATTGGCAGACCATTGCGGCTTGTCCACCGCTGCGGCAAATGTTTGATGTACCAACGGTTCTGCGGCAACAGCTTGGCCTTGTGGATGCAGCGCCCATTGCTGTGTCGAACGCATCGCCGCCGCGCATCCACTTTGAGCAATGATGGCAGTCTCCAGCTCATCGGATTTCCATTGACGCACCAGTGTCGCGACGGATTCCTTATCGACCGCATCGATACCCAGCACCGCTTGCGCTGCCTTTCTATGATGCGGCGCGTTGGTATGCAGCCGTATCCAACCATCTATGGTCTGATAGTCGCCAGCAATCGCATCCCATGCAGGGGGCAAACTCCAACCGTCAGGACGCAAGGTGAAATCGAACCAATGCGAGACCAACTCGCGATCAACCAGCACTTCCTGCATCTCGCCTGTGCGTTCTGCCAGCAATTCAGCGGCGGCCAATCCTGCCGCACCAACAACGGCTTCTGCCAACGCATTGATCGCAAAGACCGAACGCAATGTTCCTATTCCGCTAAAACGCAAGTTAGCCAACGAGCCTGACTCGCCACCAATCGCCTGCCAGACCTGGCGCAAAAACTCCCCGGCAGGCTGAGCAATCTGCGAAACATCCTGCGCTGCATTGATACGTGCATTCATCACATGACTCCATCACATTAAACACGTGGATCAGATTAGTCAGGCTCGAATATATAGTCAATATTGATTAAAATAATCAATATATTGTCATTTTCGAGGAGCACGTCATGGCTAAAACCCTCACAGCCGCAGAAGCAGCAACACGCTTGAATGTGTCGCGCCAGACCTTGTATGCCTACGTCAGTCGCGGCATGCTGCGCGCGCTTGAGGGCGATAGTCATCGCGAGCGACGTTATCTCGAAGCAGACGTGGAGCGACTCGTCAACCAAAAGACCACAGGCCGCAAACCCAAGGTCGTTGCGCAGACGGTATTGGATTGGGGCCTGCCTGTGCTGCAATCGTCGATTACCTTGATTGAGGATGGGCAGTGTTTTTATCGCGGCCACAATGTCGTTGATCTGGCGCAGACTTACACGGTTGAGCAAGTTGCGGCTCTACTTTGGCAATGCGCTCCAGAAGCCGCGTTTGATACCGATGCACCGCTCCTGCCATCAGTCCTCACGCAACTACGCGCGCATTACCAAGGCCAGCGCAGCGAACGCAGTTTGCTGCCGTTATTCACGATTGCAAGCGATGATACTGGCACCGCCGCATGGCAAAAAGCTTCTTCACGCGTGGCAGAAGGCAATGGCATGCTGGTGCGCTTGATGACAGCTTGCCTTCTTGGCACCAAACCTTCCAGCGCACCGATACACAAACAATGCGCCAAAGCGTGGCATCTGGACGAGATTGGTGCCGACATGGTGCGTAGCGCACTGGTTCTGTGCGCTGATCACGAATTGAATGCATCAGGATTTACGGCTCGCTGCGTCGCCTCAACAGGTACGAGCTTGCGTGCCGC
>Ga0116226_10003016_pt1 | contig 14804 bp, 9 predicted proteins | sample S1TSphfallax_FD_89692 | JGI IMG/M metagenome (GOLD analysis project Ga0116226, IMG submission 89692) | Host-associated microbial communities from peat moss isolated from Minnesota, USA - S1T2_Fa - Sphagnum fallax MG | ecosystem: Host-associated > Plants > Peat moss > Unclassified | place: USA...
CGCCCTGACTGGCGCCGGCGTCATCAAGGCGCTGCCCGTGAGGGATCCGGCGGACGTGGACGCCAGCGCCGCCTACGCCGAGGCCGGCGCCAGCCTGATGTTTGACACCAAACCCCCGAAGGACTCGCCCCTGCCCGGGGGAACCGGGGCGGTGTTCGACTGGACGATGCTGGCCGGCCGGCGCTTTGAACGGCCGTGGTTCGTGGCGGGCGGCCTGGATCCCTGGAACGTGCGGGAAGCCTTGCGGGTCTCCGGAGCGCCCCTGGCCGATGTTTCTTCTGGCGTGGAGCGTGGCGCGGGCCTAAAGGACCCCGCCCTGATAGAGGCCTTCCTGGAGGCGGTTCGCCGCGTCTAACCCGATCAGATCGAGCTGCGCCCGACCGTGCTGAACGTTTCTCCCCCCAACGATTACGCCGCCTATCCGGACGCCGAGGGCCGCTTCGGCGATTTCGGGGGCCGCTATGTCCCCGAAACCCTGATGCCGCTGGTGCTTGACCTGGAGCGGGCCTATGGCGCCGCCAAGGCAGACGCCGCCTTTCAGGCGGAATTGACCGGCTATCTGAACAGCTATGTGGGCCGCCCGAGCCCGCTCTATTTCGCCCGGCGCCTCAGCCAGCATTTCGGCGGGGCGAAGATCTATCTCAAGCGCGAGGAGCTCAATCACACCGGCGCCCACAAGATCAATAACTGCATGGGCCAGATTCTCCTGGCCCGCCGGATGGGCAAGACCCGGATCATCGCCGAGACCGGCGCCGGACAGCATGGCGTGGCCACGGCGACGGTCTGCGCGCTCTTTGGCCTGCCCTGCATTGTTTATATGGGCGCGGTGGATGTGGAGCGGCAGGCGCCCAATGTCCTGCGCATGAACCTGCTGGGCGCGGAAGTCCGGCCCGTGACCAGCGGCGCCTCGACGCTGAAGGACGCCATGAACGAAGCCCTGCGCGACTGGGTGACCAATGTCGATGACACCTATTATCTGATCGGCTCCGCCGCCGGCCCGCACCCCTATCCGGTAATGGTTCGGGATTTTCAGGCGGTGATCGGCCTGGAAACGCGGGAGCAGATTCACGCCCTGGAAGGGCGCGGTCCCGACGCCCTGGTGGCCTGTGTTGGCGGCGGCTCAAACGCCATCGGGATGTTTCATCCCTTCCTGAACGATGACGGCGTGACGATGTTCGGGGTCGAAGCCGCCGGCGAGGGCATGCCCACGGGCCTCCACGCCGCCGCCCTCAATGGGGGCCGGCCTGGCGTGCTTCACGGCAACAAGACCTACCTTCTCCAGGACGGCGACGGCCAGATTACCGAGGCCCACTCGATCTCCGCCGGGCTCGACTATCCCGGCATCGGGCCTGAGCACGCCTGGCTGTATGAGGCGGGCCGGGTGCGTTATCTCACCGCCACGGACGACGAGGCCCTGGCGGCCTTCCAGCTCTGCGCGCGCCTGGAGGGGATCGTCCCGGCCCTGGAGTCCGCCCACGCCCTGGCGCGTCTGCCCGACATTGTTGCGGAGGTCGGTAAGGACGGGCTGGTGGTGCTCAACCTCTCCGGGCGGGGCGACAAGGATCTCGCCACCGTGGCCGCCCGCCTGGGATGGGCCGCGTGAGCGTGGCGCGGATCGAGGCGCGCTTCGCGGATCTGGCGAAACGAGGCCGCGCGGCTTTCGTCGCCTATGTCATGGCCGGCGATCCGGACGCCGAAACGTCCCTCGCCATACTGAACGCCCTGCCGGGCGCCGGCGCGGATATCATCGAGCTGGGCATGCCCTTCTCCGATCCCATGGCCGACGGCGCCTCCATACAGCGCGCGGCGATCCGGGCCCTGGCCGGGGGGGCGGGCCTGCAAAGCACCCTCGATCTCGCCCGTCGCTTCCGCGCCGGGGATGAGGCCACACCGGTGGTGATGATGGGGTATCTCAATCCCGTGCTCAGCCTGGGGCTGGAATCCTTCGCCGCTCAGGCCGCCGACGCCGGGGTGGATGGGCTTATCATCGTCGATTGCCCACCCGAGGAATCCGCGCCTCTGGAAGCGGCGCTGGCGGTGCATGACGTGGCTCTGATCCGACTGGCGACGCCGACCACGGACCCGGCTCGCCTCGCCCTCATCGCCCGGCGGACGCGGGGCTTTGTCTATTACGTGTCGGTGGCGGGGGTGACCGGCGCCCGGACCGTGGATGCGGAAGCCATAGGGCCGGCCGTGGCGCGGGTGAAGGCGGCCACGGGTCTGCCGGTCGCCGTGGGCTTCGGCATCCGCACGCCCGAGCAGGCGGCCGGCGTGGCCCGGATCGCCGATGGGGCCGTGGTGGGTTCAGCCCTGGTGGACGTGATCGAGGGCGCCGCCGAGCGGGGGGGCGATGTGGTGGCTGAAGTGTCTTCGGCGGCGCGGGCCTTGAGCGCCGCTGTCCGATCGGCTCGCCCGGGCGCGGCGTAGGATCCGCCCGTGACCGAGGATGAGAAGCACAAAGGGGGCAAGTCGCCCGCCGCCGCTCCCCGGGAACGCGGCGGATGGCTGTCCAGAATCGCGCCGGGCGTGCGCAAGCTGGTCTCGCGGCGAGACGTGCCGGACAATCTCTGGGAGACCTGCCCGGACACCGGCGAGCTGATCTATCGGCCGGATCTGGAAGCCGCGCTTTGGGTCACGCCGGCGGGACGCCACATGCGGATCAGGCCGGCCTTGCGTTTCGCCTACACCTTCGACGCCGGCCGCTTCAAAAGCCTGCCTCTGCCCAAATCTCCCGACGACCCGCTGAATTTCTCCTATGGCAAGCCCTACAAGGAGAGCCTCGCCCGGGCGCGCAAAACCACCGGCGAGATGGACGCCATGGCGGCGGGGGTGGGCGAGATCGGCGGGGTTCGCACCGTGGTGCTGGTGCAGGATTTCGCCTTCATGGGCGGATCGCTGGGCACCGCCGCGGGCGAGGGCTTCCTCGCCGCCGTGGATGCGGCGGTGAAGCGCAAGGCGCCTCTGGTGGTCTTCACCGCCTCCGGCGGGGCGCGGATGCAGGAGGGGGCGCTCTCGCTCATGCAGATGGCCCGCACCACCGTCGCCATCCAGCGCCTGCGTCGCGCCCGCCTGCCCTATATCGTGGTGCTCACCGATCCCACCACCGGGGGAGTCACCGCCTCCTACGCCATGCTCGGGGACATCGCCCTGGCCGAGCCGGCCGCCCTGATCGGCTTCGCCGGGCGCCGGGTGATCGAGCAGACCGTGCGCGAGACTTTGCCCCCCGGCTTCCAGACCGCTGAATTCCAGGTGGAACGCGGCATGGTTGACCGGGTGGTGACGCGCCGGGAGATGCCGCTTGTGCTGGGCTCAATCCTGCGCACCCTGACCATGGGGCGCTCCCGCGCCTCCGCCGCCTGACCCCGCCGGGCGCCACCGACTACGACCCCATTCGCGCCTCGGACGGCGCCATCGCCCGCTTGCGCGCCCTGCACCCGTCGCTGATCGATTTATCGACCGGTCGGGTCGAGCGACTCCTGGCCGCGCTGGGCCGGCCGCAGGACCGTCTCGGCGCCGTGATTCATGTCGCGGGCACCAACGGGAAGGGCTCGACCACCGCCGTCATGCGCGCCATCGCCGAAGCGGCCGGGCTGACGGTTCACGTCCTGACGTCGCCGCATCTGGTGCGCTTCGCCGAGCGCATCCGCATCGCCGGGCAGCTGATCAGCGATGATGAACTGAGCACCCGCATCGACGAGGTAGAGGCCGCCAACGCCGGCGAGCCGATCAGTTTCTTCGAGATCACCACGGCCCTGGCCTTCCACGCCTTCGCCCAGACGCCCGCCGATCTGACGCTGGTGGAGGTGGGTCTGGGGGGGCGCTTCGACGCCACCAACGTATTCAGTCGCCCGGCGATCAGCGTTCTGACACCCATCGATTATGATCATTTGGAATGGCTGGGGCCTGAGCTGCACAAGATTGCCTGGGAGAAGGCCGGGATTATCAAGGCCGGCCGCCCCGTGGTCTCGGCCCGCCAGCTGGATGAGGCGCTGGCGGTGATCGAGGGCGAGGCGTCGGCTTTGGGCGCCCCGCTGACCCTCATGGGCCGGGACATCGACGCCTTTGAGGAGGGCGGGCGCCTGATGGTGCAGTTCGACGACCGCCTGCTCGATCTGCCGCCGCCTGGCCTGCGCGGCCCCCACCAGATCGATAACGCCGCCCTCGCCGCCGCCGCCATGGTCGTGCTCGGCGATCCGCGCATCGACGACGACGCGATCGGACGGGGCGTGGCGGGCGCGGGGTGGCCAGGACGGTTTCAGCGTCTCACAGCCGGACCTCTGGCGGCCTTGGCGACGGCTCGCGGGGCTGACCTCTGGATAGACGGCGCCCACAACCCTCACGCCGCCCGAGCCCTGGCTGACACCGTCGCCCGCCTCGCGGCCCGGGACGGGCGGCCCATCGCCCTCATTGTCGGACTGCTCGGCCGCAAGGACGCGGCGGGGTTCCTCGCCCCCCTCGCCGGCCTGGCGCGGAACGTTTTTACGACCCCCTTCGACTCGCCGACCTGCGCCCCGGCCGAGGCGCTGGCGGAAACAGCCCGAACCCTGGGACTGCCCGCCGAAGCCGCCCGGGATGTGGATGACGCCCTTCGCCGGGCGCTTGAGTCGCCCGGACCCGCGCCCCATGTGCTGATCTGCGGGTCGCTGCATTTCGTGGGCGATGTGCTGGCCCGGGATCCGGCGACGTGGCCCCGCTGAGGCGTATCAGAGACCGTATGCGACCGCCCCTGACGTCGGACCTTTCATGACAGCCCTGCATCCGGCCATTGCCGCCGTCACCGACCGGATCATCCAGCGAAGCGCCTTGAGCCGGCGGGTCTATCTGGATCTCATTGATGGCGAGGCCGCTCGGGGCGCTGAACGGCCGAGCTTAAGCTGCGGAAACCTCGCCCACGCCTTCGCCGCCGCCGGCGAGGACAAGGCCGCCATCCGGGCCGGGGGGGCCATGAACATCGGCGTGGTGACCGCCTACAATGACATGCTCTCCGCCCATCAACCCTACGGGCGCTATCCCGAACTCATCAAGCTGCACGCGCGGGAGGTGGGCGCCACGGCCCAGGTCGCGGGCGGCGTTCCGGCCATGTGTGACGGCGTCACCCAAGGGCGGCCTGGCATGGAGTTGTCGCTCTTCAGCCGGGACGTGATCGCCCTTTCCACCGCCGTCGCCTTGAGCCACGCCATGTTCGAGGGCGTCGCCCTGCTGGGGATCTGCGACAAGATCGTCCCGGGCCTGCTGATCGGCGCTTTGAGGTTCGGGCATCTGCCGGCGCTGCTGATTCCCTCCGGGCCCATGCCGTCCGGTCTGGCCAACAAGGAAAAACAGCGCGTCCGCCAGCTCTTCGCCCAGGGCAAGGCCTCGCGGGATGATCTGCTGGAGGCGGAGGCGGCGAGCTATCACGGCGCGGGGACCTGCACGTTTTATGGCACGGCCAACTCCAACCAGATGATGCTGGAAGTGATGGGGCTGCATATTCCCGGCGCCGCCTTCGTCAATCCGGGAACACGGCTGCGTCAGGCTCTGACCCGGGCGGCGGTGCACCGCCTGGTCGCCATCGGCCAAAGCGGCGACGACTATCGCCCGCTTGGGCGCTGCATCGACGAAAAGGCCATCGTCAACGCCGCCGTGGGCCTGCTGGCCACCGGGGGCTCCACCAATCACGCCATCCACCTGCCGGCTATCGCGCGGGCCGCTGGGATCGTCATCGACTGGGAGGACATCGACCGGCTCTCCCGGGCCGTCCCTCTGCTTGCGCGCATCTATCCCAACGGCTCGGGCGACGTGAACCAGTTCGAGGCGGCTGGCGGCATGGCGTTTGTCATCGACCAGCTCCTCGGCGCCGGACTGTTGCATCAGGATCTCATGACCGTGGCCGGAGAGGATCTCGGCGCCTACGCGCGCGCGCCGCGCCTTGAAGGTGAGGCTCTGGTCTGGACGGGCGCCCCGTCTGAAAGTCGTGATGACAGCCTGCTGCGCCCCGCCGCGCGGCCCTTTGACTCCGACGGCGGCATGCGTCTGCTCAGCGGCAACCTCGGGCGGGCGATCGTCAAGACCAGCGCCGTCGACGAGTCCCGGTGGACAATCGAGGCGCCGGCGCGCGTTTTTGATGATCAGGACGCCGTGCTGGCCGCCTTCGAGACGGGGAGCCTGGATGAAGACGTCGTGGTGGTGGTCGCGTTTCAGGGCCCCCGCGCCAACGGCATGCCGGAACTGCACAAGCTCACGCCGGCCCTGAGCGTGCTTCAGGACCGGGGCCACAAAGTCGCTCTGCTGACGGACGGCCGCATGTCAGGAGCGAGTGGCAAGGTGTTGGCGGCGATCCACGTCAGTCCCGAAGCCCTCGGCGGCGGCCCCATCGGCCGGCTGCGCGATGGCGACCTGGTGCGCATCTGCGCCTCACGCGGGGAATTGACGGCCCTGGTGGACCCGGCGATCTGGCGGGCGCGGGAACCGGCCGCCCCGCCCGCGAATTTGCCGAGGCTGGGGCGTGAGCTGTTCGCGTTTATGCGTCAGGGTGTAGACGGCGCTGAACAGGGAGCTTCGGCGATGCTGACCTCTGCAGGACTTTAAAGACGATGCAGATCGAAGACATCATGCGCCTTTCGCCGACCATTCCGGTGCTGGTTTTGTCGGACGTCGCCAAGGCTCGGCCGATGGCCGAGGCGCTGGTGGCCGCCGGCCACCGCGCCCTGGAGGTCACCCTGCGCACCCCCCAGGCGCTGGAGGTCATCCACGAGATGTCCAGGGTGGAGGGCGCGGTGGTGGGGGCGGGTACGGTGCTGACGCCCGGAGATCTGGACGCCAGTCTCTCGGCGGGCGCCCGCTTCATCGTCAGCCCGGGGCTCACGGAGCCCCTCGCCAGAGCCGCGGCGGCCCGCGGCGCGCCCTATCTGCCTGGGATCGCTACAGCCTCAGACATCATGCGAGGATTGGACCTGGGCCTGAACCATTTCAAGTTCTTCCCCGCCGTCGCGTCTGGCGGAATTCCCGCGCTTAAGGCCCTGATGGCGCCGTTCCCGGGCTGCCGGTTCTGTCCCACCGGGGGGGTCACCGAAGCGACCGCGCCGGACTGGCTGGCTTTGGAGGCGGTGCTCTGCGTCGGCGGGACCTGGATGAACAAGGCCCCGTAAGCGATCAAGCCGGGACAGAAACCCCGGATTCGGCCAGCCAATCGAGAATCTTCTGCTTGGGCATGGCGCCCACCTTCATGGCGGCCATCTGACCATCCTTAAACACCATCATCGTGGGGATGCCCCGCACCCCATAACGCGACGGCGTCGCCGGGCTGTCTTCAATATTGAGCTTCGCGACGGTGAGCGCCGCGCCCAGTTCGTCAGAGATTTGTTCCAGCGAGGGTCCGATCTGTTTGCAGGGTCCGCACCATTCCGCCCAGAAATCCACGAGCACCGGCCCGGCGGCTTTCAGGACGTCGGTTTCGAAACTCGCATCGGTGACGGCGACCGTGGCCATAACGTGCAATCTCCTTAAATATCTTCGCCTAGGGCATTTAGGGCGTCCGGCCTTCGGGTCAATCGCCAGGCGCATTCCACGCCTGCCTGGGAAATGCGAAATTTCATAGACCGGAGCACAGTTTTTCTGAGCCGTCCCCTGCGGCTCAAACCGTCGAAATCCCTTTCAGAGCCTGATGCATGGCGCTCTCGGGCACCGGCATCAGCCGGGGGCCGTCGGTCCACACGAGCGCCGCCTCGATCTTTCGCTCCGGGAAGATCTCCGCCAGAACCGCCGCATAGATCGCCATTTGCAGCACATAGTTTGGGTCGGCGGACTCGAGATCGCGGGGCGCGGGGCGATTGGTCTTGAAATCCACGACCAGAACCCGGTTCTCCTCCACAACGAGCCGATCGACTCGGCCGGAAATCCGCAGGCCCGGAGGAAGACGCGCCGCGGCGCCGGCAATGGCGACCTCCGCGCGAGAGCCGGGGCCAAACACGGCGGCGAAGCCCGGATCGCCGAGAACCGCGAGGGCGGCCGCCGCCATTTCAGTGCGCTGAGTCTCGGTGAGCCCCTCCTCCCGGGCCAGCAGGCGCGCGGCGGCGGCGGTCCTGGAGTCCGGCGGAAGGTCTGGCAGGATCTGGAGGAGACGATGGATCAGGTCCCCCCGGCGATAACGGCCAAGGCCGCCGGACGCGGCGAGCGGCGAGGGCGCCGCATCCTTGGCGGTCGCGCCCAGATCGGAGGGTGAGGCGTAGCGCGCTGATGCAGGCTCTGCGGGCGCCAGGCCGGTGGTCCAGGCGGGTAGCCGATGGGCGACGCCCGTTGCAGATTTGTCCACCGCGTCGGCCGATACCGGATCGGCGCCATAGCGCCAGCCTTCGCCGCCGCCCTCGAGACTGAACGGGCGGATCGGCAGTTCGTCGAAGGCGGCGCGTGCATGGGCATACCAGCTTCGCTCGAAGCGATAGGGTTGGCTTTCGACCCCGCAGATAATCAGCCGGTCCCGCGCTCGGGTGAGGGCGACATAGAGCAGACGCGCCGATTCCTGCTCCGCGGCGATTTCCCGCGCGTCTCTGGCGGCGGCCGCGGCGGGGCTGTCATCGTCTTTGCGGGGCGCCCAGAGAAACCCGCCGTCCGCGCCCTGCAGCAAGGCCCCGCCCTGGGCCGTGGCGCGGGTGGTGGTGTCGGGCAGGATGACGATGGGCGCCTCCAGGCCTTTGGCGCCATGGACGGTCATGACCCTCACCTCGCCCCCCTCCCGCGTGTGGGCCTCGTCGGGCTCGCGCTTGATCTCGAGCTCGGTGGCCGCGAGGCCCGCGAGAAAGGTCTCCAGATCGTGAACGCCCCGGGCTTCAGCGCCGAGAGCTTCGGCAAGGAAAGCGTCCATGGCCTCCTCACCCTCCGCGCCAAGCCGGGTGAGGATGCGCTGACGCATGGAGCGGCCCTCGCCATCAAGGCGGCTCAAGGCCCGGCTGTAGAAATCGAAGGGTGAGCGATCCCCACTCTCCGTGGCGGCCCAGCCGAGGAAATCCGCCGCGTCGCGCCAGGCGGCGCGCTCGCCCGCCCTCTCCAGAAGCGTCGCCCAAAGGCGGCCGCCTCGCTGGTAGGCGAGATCAAACAGGCTCGTCTCGTCAACATCGCAAAACGGACTGCGCAGAAGCCCGGCCAGGGCGAGGTCATCGTCCGGATAACGGGCAAAGCGTCCCAGGGCCTCGAGGTCGGCGAACACGCCGTGCTCCGACAATTTCAGCCTATCGGCCCCCGCAACGGCCACGCCCTCGCGTTTGAGCGCGCGTATGATTTCGTGAAACAGAGTATTCCGGCGTCGCACGAGGATCAGGATGTCGCCGGGTGTGCAGGGCCGGAGGGCCTCGCCGCCTCTGTCCCATACACCATCGCCCCGGGCCGCCATGGCGGCGACCGCGGCGGCGATCCGGCGGGCGAGAAGCTTGTTGGCGCTCCGGGCCGGCTCGGTATCGACCGGCGCCCAGGGATCCACCTCTGGCGAATCTTCGGACTGTTCGAGCGGCCAGATCTCGACGCAACCGCCGGGAGTCCGCGTGGCCACATGCCGAATGGGCCGGATCGGCACAACCCGTTCTCCGTCCGCGGGCGTGACTCCGGTGATGACCTCGGGAATCGCGATCACCGTGTCCACAAAGGCGAGTATTTCCGGCGCCGATCGCCAGCTTTCCCGAAGATCCACCGGCTCGAAGCGCTGCCCGGCCGATTTGACCATCTGCATGAAGGCCTGCCGCTCAGCGGCGAGACGTCGCGGATCAGCACCCTGGAAAGAGAAAATCGACTGCTTTTCGTCGCCCACCGCGAACATGGTCCGATCGGCGGCCCCGGCGCCAGACCCGCTAAAGAACTCGTCAGTGAGGGCGCGGAGGATATCCCACTGCTGTGGGGCGGTATCCTGAGCCTCGTCGAGCAGGATGTGTGTGAGGCCTCCATCCAGCTTGTACAGCACCCAGGCGGCGTCGGCGCGCTGCGTCAGGAGGGTGTGCGCGTGACCGATCAGATCGCCAAAATCGAGGGCGCCCCTCGCCGCCTTCGCGCCTTCGTAGAGTTCGCCATAAGCGATCGCGAGGGTAAGGGCATGGGTGGTCTCCTCGGCGACGCGAGCGGCGAGCAACCGCTGATGCGTCTCAAGCCAGCGTGACTGTTCCTCGACGAGCCACTCTCTGGCCGCTGGCGCCACCGACTTTGTGCCCAGCGTCTGCCTGGGTGTGTTGTTCTGCGTTAGAAAGATCGGCCGAATGTCTTCGAAGGATGATTCCGGCGTAATGGCGAAAAGCGCGGCGGCCAGGCGCTCATCCGTCTTGCCGGCGCCCACGGCCACGGCCTCGGCGGCCCGCTTCCACGCGCCCCAGCGGATGCGTCCGACGGCCTCCCGCTCGATCGCGTCGTATGACGTCGGCCGGGCGAAGCCGCAGCGGCGCCAGACATCCCCGCCGACGTCGCCGCAGGCGTGCACGTATTCGCTGATCATCACCCGGCGGGCTTCAAAATCATCGAACATCCGGTTGAAGGCGCGCCAATCCAGCTGAACGGAGAAATAGGCGTAGGCGGCGGCGATCGGACCGGTTGTCGCGGCCATGGCGGCGGCGGCGACATCGTCTCTCGCCTGGGCCGAAATCTGGGCGGCGGCCATGTCCTCGAGCACGGTGAATCCGGGGGAGACGCCCGCTTCCAGAGGAAAGCGCCGAAGGAGCTGTTCGCAGAAGGCGTGGATCGTCTGGATTTTGAGCCCGCCCGGCGTCTCCAGCGCACGGGCGAACAGGGCGCGGGCTTTGGACAGGTCCTGGTCCGGCTCCCCGATGCCGGCGAGCCGCTCTCGCAGCGGGTCATCAGCCATGACGGCCCACTCGCCGAGAAGCTGGAAAAGACGCCTCTGCATCTCCGCCGCCCCGGCCTTGGTGAAGGTCACGCAGAGGATGGTTTCAGGCGGGGCGCCGCGCAGGAGCAGTCGGGCCACGCGCTTGACCAGGGTGGACGTCTTGCCCGAGCCCGCATTGGCGGCGACGAAAACCGACGCCGCCGGATTTGAGGCCAACTCCTGAGGCGCGACGCTCCGCTTCATCCCTCGTTCTCGCCGCCCACGACATGCCATTCCCAGAGGCGCGCCAGGTGATCGTAGTCGCCGCCGTATTGGCCGATGAACTGGGGCATGGCCCAGGCCATGTAGCCGGTCGCGGGATTATCGAAGTGGCGGACGCGACGCTTGAGATTGTCCAGGGTCAGGGCGGCGAGCCCCGGGCCGTCGCCGCCATCCCGGGCGTGCTCTTCGCCCGGAACCCGCCCGCCGCTGACCTGCACATAAAGGAGTTCGCCGGGCGGCCTCGGTCCAAGATCCGCGAACCCTCCCGCCGCCAGGATGGCGCCCGTGAGGGTGAGCTGAGGCGACAGGCCGACGCGCACCATGCTGGCCGTGGGCGGAGAGCCGGTCTTGAAATCGAGGATATCGACCACGTCGTCCCGCGCCTCCAGGCGGTCAGCCCTGGCCGTGATGATGAAGGGACCTCCGGGCGCGTCGAAGCTATGCTCGCCATGCGTTTCCACGATGAGCCGGGCGCCAGGGCGGCGTTTGCGTTCGAAGCCAATCACCCAGGACGCGGCATGGGCCGCCAGAGCGCGCTCCCTGGCCATGCGCGAGGCCGGCATGCCCTCGTCGCGTAACGCCTCCAGCAGCAAGGCCTCGAACACGGCTTCGGCGTCTTCAGGCAGGGTTTCTGGGTGGTCAATTGCGAAACGCTCAAAGGCGGCGTGGATGGCCCGGCCTCTGGCCAGGGCTTCGACCGGCGCATCCGGGCGATCCAGCGCTGACAGTTTCAGGATCGATCGGGCGTAGACACTGTAGGGGTCGCGCACCCATCGCTCCACGGCCGTCACCGGCAGACGTCGTGGTCGCGCTTCAACAGGCGGGGTTGGACATGGCCGGATCGCGGTCTTTAGGCTTGCCGGGGGGGATTTGATCGGGGCGTCCAAAGCCCGGGCCCACTCCAGAACCTCAGGACGGCTGGGAAGGTCAACCTTGGCGCCGGCCGCCAGGGTCTGTAACCGCCAGAGCCATCGGGAGGCGACGGCTGGCGCGCCATCACGGCGCTCGGCATGCAGCAGAACAACTTCCGGCGCGCAGGCGGCCTGAGCAAAATCGTGGGCCGAGAGACCGATGCGGCGCTCTGGCGACGGGAGGCCCAGCCGCTCGCGCATGGGGCGTGACAGAAAGGGATCGATCGGCGCTCCCCGGGGCCAGGACCCCTCCTCCAACCCGGCCACGACAAGCAGATCGGCCCGCACCAATCGCGCCTCCAGAACGCCCAGGATGCGCAGGCGAGGGTGGCTCGCGCCGCCGGGCCGAACGATCTGGCGGGCGAGAAGATCGTCGATCAGCTCCGAAAAAGCCGGCGGCGTGACCTGCGGCAGCGCGCCGCTTTCGGTGATCAGGTCGCCCAGCAGGGCGGCGAGGCTCTCGCCGCCCTGGCCAGCCCACAGCTCGCCGGAGCCGCCGGACGGACCGGCCGCCAGCGCTTCGAGAGCTTCCGCCAACGCGGTCGCCGCCGATGCCGGGGCGGACAGGCCATCGTCATAGGACCGGGTCGCCAGGCTGAGAGCATCCTGAAACCTCGGGAGGGCTTCGAGCGCTTCACGGATAGCGGCGAGGCGGCCCTCCCTGGGCGGTTGGGCGTTCATCGCGTTTGTCCGCGCCTCGCGCAGGCGCGCCATCAGGCCGTCCCAGCCATCCGGGCGCGGCCCCCGCAGGCCATACCGTTCAACGGTCCGGCGGACTCGGCTCAAAGCCGCCGGGTCCAACCCGCCTCGCGTGAGAGGGTGCTTCAGGATCGCCAGGAGCGTTACGGGATCGCCTTCGTCGGAGCCGAATCGCGCAACCAAACTCGCCAGAACCGCCGCGGCCGCGGCCGCCAGGGGCTGGCCCGCCGAGGAATCGGCGCTGATATTCCACCGCGTGAGCCGCGCGCTTACCCGCCGGGCGAGGGCGGCGTCGGGGGCGATCAGCGCGGCGGTCTTACCGGGTGTTTCCAGAGCCTCGCGCAGAAGCAAGGCGGCCACCGTCGCGGCCTCTTCCGGCGTGCGCGCGGTGATCACCGACAGGCCGGCGAGACCTTCGGCGATCGGATCGCGCCCGTCGGCGGCGCTTTCATCGCGCAGATCTCCGATCAGTGTCCGCCAATCGGCGGTGGCGCCGGGGGGGCGCAAAGCCTCATTGATCACGCGCCGCCGCCAGCGTCCTCTGGCCTCCGTTTCGGCCTCCGGCCCCCAGTCCTTTACGTCGCCGCGGGCGACGCCGGCGGTGCGTAGCAGACGGTGCATGGCGCCCTGGGGGTGCTGCTCGCTCACCTGATCCCAGGCGGTATCGGCCAGGGCTTTGTCGAGCCCGGGCAGCACCACGGCTCCTCTGGGCGCCGACGCGATGGCGGCCAGAAGATCGGCGCCGGCTTTGGCCGACCCGGTGGATCCGGCGGCGATGATCACCGTGTCGGGCGGGCGGTCTCGCCAACGAGCAGCCAGCCGGCGCATCAGGGCCACCCGCCGAGCCGCGATGTCCATGACGCCCAGCGCCTCGAGGCGCCGGGGCCAGGCCTCCAGCGCGATCTGCAGAAATTCCACGGAAATCTGCCAATGACGCGCGAGCTCGCCGGGGACGAGATCGCCGATAGCCTCCCGCCCCGCGCACTCCTCAATTTGGAGGCCGTCGAGAAATCCAGCCAAGGCGTCGGCCATCTCCAGGGCCGCGCCCGCGCTCAGGGTTCGTTCAAGAAAGGCCCCGTGTTCGACAATCAGCCCCGCGAGCTCATAGCGTCGGCGGGCCTCGCTTATAGGTGGTGGAAGATCGATAGCGAGATCGCCGGGCTCAAAGGGCGCCTCGCCCTCGTCCAGATCTCCCAGGGCTCGGGTCTGGGGCAGGATCACGGCCGAGGCGCGTGAAACCTCCAGAAAGGCCTGCGCCAGGAAACGGGCCGCCCGCCGGGTGGGCAGAAGGATTACGGTCTCGGCCAAGGCGTCTGGCCCCAGGGGAGAGACGGCGTCCCAAACCCCCCGGGCCAGATCAGTCAGAAAGGGGCGATGCGCCGGAATGGTGAACCAGCGCGGGCCGGGGTGGAGCAGGAAGTCGCTCATCCGCGGGCCAGATGCGCCTCGGCGGCGGCGCGTGCGGCGGGATCGCCGACATGCATCCAACACCCATCGGCGACGACGCCGTGGAGTCGCCCCCGCTTGGCCATCTCCATCCAGTGGGGAAAGATACCCTGCGCGCCTTCGGGCCAGGCATCGACGACGGACGGCTGGATAATCTGCACACCCACATAGGCGAGGGGCGCGGCGGCTTTTTCCCCCCGATGCGCCAGGCGACCGTCCGTTGAGCGGAAGAAATCCCCCGGCCCATCGAAGCCGATGGCGCGCTCCACGGGGATGGTCAAAAGCAGATCATCCATCCGATGAGGGTCCCAGGCTTCAGCCAGCCGGTCCAGAGCGCGCGGGTCGGTCCATACCGAATCGATGTTAGCAACGAAGATCGGGTCGTCTCCGAAAAGCGACCGCGCCTTCTTCAGGCCGCCGCCGGTCTCCAACAGCGATCGCCGCTCGTCGGAAATCACAATCTCCAGATCGGTTCGCCCGCTCAGATGCGCCTCAAGCCTATCGGCAAAAGCATGCACATTGACTACGGCTCGCCTCACGCCCGTCGCAACCAGTCGGTCCAGCACATGATCGATGAGGGTCCGCCCGGCCACCGTGACGAGCGCCTTGGGACGATCGTTGGTCAACGGCCGCATACGCGTGCCGAGGTCTGCCGCAAGAACCATCGCCGCGCCGGGTCCCATCAGCCGACC
>Ga0116226_10003018_pt1 | contig 14801 bp, 12 predicted proteins | sample S1TSphfallax_FD_89692 | JGI IMG/M metagenome (GOLD analysis project Ga0116226, IMG submission 89692) | Host-associated microbial communities from peat moss isolated from Minnesota, USA - S1T2_Fa - Sphagnum fallax MG | ecosystem: Host-associated > Plants > Peat moss > Unclassified | place: USA...
GGCAAGGCGGGCGAAACGTATCAACTGGAAGTCAGCGGTGAAGGCGAGGCCGAAACCGTCAGCGCCAAGCATGTGATCATCGCGACCGGCTCGAAGGCGCGTCACCTGCCGGGCGTGCCGGTCGACAACGTCAAGATCGCCGACAACGAAGGCGCATTGACGTTCGACTCGGTGCCGAAGAAGCTGGCTGTGATCGGTGCCGGTGTGATCGGCCTGGAACTCGGCTCGGTATGGCGCCGTCTCGGTGCGGATGTGACCATTCTTGAAGCGTTGCCGGTATTCCTCGGTGCCGCCGATGAAGGCATTGCAAAGGAAGCCCTCAAGCTGTTCACCAAGCAAGGCCTGAAGTTCGAACTCGGCGTGAAGATCGATTCCGTCAAGCAGGACAAGAAGGGCGTATCGATTGCTTACACCGATAAAGATGGCAAGGCAAACACCCTGGACGCCGACCGCCTGATCGTATCCGTGGGGCGCATCCCCAACACCGATGGCCTGGGTCTGGAGAATGTCGGCCTCGGCGTCAACGAACGTGGGTTTATCGAAGTCGACGACAAGTGCCGTACCGCGTTGCCCAACGTCTACGCAATTGGCGACGTGGTGCGCGGCCCGATGCTGGCGCACAAGGCCGAGGACGAAGGCGTGCTGGTAGCTGAGACCATCGTCGGTCAGAAGCCGCATATCGACTACAACTGCGTGCCTTGGGTCATTTACACCTCGCCCGAGATCGCCTGGGTCGGTCAAACCGAGCAGCAGCTCAAACAAGCCGGACGCGCTTACAAAACGGGCCAGTTCCCGTTTATGGCCAATGGCCGTGCGCTGGGTATCGGGCAGGCAGACGGTTTCGTCAAGATGATCGCCGATGCGACCACCGATGAAATCCTCGGTGTGCACATCATTTCGGCCAACGCCTCGGATTTGATCGCCGAAGCCGTCGCTGCGATGGAGTTCAAGGCTTCGTCGGAAGATATCGGCCGCACGTGCCACCCGCACCCGTCGTTGTCGGAAGTGATGCGCGAAGCCGCCCTGGCGGTGGAGAAACGCGCGTTGAACATGTAAGCGTGCCTGAACGCACACTGACGTGAGTTGTCGTGGACGGACCCGATGCGGTCCGGGCCGCGCAAGGCGAGAACACCATGCAGGGGCTCTCGCCTTTGTCTTTTTTGGCTTGTGCCATGAATGTCACCGAATACTACGAGCACGAACTCGAACAACGCCACTATCGTTCCGATGCGGCGCAACTTGCGGCCGTCGTCCGCTTGCAGCAATGCTATGACGAGTGGGCTGCCTACAAGGCGCGACGCTCGAATACGCTGCGCAAATGGGTGATACACCCGGATAAGCCGCGTGGCGTCTATATGTGGGGGGGCGTCGGGCGCGGCAAGAGCTTCCTGATGGACAGTTTCTATGCCGTAGTGCCACTGACGCGCAAGACCCGCCTGCATTTTCACGAATTCATGCGCGGCGTCCACCGCGAACTCGAAGAGCTGAAAGGGACCGCCGATCCGCTCGACGAGCTGGCCAAGCGTATTGCCAAGCGCTACCGCTTGATCTGTTTTGACGAATTTCACGTGTCGGACGTGGCCGACGCGATGATGCTGTATCGTCTGCTGGACCAGTTGTTCAAGAACGGCGTGCAATTCGTGATGACATCGAACTACCATCCGGATACCCTCTATCCGGATGGCCTGCACCGTGACCGCCTACTACCGGCGATCGCGCTGCTGAAGGAACATCTCGATGTCATCAATGTCGATGCCGGCACCGATTACCGGCAACGCACCATGGAAGGCGTTCAGGTCTATCACACCCCCTTGGGCGCCGAGGCCGACCGCGCGCTGCGTCATGCGTTTCGCGAACTGGCGGCGGTGCCGGACGAAAGCCCCGTGTTGCATATCGAGCACCGTGAATTGAAAGCGCTGCGCCGTGCCGACGGCGTCGTGTGGTTCGATTTCGCCACCTTGTGTGGCGGACCTCGCTCGCAAAACGACTATCTCGAACTGGCAAGTCGCTTTCATACGGTGATACTGTCGGGCGTACCCGCCATGACGCCCCGCATGGCATCGGAGGCACGCCGTTTCACTTGGTTGATCGACGTGCTGTACGACCACAGCGTCAAGCTGCTGATCTCGGCGGAAGTGCCAGCTGAGCAGTTGTACGTCGAAGGTCCGATGGCCAATGAGTTTACGCGTACCGTTTCGCGCATCAATGAAATGCAATCCAAAGCCTATCGCGAAGCACCGCGTCGCGTCGTCAACAGCGCCTTGACGTGAAGCCGGCGGGCGGCTTGCCGCCCTCGTAGCGCCGGTGGACCCCGCATTACCGCAGACGAAATCGTGTCTGAGACGAGCGTACTGTTGTTTTAAGGACAGGCGCCGCGATGCCTCTCCCGTATCGCGTTTCCCCATCCCATCTCATTATCCACGACTGCGCCTGACGCTTGGTGCAGCGGGAGTCGCGCGCGTGCGTTTTGCACTCGGACGCGGTCGGCCGTTGGCATCAATGCCCGCGAAATCGAAACACCCCTCCACGCATTTTGAGATTTGTCTCATATCGATCACGAGCCTATCCCGATAGATTCCTCTCATCGCCCAGGCACAGACGTGCCTGGGTGAACTGTGTTGCCCCGCTACAGATCACGCACACGGGGACCATGACATCTCGGTTTCGCTTCCGTCATCCGGTCGGTGTCTGCGTTGGTGTGTACGGCTGCGATTCGACTCGGTGTGCCGCCTACATTCATGTGGTGCCAGGGCGGTTGGAGGAAATCGATGGTCATGCGCGTTGCCGCGCTTACCGGTAAGCCGAGCGGTATCAAGCGCTGACGGTTTCGGAGCAGCGGCGCGTGCGGCGGGGGGCGCAAGTTGGAGAGCGGCGAGCGCAGACGCGTGTCTCGGTTCGCCGGATTCACTACTCGAGGGGACAATAATGAAACCATATCGCGAAATTACGGATGACCAATGGCGCGTGATTGCGCCGATGCTACCCGAAAGCCGGCCACGCAGCGACCCACGCGGTCGGCCTTTGTCGAATACACGCGCAGTGCTCAATGGTGTGATCTGGGTCTTGAGCAGTGGCGCTTCCTGGGCATCGCTACCACGCACGTTCCCACCCTACCAAACCTGCCACCGGCGCTTCAAAGCGTGGCACGAAGAGGGCGTGTTGGAATGTATTGTCCAATTGGTGTTCGGTGCCACGGGCGAGGCCACGTATCAGGATATCCTGAGCCGCATGCGCTCCGGGCGTGAACGGAGCAAGGAAGCCAGGCATGCCGCTGCACAGCGGCCGCCGACGCCAGGAAAATTGGGGCACCGGCGCTTGGGCGCGCGCGCACGCGCTAGCGCGCCCCCGATATTGCGGGCCAAATAAAAGCCGGCGCACGACAGTGCGCCGCTTCTATCGCCCCATGGTGGGTGGGTGTACTGCCAGTATCTCGCCGAGTTACCCTGTAGTCAGGTCGAACCGCCACAACGATTCCGCCGGACCTGGCCAGAGGCGCGGTTCTGTCGCTCAGACGGGGTTGCCGTCAGTCCCGACGCCAGGTTTGCGAGCGTCCTAGCAAAGAGAAGCCGATATAGCCGCGTACCACCAATGAATTGCCGCCGTCTTCCACGTGCATCTTGCACTTGTACAGTTTGCCGTTTTCGGGGTCCAGAATGTGCCCCTGATCCCAGTTCGTGCCGTCCTGCTTCATCCCTTCGATAATGGTCATGCCCAGGATCAACTGATCCTTGCGGGAGTCTGTGCATGCCGTGCAGCGGCGCGTCGGATCGTCGGTCGGACCCAGTCCCCGTAAAATCTTTCCGCTCAGGGTACCGTCGGCCTCCTGCGTGATCTGAACCAGGGCCTTGGGTTGGCCGGTATGGTCATCGATGGTTTCCCAGGTACCCACCGGTGTGGCTTCGGCGGCGGCGTTGTCCTGAGCGTGGGCGGCGGTGATCAGGCTGGTGCAAAAACTGGCCGCGACCAGGGCGCGGATCCAACACGATGAGTGCGGCAATAGGGTAGGACGAGTCATACCAAGTGTTCCTCCTGAGTGGCGGGGGTCTCTTTTTTCGGGATGGGAAACGCCGGGGGCAATACAGCAGGCCGGGCCAACCCGCGCTTCCTGCAGCAGGATACGCGAAACGCACCGCGCCGTTTCGGACGAAAACCTCTAACGGGACTTAGCCCAGGGGGCGGGTGGCGGAAGAAAAATTCGTGCCTTTGTGCAGACAAATTCATCCACTGTGCAACAATTACATTTACTGTGGCGCAGCACTTGCTAGAATACGCCCAGAGCATGAAATCGGGCACGATAGCCAGGGTATGACCCGGTCTCGCGCCTAGCTCATCGACCGTTCAACGTTGGAGTCGAAAAATTTTGATACAAAGCCTGTCTGTGGATGGTTTTGGCCAGTTAGCATGGCGAACCTGCGAAATAGATCGATAACGAATATTCCCAAAAAAGTTTTTTAGGTAATAATTAAGGCTATTTAAAAAAAGCTGTTCGTTCTTGAGAACCACATGAGACAAATTTTGAGCGGTTGGGGGTCGGCTTTCGTCATGATGGCCGTCCTCGGGGCAAGCCAGACAGCAACAGCACAGACCGCTGATGAAGCGGCGGCATCGGCGCCGGTAGCGGCCAGCGGTGCACCGACCAGCAGTCAAGCAGACGCGGCGCAAGGCGCTTCGGCCGCACAAGCGGCGGCGGACGCGGCGACGCCAGACGAATCCATAGGCGATGTAGCGGATTTACAACGTCTAATCAAGAGTAACGAACTCACCGAGTTCCGCACCACCTACAACGGCAGCTTTGGCGCGAGCATGCTGTTCGACAGCAAGACGCAGACTTATTATGTCGCGCTGTTTCAGCAAAAGAGCTTTTGGCGTGTCGTGAGAACGCAAAGCGCAACGCGTGCCGATGCGGTATTCGGCGAATTCGTCAAACAGACGGTGCAACTGTCGCAAATCGAAATTCGGCGTGCCGAGATCGAAGCGCAGAAGTCCTACACCGAACAGATGATCGCGCTGGCGCAAGCCCGTGCGGCGCGACTCCAGGCTGACTTGAACGTGGCCCGGGCGCAGAAGGATCTGGTGGCTGCCCGCCTGAAGGCGTCGGCACAACAAGCCGCGCAGCTTGAAGCCGAGCGCGAAGCCGCGCAGCAACAACTGCAGGAACTGCGCCGCCATATCGCCGAACTGCAGCAGCAGGACGACGCTGGCTTGCCTAAGACTCGCAAGTAAGCGACTGCAAAGGTTGGTAGAGGGTAACAAGGGCCGTGCAGTGCACGGCCCTTTTTGTATTGCGCTGACGACGCGTTAGCGTGCTTTGCGGGCAGTGTGTTAACGAACCTGCGGGGTGTCTACGACGATCTCTGTACGGCCCGCATGGCCTTAGCAACGGAGATTTCCCAGAGCCGGGCGTGCCGCAATGTGTGACCTGCGTGCGGGTTGCCCAGGCAATGTGCTGTGCCTCGGCCCAACGATGTACGGCAAACACTGGGTACCACCCCAGCATGCGTCTGGACGCAAGACCCGTGAGCCCCAAAAGAACGGAGCCTCAAGGCGCCGTTCTTTGTCTAGATCGTGTGATCAATCACGTCGTCAAGGGGTTGCGGTCGCCTTTGCCGATTCTGTCATGTCTACGCCACGACGTTCCGGGCCGAACAGGATCAGCAGCGCGATGACGACCGCAGCGGACGCAGCGACGACGCCGAGCGCTATCGAGAAATTGTTGCCGTGCGTTTCCGCGAATGCAGTCTGCATCTGGCCGTTCTTCGAGGTGATCAAGTTGCCGAGTTGATAGACGAGCCCCGGGAAGGTCGCACGGATCACGTCGGGCGAAATCTCATTGAGGTACACCGGAATGACCCCCCAGGCGCCTTGCACCGATATCTGCATCAGAAAGGCACCTGCGGTGATTGCGGCGACATCGTGTGAGAACGCCCACAGCGGTAGCACGGGAAGAGCGATCAGGGCGGCAATGAAGATCGCGCGCCGGCGGCCGATACGCTCGGAGAACCAGCCAAATAGAATGCCGCCGACGATGGCGCCAATATTCAATACGATGCCGATATTGGACACGACGGACGGATCGAGCTTATGCTGAACGATCAGGAAGGTTGGGTAGAGGTCTTGCGTCCCATGGCTGAACGAGTTGAATGCCGTCATCAGCACGATGGCGAAGATCGACAGTTTCAGATTGGTGCCCAGCGTTTTGAAGAAGCCGGGGCGCGGACGGCTAGACATGATTTGCCAGGCCGGCGATTCCGGCACCGCGCGGCGAATGTATAGCACCAACAGCGCAGGCAACACGCCGATGAAGAACATATGGCGCCAGCCCAGGTAATCGTGGAAGCGATAGACAAAGAAGGCGAGCAAAAAACCGCTAGGATAGCCCGCTTGCAGGAGACCCGAGACGAAGCCGCGAGACTTTGCCGGAATGCTTTCCATCACCAGCGACGATCCCACACCCCATTCGCCGCCCATGGCAATGCCAAAGAGTGCGCGCAATACCAGCAACATGGTTAGGCTGGTTGAAAAACCTGAAGCCAGTTCCAGTGCCGAATAGATCAGGATATTGATCATCAGCGTGGGTCGGCGACCAAACTTGTCGGCGATGCGACCGAAGATCAGCGCGCCGACGGGGCGCATGCACAGTGTCAGGAACAGCGCGTAGGTGACCTCGCTCAGCTTGACGCCAAATTCGGCCGCGATGTCCTTGAACATGAAGGTCATCAAAAAGAAATCAAACGCATCGAGCGTCCAACCTAGATAGGCGGCAATCGTTACGTTCTTCTGTTCTCGGGTCCACTTCATTGCATCTCCTTGCTGCGGATGTTTCGACGATGAAAATTAGCCTAACGGCAATCCATGTAGCGCCCGTTGCAGCCGGGCTTCTGCATGCGTTGCGACGATCTGCAGAAGTGTACGACGAGAGCTGGTCTTGTGGTTTCCTAGGAGGGGCAGTCTCGGTATATACCCCAATGAAATTCCATAAAATATGTCGAATTGGCGCGTAACAACTGGCGACTGCCTGACACAGCGCCGACACTGAACGGACAAATTCTCTTTGGTCCGGTGAAGGATGACGAAGCATACTGGCACCTGGCGAGTCGTGTCTGCTTGCGCTGCTTGGCCGCATCGGCCGACGGATCGTTCCACGTTGGGTTCAACTGCCTTGGGAGTCTGCATGTCCCGGTATCACTATCGCCTCGTCAATGTGTTCGCCGACACCACTTTCGGTGGCAATCCGCTGTGCGTGTTCGAAGACGCGCGCGGTCTGAGCGATGCCCAGATGCACTTGATCACGCGACAATTCAATCTGTCGGAAACGGCTTTTATATTGCCGGCCGACGAGGCCTCGGCAGCCGTGCGGGTTTTCGCGCCAGGGCATGAGATGCGCTTCGCCGGACATCCCGCGCTCGGCACTGCTCATGTGGTGCGTGCGTTGCGAGGCGGCATCGAACCGGCTGCACCCGATACCCTCAGTTTGCTGTTTCAGGCCGGTGCGGTGCCGCTGCAGGCGGTTGGCGACGTCTGGCGGTTTGCGGCCCCCGGGGGCGCCGCGATGCCTGCGCCGCGTGCGGTCGAACAGGAGCCGGCCATGCTGGCGACGGGCCTGGGCTTGCAGGCAGACGATCTGGCCGCGGCGCCCGTGTGGCTCGATACCGGTAGTGAACAATTGCTGGTGCCATTGCGTTCGGCCGCCGCATTGCAACGCGCATGGCCGCAGCCGGCCTGGCTTGCGCACTGGCCAGCCAATGCGCAAGGACGGCGCGGCGTGTATTTATTTGTCTTTGACGGCGAGCGTGCTGGAGTGGCTCAGGTCAAGGCGCGTTATTTCTTCCTGGCGGCCAATGGCAGTGTCGGCGAGGATCCCGGCACGGGCTCCGCCTGCGCCAACTTGGGTGGCTGGTGTCTGAGCCAGGGCCATGCGTTGCCGCTGCGCTGTGCGGTTGAGCAGGGTGCGGCAATCGAGCGGCCCTGTCATTTACAGTTGGAAGTGGATCTGGCACGCCGCATCTGGGTTGGCGGCCGGGTGATAGAGTTGGGGCAGGGCTATATTAATCTATAACGCGTGATCCATAACCCGTGATCCATAACCGAAGAAGTGCAAGGCGCTGCCCCGACAAGGCTGCTTGACCCTGGCATGCGCCTAGTTCTGTGCTGGCGATTCCGCCACCAACCAGTTTGCCAGCGCCAGAAAGGTGGCGTCGTGCGCGCTTTCTTCGGGTGCCACGAGGTAATAGCCTGCCTCGCTGGCCAGCGCCTGTTGCGCGGCGATACACAAGCGACCCGACGCCAATTCCTCACCCAGCATGATGCGCGGAATCAGCGCGACGCCCAGCCCGGCGAGCGCTGCGCTCACCAGCATCGAGAACAGTTCGTAGCGGGCGCCGCGTACAGCCCGCACATCCTGGCCCAGCTCATTGGCGGCGAACCAGTCGCGCCACGCATCTGGTCGGGTGGACAGGTGCAGCAGCGGCAGGTCGGCCAGTTCCGACGGGGCCAATGGCGTTGCTTGATGCAGCAGGCGGGGGCTGCACACCGGCAGCACCTCACCTTCGCGGAACAGCAATCTGCCTTGGGTGCCAGGCCAGATCGCGTCGCCGAAGTAGATCGCGGCGTCGAACGACGAATCGCTGAACAGAAACGGCTCGGTGCGTATCGACAGATTCACGGTGACCTGTGGGCAGCGTTGCTTGAAGTGCGGCAGACGGGGAATCAGCCATTGGCTGGCGAAGGTCGGTACCACCGCAATTTCCAATACTTGGCCGACGCCGCGTTGCGCCATCAACTCCAGCGTGTCGCGCTCGATCCGGTCCAGATGGCGTCGGATCTGGCTGGCATAGTGCCGTCCGTGGGAGGTCAGCACGACTCGTTTCTTGATTCTTTGGAACAATTGCACGCCCAGGCGCGCCTCCAGACCGGCCACTTGGCGGCACACCGCACTTTGCGTCAAGGCCAGCTCTTCGGCTGCGCGGGTGAAGCTTTCATGCCGCGCGGCCGCTTCGAGGATCTGCAGGGCGGCGAGATTGGGGATACCTTTTCTCATCAGCTCGGGGTAGTGAGTCGTGCGTGAACGACGACTACTTGATTCCAAAAATGCACTAACTCGTGAGTTTATACCAATTGCCCGCGAACCCGCTAAGCGGGACAATCACGGGCTGAAAATTCCTTTTATAGGGTTGGTCCCAGACCATGAATTCCAATCTTGCCGAACTGCTTGCGAGCGTCGATGCTTCGCCGTCCGCCGCGCACTTCATTCGCTGCGTGCATATCCCCACGTTTTTGCAGACGTACCAGCCCGGCGTCGTGACGCGGGTCGAACTCGCCCAGGCGCTCAATATGGCCTTGTTCGTCGGGTTGCTGCAGCGTGTGCCGACCGGGCGCGCTTACACCGAGGATGTGCTGGCTGCTGGCGGGCGCGTGGTGTTTGATCACGGCGCGTTGCGCACCGTGCTGGGGCCGCATACCGGCGCGTTGCCGGCCGGGGAGGCCGCCTTCACCCGTATTCTGGAGCCGCTAGGCTATCGCTTGAACGGCACGTTCCCGCTTGATCGGATCAAGATGACGGGCCGTTCGTATGCCCATCAAGATGCGCCGGCTGAGATCGCCCAATATTTTCTCAGCGAATTGCACCCGGAGCGCTTCAGCCCGGCCTTTCAGGCCGCCGTGGCCCGTGTGCTCGACACCGCCGTGGATCCGCTGACGCCGGCCGCCCAAGCGCTGCTGGCACGTCTCGCGCAGGCGGGCGAGCTGCCGCTGGCGCAAGCCCGCGAACTCCTGCCCGTCTTGGTGCGCTGCTTCGAACGCCAGCATACGACGCCGCATCTGGCCGACTACCTGATTTTGCTGGAAGAATCCGCCGAGATGGCCTGGATTGCCACCGAAGGCAATGCCTTCAACCATGCCACCGACCGCGTCGCCGACGTCCATGCCGTGGCGCAGGCCCAGCGTGAACTGGGCCGGCCGATCAAGGATACGGTCGAGGTATCGAAATCGGGCCGCGTCAAACAGACCGCGTTTCGTGCCGATCCGGTGCTGCGCGATTTTATCGACGCCAACGGCGCTGTGATTCAGCGCGAAGTGCCGGGTTCGTTCTACGAATTCATTACGCGCGACACGCTGCGCGATCCGGCCAGCGGGGAAACCGTATTGGATCTGGGTTTTGATGCCGGCAATGCGACCGGTATCTTTAAAATGACGGCCGCGGCCTGAGGCCATTGCACGCGGTTCGCACACTGAAACACAACGAGGTAGTCATGCAAGCAAAAGATATTTTCGCGGCGCTGGAACTGGATCTGAGCGCCCATCACGGCAATGCCCTGACGGCACGCTCGCCGCGCGACGGCGCGGTGCTGGCCACGCTCGCGGTCGATACGCCGGCCGACGTCGAGCGCAAGATCGAAGCGGCTCACGCGGCCTTCCTCAAATGGCGCAACGTGCCGGCGCCGCTGCGCGGCGAACTGGTGCGGCTGTTCGGCAACGTGCTGCGTCGTCATAAACTGGCCTTGGGTCAGCTGGTGACGCTGGAAGCCGGCAAGATTGCATCAGAAGGTCAGGGCGAAGTGCAGGAAATGATCGATATTTGCGACTTCGCCGTCGGCCTGTCGCGTCAGTTGTACGGCCTGACCATCGCTTCCGAGCGTCCCGGCCATCGCATGATGGAAACCTGGCATCCGCTGGGTGTGTGCGGCGTGATTTCCGCTTTCAATTTCCCGGTCGCCGTGTGGGCCTGGAATGCGGCGCTGGCATTTGTCTGCGGCGACCCGGTGGTGTGGAAGCCGTCGGAAAAAACCCCCCTGACGGCGCTGGCTTGCGCGCAATTGTTCGAACGTGCCCTGGCCGAATTCGAACAGGCTCACCCGGGTGTGGCGCCCGCTGGCCTGAGCCAGGTGGTGCTGGGTGCGCGTGAAGTGGGCGAAGCCTTGTCGCGCTCGCCGCTGGTGCCGCTCGTCAGCGCAACCGGCAGTGTGCGGATGGGCAAGGAAGTCGCGCAGGTCTTGAGCGCGCGTCTGGCGCGCAGCATCCTGGAACTGGGCGGCAACAATGGCATGATCGTCGCGCCCAGCGCCGATCTCGATCTGGTCGTGCGCGCGGTCACCTTCGCTGCGGTCGGTACCGCCGGTCAACGCTGCACCACCTTGCGCCGCTTGTTTGTCCATCGCAGCATCGCAGAGCAATTGCTGCCGCGTCTGGAAAAAGCCTTCGCGTCGGTCAAGGTGGGCGATCCACTCGCGGCCGATACGCTGGTCGGGCCGCTGGTCGATCGTTTGTCGTTCGATGCGATGCAGGCCGCGCTGAAGCAGGCGCGCGAAGAGGGTGGTCAGGTGCAAGGCGGCGAGCGCCTCGATCTGGGTCATGCCGACGCCTACTATGTGCGTCCGGCACTGGTACGGATGCCGGCGCAAAGCGCGGTGGTCGAGCGCGAAACCTTTGCCCCCATTCTGTACGTGATGCTGTACGACAATTTCGAAGATGCCGTGCGTATTCACAACGCCGTGCCGCAAGGGCTGTCGTCGGCGATCTTCACCAACGATATGCGCGAAGCGGAAAGCTTTATGTCGGCGGCAGGGAGCGATTGCGGCATCGTCAACGTCAATATCGGCACCAGCGGTGCGGAAATCGGCGGTGCCTTTGGTGGCGAAAAGGAAACCGGTGGCGGCCGCGAGTCGGGTTCCGACGCGTGGAAGAGCTATATGCGCCGCGCCACCAACACCATCAACTACAGCCGCGAACTGCCGCTGGCGCAGGGCGTGCGCTTCGACGTCTAAAGCGGTGTCTTTATCCCGTCAAGGCAAGCGTCAGCGCTGCGTGTCTTGACGGGCAGGCCGGGCGTGTGGCGTAGTGCTAGCCTCACGCTTCACGCCGACTCGCGTTGCATCGCGAGCAGCCGCAGCTTGGCTTATTTCCTGGGACGCACGAAGGTCAGCGGTTGCGTGTCGCCCGGGACGGCGGTGGCGCTGTCGCAACTGCCGCACGTGCTGCACCCACTGTCGCACCCACTCCCTTGAGACGATTGCGCCAGCTTGCTACCAAGCTTGCGCGATACTGCGGATCGGCCGGGTTGCGTCAAATGTGCCGCCAGTTTCAAACGCAGCCGCGCGGCCTGTTTGGGCATGGTTTTGCTCAATACCGTGAGCACGCTAGCGCATACCAGCAAGGCGATCACCCCGTATTGCAGCGTTAGCGTCATGCCAGCCACCGTGCAATGACGCAGGTTGCGAGCGACGCGACGTAGGCGAGCACAAACATATAACCGAACGAGATCGCCACGTTGCGCCAGGAGCGCGTTTCACGCCGGATAACCGCCAGTGTCGACATACATTGCGGGGCGAACGCAAACCACACCAGCAGCGACAGGGCGCTGGCCAGGGAGATATTGGCCGCCAGCGCGTGGGCGAGGCCGGTGAGATCGGCGTCGCCACCGCCCACCGCGTACACGGTGGCCAATGCAGCGACGGCGGTTTCACGTGCGGCGAACGCGGGTATCAAGGACAGACTGATCTGCCAGTTGAAGCCCAGCGGTGCAAAAATATACTGCAGACCCCGCCCAATATAGCCGGCAAAGCTGTAGTCGATGGCTGGCCCAGTGGCGCCGGCGGGCGGCGACGGGAAGGTGGAAATCACCCACATCAGGATGGTCAAGGCCAGGATCACGCCGGTCAGCCGTTTCAGGAAGATTGAACCGCGCTCCCACAAGCCGATCGCGACATCGCGTGGCATCGGCAAGCGGTAGGACGGCAGTTCCATCAGCAGGGCGTGCTCCTGGCGATCCCGATTGAAATGCTTGAAGACCCAGCCCACCAGCATGGCACCGCCTATGCCAGCCGCATACAGCGCGAATAGCACAAGCCCCGGTAAATTGAACACACCGAATATGGCACGCGCCGGAATAAAGGCGCCGATCAGCAAGGCATACACGGGAAGCCGCGCCGAGCAGGTCATCAGGGGCGCCACCAGGATGGTCGCCAGCCGGTCGCGCGGATCGGTGATGCTGCGGGTGCCCATCACCCCTGGAATGGCGCAGGCGAAGCTGGATAGCAGGGGAATAAAGGAACGGCCCGTCAGACCGACCGATACCATCATGCGGTCGAGCAGGAAAGCGGCGCGCGGCAGATAGCCGGATTCTTCCAGCACCAGAATAAAGAAGAACAGCACCAGGATTTCCGGCAGGAAGCCGAGCACCGTGCCCAGACCGCCAAATACCGCGTCCGAGATCAAGCTGCGCAGCGGCCCCTCGGGCAACCAGGTGCCGGCCAGCGTGCCCAGCCAACCAAAGCCATCGCCGATTGCGTCGGTGATCGGTTTGCCGACCGAGTATACGGCCTGGAATACCAGAAACATCACGGCGGCAAGTATCAACGGCCCCACGATAGGGTGCAGCGCCCAGCGATCGAGTGCGTCGTCACGGGCATCGGTCGCGCGCGGCATGGTGACCGTCGCGCTGAGCAGATCGCGCACCGCGGCATGCAGATCGGATGGCGCGCCAGCCACATCGGCCGCGTCGGATGCGTGCGGCGCGGCCTGGACCGGCACCCCCGCATCGACCAGTTCGATCAGTGCCTGCGCGCCGCCGCGCTGGACCGCTATGGTTTGCACCACGGGTACGCCAAGCCGGCGGCGCAGTTCGGTCACATCGATGACGATACCGCGGCGTTTGGCCGCGTCCATCATATTCAGTACCAGCACGATGGGCAGCCCCAGGCGTTTGACTTCCAGCACGAAACGCAGATGCAGGCGCAGATTGGTCGCGTCGGCGACGCATACCACCAGATCGGGCACGGCCTCGCCCGGATAACGGCCCAGTAGCACATCGCGCGTAATGCATTCGTCGGGACTGGCCGCTTCGAAGCTATATGCGCCCGGCAGGTCGAGTACTTGCACCAGGCGTCCGGACGGCGCCGTGAAACGCCCTTCCTTGCGCTCGACGGTGACACCAGCGTAGTTCGCCACCTTCTGGCGGCCACCGGTGAGCTGATTGAAGAGGGCGGTCTTGCCGCAATTGGGGTTGCCAACCAGCGCGATGCGCAATGACGTTGCGCTCATGCTTGGTTTGCCTCGGTGACGCTCACGCGGCGCGCTTCATTCAAACGCAACGCGAAGCGGGTCGAGCCGATCTGGATCAGCATGGGATCGCCGCCCCAGGGGGCTTGTGCAACCACACGCACCGGCTCGCCGGGCACGAAGCCGAGGTCACGCAGGCGCTGCGCAATCGCGTCGGCGGTATGGGCATCGTCGACGCGCTCGACAATGGCCGACGAACCCCGGGGCAGATCAGTCAATAGCATGGCAGTAGAAACATAATAAGAATCATTCTCAGTATATCAGAGGCCCTGCGCGTGCTGAAGTGCCCTGGGGTGTGCGCCGGTCTTATTTTGAGATTGGCGGGATAGGGTCGGAAAAGTCCACGGGACAATAGCCATCCATCCACGCTCGATGTTCGTTTGCCGCCGCTTGAATCTGCGACAGATGCGACCGCGCATCTACCATATGCACCACGCCAGCCGTGGTGCCAAACGCCATACCATTCCAATGAATTTTCCGAAACGATACCTGGCCGCGCCCATGGCCGCTGCCTTGAAAAGCGCTGCCTTGATCTGCGTCATCTGCGCGAATGCCTTCTGCTTGCCCTCCGCGCAGGCCAGTACCTCCTTTATGTCGGCTTTTTCATTGAGCCCATCACATGTCAATCCCGCCCAGCTACCGCTCGCGCACGCGATCAAAACGGTACAGGGCAAAGGTCAGCGTACCCTGTATGTGCTGACCGATCCCGATTGCCCCTATTGCCGCCAGCTTGAGCACACGCTGACCCA
>Ga0116226_10003019_pt1 | contig 14800 bp, 10 predicted proteins | sample S1TSphfallax_FD_89692 | JGI IMG/M metagenome (GOLD analysis project Ga0116226, IMG submission 89692) | Host-associated microbial communities from peat moss isolated from Minnesota, USA - S1T2_Fa - Sphagnum fallax MG | ecosystem: Host-associated > Plants > Peat moss > Unclassified | place: USA...
CGGCACCAGATGGAACAGTTGAACACCAAGTTCCAGATCATGCAGTACACCATCGTCCGCTCCCGTACGCCTGAGATTTGGGAAAAAGTATCCACCAAACTCGATACGATGACGCCGCCCGATGGCACAACGCAATTCTGGGTGTGGAGCGATGACCCGCGCTTCCAGTATGGCAAGAACCTCCCGGAAATGGCGAACAAGCTACACGGTGCGGTCGGTATCGGCGAACTGGAAGAAGACGACCGTCCGTTTCCCATGAAATTTCGCGTCGAAGATATTCCACCAAACGAGCAAAGGCCCACCGTACGCTTCATGGTCGCGGTCGATTCCGCGCCCTTCTTTCATACCAAGCACGCCTTCCTGATTGCATTGCTGATGTCATCTTCGCTCGGCACATTGGTCGTTGCTGCATTGGGTTATCTGATCGCGCGATTGGGCTTGAAACCACTGAACAAACTGTCGCAGGAAGCAAGCGAACTGAGCCCGAAAAATCTGTCGCAACGCCTTCAGCTATCGGCATTGCCAACTGAGCTATCAAACCTTGGCGCATCCTTCAACGGCGCGCTCGACAGGCTGGAAGCCGCTTACCAACAACTGGAAGAATTCAACGCTGACGTCACGCACGAATTGCGTACACCGTTAGCCAACTTGATCGGCCAGACACAGGTCGCGTTATCGCGCGAACGTAGCGCACCGCAATTGGTGGAAGTGCTGCAATCGAATCTGGAAGAACTCGAACGCCTGCGCGGCATCGTCAACGACATGCTGTTCCTGGCGCGCGCCAATCAGGGTGAGCGAGCAAGCCGTCTGACATCGGTATCGATTGCCGCCGAAGTCAACAAGACGGTGGAATTTCTGGACTTCATCATGGACGAAGCCGATGTGAAAGTACGCGTACAAGGCGACGCCAATGCACAGATCGAGACTTCGCTATTCCGTCGTGCCGTGACCAATCTGTTGCATAACGCGATCCAGCATTCCAAGGCAAAATCGGAAATCGTTGTCGCAGTATCCAACGGAAGCGATGGCGTGCGCATTGCCGTATCCAATCCAGGCGAAGAAATCCCGAAGGAACATCTGCCACGCTTGTTCGACCGTTTCTATCGCGTCGATTCGGCACGCCACAACAGCACCGAAAGCCACGGTTTGGGCTTATCGATTGTGAAGGCCATTGCAACCATGCACAACGGCTCGGTATTCGCATCCAGCCAAGATGGCGTCAATATCATCGGCTTTTCGGTAATGACTACGGAGGCTGCGAAATAAACTTGCGTCTGTGCTTATTTTGAAATGCGGGCGCGCATCAACTTCCAGCCGACTGCCATCAGCAATGCAGTCAATCCGGTGCCTACGCCGATCAACACGATGATGTTCATGTGCTCGCGAATGAAAGGCAAATCGCCGAACAGATTACCAATCATCACCAGCACAACCGCCCATGCTACGGAGCCGAGCAAATTAAATAATTGAAACTTGGCGAGATTCATTGCCGATACACCGGCGAAAAAAGGCGCAAAGGTACGCACGACGGCAACGAAGGGAGAAACGATCAGGGTTACGCCGCCATACCTCTCGCAAAATGCATGTGTGCGATTTAACGCCGCACGATTCAGCCAAGCATAATCGTGCGTATATGCTTTATTGCCAATCACGCGCCCAAGCATGTAATTGAGGCTGCGGCCAAGGAAGGTCGCTGAAATCAGCGTCGCCAGCAACAGCCAGATATTCATTGCACCGGTGGCGCTGAATGTGCCGCAAATGAATAACAAGGGGTTCCCCGGCAGGAAGAAAAGGGGCAGCAAACCTGTCTCACAAAATACAATCGCAAACAGCAGCAGATAGAACGCAAAACCGTATTGCGCAACCAATGTTGCGATATAGTGATCGATATGAAAAATTGCGTATAGCAGTTGCAGCCCATCCATCCGTGTTCCGCCTCGTCTTGTCAGTTCAAATCAGTCCGCAAATTCCCACAACTTGCCATCGACAGTAATCAATGCGCTACGTATGACAACGCCAGGAAAAACTGCCTGCGCAGCACGTCGATAACGCGCGAGTTGTGCTTTATAAGCTGCGCGCTCGCTATCGAGCAATTGACGCTTGTAGTCAAGTATCCAAATCTCATCGGCAAAGCGCACCAGCCGGTCGAAACGATGCATCATTCCATCGACTGCGACCTCGAATTCGTTGAAGGCGCGCTGATATTGTTGCGGATTGAAAAAGCGCGCCAGTTCAGGCTGATCCAATATCGTGTTGGCTTGCTGGGCGATCGTTTGCGCGACTGCATTGTCGCACGCCAGCCACTGCGCAATCACACCCGGGTTCGGCACAGTCACCGGCCACTTGTTTGCATGTGACAGACGTTCCAGCAAGCCATGCAGCAGGATACCTTCGTCGATTGCGTCCGATTGCACCACAGCTTCGACAGCTTGTTCCGACGGCAGCAAAGGCGCAGTATAGATACGCATATCGAATTGTACGTCATGCTGGTTGTTATCCAGCGCTGCCGCCTGCTCGAAACGTTTTTCCGGCACCGCCAGCAGGCGCGCATACCAACTATCCTTGACGACACCGCTCTCATCCGCCTTGCGCGCACCGGCAACACCACTGACGATCAGGATATTTTTCGCGCGCGTCGCCGCGACATATAACAGATTCCAGTCTTCCTGCGCCTTGAAGGTTTCTTCCGCCTCAAATAGCTCATCGCGCGCGACGCCACGCTCATCCTTGCGACCAAATGCAGAAAAATGCGTTGGCGCGTCAGCATCCTGCGGCCAGTCGCATAACACACCAGCATCGTCGCGTGCCGGTTCGCTATGATTGGCGTCGAGCAGCACGACAACCTGCGCTTCCAATCCCTTCGCGCTATGGATGGTCAGGATACGCACCGCATCAATGGCGGCATCGACATTGGCCTCGTCCGGCGTGTCGCGCTCCGCGCCCTTGCGCAGATTTTGCAATGCATCGATGAACTTGGGCAGGCTTGGATAACGCCCTGCATCCAACGACAGTGATAATTCGATAAACGCCTCGATATTGCCGATGACTTGGTTACGCGCCATCGGGTTGGCATGCTGTGCATATCGCGCCAACAAATTGCCTTGATGCAGGATCAAATCCAACAAATCATGCACAGGCAAATGCGGCGCAGCTTGCAACCATGATGTCAGCAGACGCTGTGCGCGCTGCAATGGCGGTGGCGACAATTCCTGCGTAGCAGCCTGCAAACGCTGCCACCAGACACGTTCGTCGCGCTCTGCCAGCGCAATCAGGTCATCGTCGGCAGCACCAATGATAGGCGACTTCAACACATGCGCCAGCGCCAGGTTGTCACCAGGCGTAATCAGGAAGGTCAACAACGCGATCAGGTCGGCGACTTCCAGCGAATCAAGCAAACCACCACGCTTGTCGGAGATAAACGGAATACCTGCCTCGCGCAATGCTTTTTCGTATACCCCCAGATGTGCGCGCTTTTTTACCAGCAGCATCACGTCCGACCAAAGCACGGGCTTGCCTGTTTCTGCCATCAATTCGGCTCGCGCTGCAATCAATGCCGCCGCGACTGCCTTACCTTCCTCATAGCGGCGATCATCTTCTTGTTCGATACGCGCACTATCGAGCGGATTGCGCCACGTTGACAACTGATCGAGGGTAACGTCCCCAGCTTCGACCTGCGCCAACGGCAAACGCCATACCGCACCGTCCTGCGATGCCAGTGTCGTCTGTGGTGAAAATATGCGATTACCTATCATGGCTGCATTGAGCACCTCGATGATCGTACGCGCGTTACGACGCGTCTGGTTCGTACGCAAGACATTAGCTCCACGCGCCGCCAGCATATTGCTTGCAGCCTTGAAAACCCGTGGCTCAGCGCGGCGGAAGCGATAAATCGATTGCTTTGGATCGCCGACGACGAACACGCTGGGTTGCGATTCGTCCTCGCCGTAAGCACGCAGCCATGCACGCACGATGCTCCATTGCAGCGGATTGGTATCCTGGAATTCGTCAAGCAGGATATGCTTGTAGCGCGCGTCCAGACGACTCTGAATATAAGCCGCCTGTTCAGGATCATTGAGCAGTCGATACGCCTGCCATTCGAGATCGGCGAAGTCGAATACACGCTGCTCAGCCTTCACTTCCTGATAGCATTCCAGATAGGCACTGCCGACAGTCTGCAACGCGCGATTCATCGCCAGCACGGCAACCTCACCGCTGCGACGCTGCTTGTCCAGCATTTGCACGCAGATATCTTCAAAATCCGTGGTGAACCGATCAGCACCGGCATCACCCCATCGCTGCTTGATCGCCGCCAGTAATTTCCCGGTCGGTGCCATTTTCCTCGGCTCACCGGAAGCAGTGAAGAACGCGCTCATCAACTGCTCGAACGACTCCAGCGATGCGCCTGCAGTGATCGCCATTTCGATTTTCGTCGCACTGTTTTGCAGTGTTGGCGTTGCCTGTCCGAAGATCAACGCAAGTTCCTGGATACGCGCAAGCAAGCTGGCGTCATCCCACAAACGCAAGCGGGCGTCGGACTCGCCATCTTCACCACACATTTCAGCGAGCATGTCAAACGGATGGCCTTGTTGATTGGCGGCCCACCATTCAGCGCGCTTGTCGGCAAACGCATCGAGCAGTTTGCGTGTATTCCAATCGCCGATGGACGCATACAGCTGCAACAACGCCTGCTTCACTTCAGCATGATCTTCGTCATTCAGGGTTTGCAGGAAACGTCGATAGGCTTCCGTCAGCAATTCAGCCGACGATTCCGTCAACGTATAGCCATGCGGCACACCGGACACCAGCGGCGCAATCTGGATCAGGCGCGCAAACCAACTATGGAAGGTATCGATGGACAAGGAACTGGGGCTGGCAAGCACGCGCTGATACAAGCTGCGCGCGGCAGACTTCATTGCAGGAATATCGTTGCTATGGATACCGCGCTCTTGCAGCAGATTGATGACGACATCTTCCGACTCCAAGGCCAAATCCAGCAGCAAATGCATCAGACGTTCGCGCATTTCCTGTGCAGCCTTGCGAGTGAAGGTAATCGCCAGCAATTCGGCAGGTTGCGCGCCACTCAGCAACAGACGCAACATACGCGCCACAAGGAGCCATGTCTTGCCACTACCCGCACAAGCTTCGATCACGACCGACTTTGCCGGATCGCAGGCACTGGAAACAAAGTCAGCGTGCGAGATCGCAGCGTTGTTACGCTCGAATGCACGTTCCAGTTGCGCCGTCATCACCATGCCCCCTTGCGACATAGTCCGCGCACGGCACAGTATTCGCAAACGGTATCGATCCCGGTCGCTGGTAATTTCGCGCCTTGTGCAAGCGCATCCAGATTGCCAGTCAACTGTTGCTGCAGGGCTTGCTTGGCTTCGTCATAATTGGTCGCTTCGACGTCATCGATCTTGCCGCGCTGCGCTTCCAATGCGATATAGAAAGCACGCTCCAGCGGCAAATCGGACAACACACCATAGAAAGCCAGTTGTCGGTCTTCGCCCTCGTTCAACTTGTCGCGCAGCGCCGTCACGTTGCGGGTCTTGTAATCCAGAACAGCATGCGCACCTTCGGCATTCTGATCGATGCGATCCAGACGTCCATGCAACAGGATCGCGCCATCCGTCCAACGCAGATTGCGTTCGAATTTGCGTTCGCCGAAAGCGAATTGCCAACCGTCCGCTTCGTGCTGATTGGCCCAATCGAGATAGGCAGGCATCACTTTTTCCCAGCGGCTCGCGTAGGCCAAGGCTGCTGCATTGCTGGCGATTTCTTGGTCAAATACAGCCTTGGAAATATTGCGTAACAGTGTTTCACGCTCGGATATCACAGTCTTTTCGTCGCGCACAGTTTCGTGGTAGCGCGTCAAAATCTTGTGCAACCAATCACCGTAATCGCGTTTCTCCGGCATGTCGGTCAACTCTTCCAAGCCAGACAAGCCCAGCATACGCGTTGCAAAGAATTGATATGGGCAAGCGACCAGGCTGTTGTACCCACTGGCAGACAATTTTTGCGGCAACAAATGCGGCGCGGCGGGCGCAGGCATTTGCTGGCCGACGCTATACAATCGCTGCGACGGAATCTGTACGTCACGCATGGACAAACTGCCATCGCCATGATGTGCGAGCAACAGTTGCAGGCGTTCTATCCACGGACTAACGGGATTCGGCTCACCATCGACATGCGTTTGCCACGACAACACCACTTCCTCATTACAACACAACAGTGCAGCGAAATCGCGCAATTGCTGGCGTTGACGGCTTTCACGTGTCGCCAAGCCGAGTTCGCGTCGCACACCGTTGGCGAAGAATAAGGTCTCTGCTGGTTGCGACGGCAGATGATCGGCATCGCAACCCAGCATCAATACGGCATCGAAGCGGCGCAACTGCGCACCATTCAACGGCAACATAACGACGCGTTTGTCGTTTGCGGGAGCAAGGAAGGAGGTCGATTCCAGTTGCGTGCTGATGAAGGCACGCCATTCGGGGAAGGAGAAAGATTGCTCCTGATTCTGACATTCCTCGGTTATCGTTTGCAGCAAAGCCAGCACCTGCTCACCTGCTGCGTCAACCTGCAATGCCGTCCACATCTCCAGAGTCTGCAAGCAAGCGATGGTTGCAGCACACCATTGCGCAATCGTCTTGCGGCCAGAGAATATCCGAGCCTGCTGCGCAATCGTTGCAAGCAGTGCCTCGACATCCGTTGCACCATTGAATGCATCGGTCACTGCGTCCCAGCCACCACTGACATTGGCATGGCGCAGCCCGGCTTCAACAGCGATCAACAATCCTTCCTTGCTGTCGTGTTGCGCAAAGGTGTAAGGCGACTTCAGGAAGTCGAGCAACGCGACGGTCTCGCAACGTGTAGCGATGACCTCGAACCACGCAGCGATTGCAGAAGCTGCGCGCGTGGTCGATAGCTTCCAGCCAGTTTCGTCAGCAACGAATATTTGCGAGCGCTCCAGCAATGCACGCATGCGACGTGCAACGACGCGATCTTGCGCGACGATGGCGATATCGGACTTTCCCGCTCGCAGCCAATCGATGATGATCTGCGCGCCACGTTGCGCTTCCTGCTCCATATTCGCTGCCGGACATAGCGCGACATTTTTCGGCACGGTCGGCGATTTGTCATCTTCATCAGGAAGGTCATCGTCGGCAAGTTCCGACCATGCCCATGAATAGGCTGCGGGCAGGGCATCGCAATACCAATCCAGCAAAATCGGCAACACGGGTTGCCGTTCGCTATAGGCATCGAGAAAGGTGCGGTCAAACACATCGGTGATCGCTGGTGCGATCCACACCAGCGTCTCGCTGGCATCCTCCGCCAGTTGCATCATTTGCCGATAGCGCAGCACTTGCGCGTCGTCGCTATCGAGTTGCGATTTCCAGATAGTCCACACCAGTTGCGATTCGTCGGACACGATCTGCCGCGCCGATGGCGTCAATTGTTCCATGGCACGCTGCCAATCGCCATATGCGCCATCTTCCGATTGCCATACTGATGGCAACAGGCTCTGTGTCAATTCATCGGACAAGGTCAACAGGATTTGCGCCAGCGGCAGCAGATCGGTATTGCGACGCGCGGTGAACAATTTCTTCAGCCACGCATGCTGACGCAATTCTGCATACAAGGCCATCAGGCGCGCGCCCTCGCCTTGCAGTTGTGCATCGCCGGGAGGGAGCAATCCGCGCCATGCACTCATCGTGCAGATACGCGGCGGCACGAACGCCGACCCGGCACGACGCAATAGTGCGCCCTTGAATAATTGCGCATGCGTGAAAGTCGGCACCACCACGCGTACGGCGGAAAAATCCGGCGGTGTTTGTGCATCTTCCTTCATTAATCGCGGATGTTGCAGCAAAATGCGCGCAGCCTGATCCCAGAAGTCGGCAGATGGAGGAATCAAGGATGGACTATGCAACATACCGAAAGGAGAGTGAGCAGATACTGTGGAATTGGTTGTTTTGCACTGCGCAAACGCAGTTGGCAACTTTTGACGTGCCGGGCGCCACTAGACGGCGTCAGGCGCATTTTATGCGACCCGATGAGAAAAATATGCTTTCTGCCACACATTTTTTGAAAATGGGTTATGATTTATCACATACCCCGCCGCGTTACCTCTGCCGCAGCTTTCAATCTCCTTGAATTCGCGCATGACGCCTCCAGTTAGTCTCTGTTATCTGGCAGCGCCAACAGCCGGTTTCAAGCAGCACTGACAGGTCAATTAGGCGCTATTTCATCCTTTTTTACCTCATTTTGAGGAAACCATGAGCGAAAATATTAAACACATTTCGGATGCATCTTTTGAATCTGACGTTTTGAAGTCCGACAAACCAGTTCTGGTTGATTTCTGGGCTGAATGGTGTGGTCCGTGCAAGATGATTGCACCGATCCTGGAAGAAGTCGCAAAAGAATACGACGGCAAAATACAGATCGCCAAAATGGATGTGGACGCCAATCAGGCGGTACCTGCCAAGTTCGGCATCCGCGGCATTCCAACGCTGATTCTGTTCAAGAACGGCGTACCGGCTGCGCAAAAGGTCGGCGCATTGGCCAAGGGCCAGCTGACGTCCTTTATCGATAGCAATATCTAAGTTTCCGTTACGGCGATGCGCCTGCATCGCCGTAGTTTTATTAACACCACCACGTAATCCCCTCCCCCATCCCTTACTCCCATCCCGGGATACCTACGATCATGCATTTATCAGAATTAAAAGCGCTACACGTTTCGGCCCTGTTGGAAATGGCTATCAGCCTTGAAATCGACAACGCCGCCCGTTTGCGCAAACAGGAGCTCATGTTCGCGATCTTGAAAAAGCGCGCGAAAGCCGGTGAACAAATTTTTGGCGATGGCGCACTTGAAGTGCTGCCGGATGGCTTCGGCTTCCTGCGTTCGCCAGATGCCAGCTATATGGCATCCACCGACGACATCTATATCTCACCTTCGCAAATCCGCCGTTTCAATCTGCATACTGGCGACTCGATCGAAGGTGAAGTACGTACACCAAAGGACGGCGAGCGCTATTTCGCGCTGGTCAAGGTTGATAAGGTTAACGGTGAATCGCCAGAAGCATCGAAGCACCGCATCCTGTTTGAAAACCTGACGCCGCTGCATCCGAACAAGCATTTGACACTCGAGCGCGATATGCGCGGCGAGGAAAACATCACAGGCCGCATCATCGACATGATTGCGCCTATCGGCAAGGGCCAACGCGGTTTGCTGGTGGCGTCGCCGAAGTCCGGTAAGTCCGTGATGCTGCAACACATCGCACATGCGATCACGACCAATCACCCAGACACGACCATGATCGTGCTGTTGATCGATGAACGTCCTGAAGAAGTGACGGAAATGCAGCGCTCGGTGCGCGGCGAAGTCGTTGCATCGACTTTCGACGAACCGGCAACCCGTCACGTGCAAGTCGCAGAAATGGTGCTGGAAAAGGCCAAGCGCCTGGTCGAAATGAAGAAGGACGTCGTGATCCTGCTGGACTCGATCACCCGTCTGGCGCGTGCATACAACACCGTGATCCCAGCCTCCGGCAAGGTATTGACCGGTGGTGTGGATGCTAACGCACTGCAACGTCCAAAACGCTTCTTCGGTGCCGCACGTAACGTCGAAGAAGGCGGTTCGCTGACGATTATCGCGACTGCGCTGATCGAAACCGGCAGCCGTATGGATGACGTGATTTATGAAGAGTTCAAGGGCACCGGTAACATGGAAGTGCATCTGGAACGCCGTCTGGCTGAAAAGCGTGTGTATCCATCAATCAACCTGAACAAGTCTGGCACCCGCCGCGAAGAATTGCTGATCAAGCCGGATCAACTGCAAAAGATCTGGGTCTTGCGTAAGTTGCTGTACGGCATGGACGAAATCGAAGCGATGGAGTTCATTCTTGACAAGATGAAGTCCACGAAGAACAATGCCGAGTTCTTCGACATGATGCGTCGTGGCGGCTCCTAAGCCTGTAACGAGCGCACCTGTTGTAGTAAAGTCATCACAAAATTTAGATAATAAAATTAGGGAGTGACAATATGCATGGCATCATCGCTTGGCTGGTGATTGGCGCAATCGCTGGCTGGTTGGCAGGTCTTTTGATGAAGGGTGGCGGTTTCGGCCTGTTGGGCGATATCGTGATCGGCATTCTGGGAGCTTTCGTCGGTGGCTGGCTGATCGACGTGTTGCATATCAGAATCGGCTTCGGCCTCATTGACTCCATTGTCACTGCGACATTGGGTGCCGTGGTACTGCTAGGACTGGTGCGACTGATCAAAAGGGCTTAAGCCCCTGAGAGTTACAAACAAAAGGCTGCCCGACTTGTTGAGCAGCCTTTTTCATTAGCACAAAACTGGCACAAACCCCTGATTCCATTGTATAATTTCGCGCTTTACACCTTAGGCAAGTGATCGACAATCAGGTCAAGAAGCAGTGCGACCCCTGAAGTGGCGATTGGCTACCCAACCTATCTGAGGAAATTATGAAAGACGGCATTCACCCAAATTACCGCGAAGTTGTGTTCCACGACCTGTCCTGCGACTTCAAGTTCATCACACGTTCGACTGTACAAACACGTGACACGATCAACTTTGAAGGCAAGGAATATCCGCTGGTAAAGATTGAAGTTTCGTCCGAATCGCACCCATTCTTCACTGGCAAGCACAAGATCGTTGACACCGCTGGCCGTGTTGAAAAGTTCCGCCAAAAGTTCGGCGCAGTCGGTTCCAAGACTTCTGTCGCTGCGAAGTAATACTGTCGCGACGATGCAAAAAGGCAGCTACGGCTGCCTTTTTCGTTTGGCGGTCGTCGAAAAATTATTGTGCCTTTGTTGTCAGGGCTGTACCAGTTGTCCTGTCACAGTATTTTTTCAACGGTCACCATTTCGCTTTGACAAGAATTTCCGGCAAAATAACGCCGGAACGAAAAACAATACCGTCACTCCAATCACCCTATGAAACCCGTCCGCCTCCCTGCATCCGCAACTAATGCTTTGCCGCGCTGGGGGTTGATCGCGTTGTGTTTGCTGTACATCCTCCCCGGTCTGCTTGGACGTGATCCCTGGAAGAATATCGACGCCGCCAATTTCGGCATCGAATGGACGATGGCGCACGGCAATGCCAATGACTGGCTGTGGCCGCACGTCGGCAATCTGGCGATGCCAGAGGAAGGTCCTCTGGCTTATTGGCTGGGCGCGATCTGCATACGCTTATTCGGTGGCCTGATCGGCGATCCGATGGCAGCGAATCTGGCCTGCATCGGCTTTTTCGTGATCGGCTCGCTGTCAGTCTGGTATTCAACTTATCTGCTCGGCCGTCGCGCCGAGGCGCAACCCTTGCGACTGGCATTCGGTGGTCAGCCTGAGCCCAAGGATTATGGCCGTACGCTTGCTGACGGCGCGCTGCTGATTTATCTTGGCTGTCTTGGCCTGTTCGTGCCGATACATGCAGCAACACCAAAGGCGCTGCAAGTGTCCTTGGTCGCGTTTGCGCTGTATACCGTAATTCGCCTGTTCGATGCACCGACGCGCAAGGCTGCGGTGGTGTTTGGTTTATCCCTTGGCGCACTGATACTGACGCGCGGCTGGGTTGTGCCAATGGCATTGTGGGCAGGCATCCTGATCTTTGCCATTGCCGTCAGATCCAATGTCACGCGCCTGATCGTGCTCAGCCTGCCAGCGGCAATTGCCGTCGTTGCTGCGTGGATGATGGCAATACAAGCAGTCCACCCGTTCAATAGCACCCCGTTCGAATCATGGATGATCTGGAATACCGATCAGTTCAATGTGCCGAATTGGGAGTCGATCAAATACCTGTTCAAGTACGGAATCTGGTTTGCATGGCCTGCATGGCCGTTTGCCGGTTGGGCCATCTATGCATGGCGCAAACAGATCAAGACCTTGCATATCGCGTTGCCTTTGGCGTTCTTCTGCGTGCTGGTGGTGCTATGTTTGCTGAACCTGAATTCCGAAGTCGGCATCCTGCTGCCGTTGCTGCCACCGTTGGCGGTACTGGCGGCGTTTGGCTTGCCGACGATGAAGCGTGGCGCTATCAATGCTGTTGACTGGTTCTCTGTCATCATCCTGACCTTGCTGGCAGCAGTGGTATGGATGTATTGGGTGTCCCTGCAAACCGGTTGGCCGCTGCCCGCGCAAAAGGTGTTGAAACTGCTACCAGGGTTCAAGCCGGAATTCCAGGTTCTGCCATTCGTCGTGGCAGCTTGTGGCACGCTGGGCTGGTTCTTTATCGTGCATTGGCGTATTTCGCGCCGTCCATCGGTGTTATGGCGCGCAGTAGTGTTATCGACTGGCGGCGGCATCCTGTGCTGGCTGCTGGCGATGACAATTTGGCTGCCTTCATGGAATTACGCGAAGAGCTATGCCAATGTCGCGGCCTCCATCGAAAAGGCGATGCCAGACGACCACCCTTGCGTTGATTCCGATGCCAGTGCCGATCAACTCGCATCCTTCGCGTATTTCGGCCACATTAATTTCTCGCAATTCGCACCAGCCAATTGTCAGTATCTGCTGCTGCAAGAGAATGGCCATCGCGGCACTTCTGAGCGTGTACACAGCGCCGAAGACGAATGGCAAATGATCTGGGAAGGCGGACGCCCACAAGATCGTGAAGAGCATTTCCGCCTGTTCAAACGCATTCACTAGTCCTGACCTGTCTGTGAGACGCTTATGTTGCGTCTCACGCAAATCCTTTAGCGGAAGTCGTTTGACTCACCGTCACCGCAACACCTATCCAATTCACAGTCATAAAAAAAGCGGGCCATGAGGCCCGCTGAGCGTTGCACTACCCTGATCTGTTAGGGATTGCTCGCCGTCTTCACAGCTTCTGGCTTGTAGCCATCTGTCAGCGTCTTCAGGAAGGCGACGATATCCTTGGCCTCGTCATCATTCAACACCGGTTTGCCGTCAGGCTTGGTATCGAACGGTGCATCGGTCTTATCGACGTTTGCCTGATAGCTGGCAGGCAGGTCGTCGTATTTGTTGACCTTACCATCCTTGCCATGTGCATACCATTTCTCTGGATTGGTTTCGCGCTCGACATAGAAATGCACGACATCGTCCAGGTTATGGAATACACCATTGTGGAAGAACACCTGGCGTGTCGCTGCATTACGCAGGCTTGGTGTCTTGAAGTAGCCGCAATAATTGGTTTGCTTGGTGGCGTCTTTGCGCAGCGGGCCACACATGCCTAGATCGAAGTATTTCGGATCACGATTGGCGGTGATGTCCTTGTTACGCGGCGCTGCCAATGCTTCATATTGATAATCGGTGAAAGCAGGTGGCAATTTGCCATCGCGCGAAGGTTTTTCGATATGGCAGGTTGCGCAATTACCCTTCTTCGGATCTTTGAACAAGTCCAGGCCATGCTTTTCCTGCTCGCTCAATTGCACCTTGCCAGCCAAATAGTAATCATACTTGCTGTCATATGGATGGAAGCTACGGTCTTCACGTTGGAACAGTGCCAATGCAAAATAAGCCTCCCCCAGCGCGAGGTTGGATGATGTGAACACACCGGGACCAAACAGCAATTCCATATCCTTCGCGTATGGCGCCGCCTTCAGTTTTTCCAGCAATACCTGCGCATCCTTGTTGGCCATTTCATTCGGCGCCATCAACGGACCTGCGGCCTGATCGGTGAAATTCACTGCGCGACCATCCCAGTCGAAACCACCTTGCGGCACCACTTCCTGTGCTGCCACCGTCGGTGCCAGTGTTGCCTTGGCTACGCGCGCAGGCACTGGCGCCGGGTTGGCCGCAGCCTCAGCAGCAGCCTTGGCCGCCATCTTGTCATCTTCATCCGGCTTGGTATCGGGGCCAATGGAGAATGCCGGCGCATGATCGTGATAACGCAGCGAAGGCACGGCACGTCCGCCCTGGTCCTGCATCTTCAGGCCGCCCAGTTGTACCGCCAGATCGTTCGCTGGCGCATAGGCATTCTCTGGATTATGGCAAGTCGAGCAGGAGAGCTTGCCGGAAGCCGACAACGATTTGTCGTAGAACATTTTCTTGCCCAACTCGGCTACCGCGCTCAATGGCTTTTCAGGCGCATTCAAGCGTTCCAATGCGGCCTGCTCGATAGCTGACAAGGCCGGTGCAACAGGTGCAGGCGTAGCAGCAACGGCATTGACGGGCGCAGCTACTTGCTTTGCATCCTCATGATGACAAGCACTGAGGAGTGGAGTCAGCAAGCTAAGCGTCAGCAAAGATCGCTTGATGGAGATGACTTGACCTACGAAGGGGCGACGTTGAAACCAGATAGTCATGAGTACGCTAAATAAGAGGAATTCCAGAAACGACTCAAGCGAAGCCCTCCCCACTTGGAATGACCAGGAGGCAGCACTTCGCATGGAAAACAAATCAAAGCGAACTAGGATAGCGCGCAAATATGTCAGTTTGATGAAAAAATTTATTTCACTGCCAGAAAGAACAAGCGCTGCAACGATTTTGACAGCTCGTCATCATCTTGTAACAAGCAGAACCTAGAATCCCCATCCGCCTGTTGCCGAGTCAGCACAGATTTAACATTTTTATCTTGTCGGTCCCCTGCATTTGCGTTGTTTTCGTGATCATCACAATAAGAAAACAGTAAGTTATCAGGCAACGACAAAGTCGCGAAAGCATATGGATAAACATGGGACGACGCTGGCTCGGTTCAACATTCGCGGTTTATGACCAAGGCACGGCTTACCGGAACAGAGCCGCTGCTTTTTATCTTTACTCACTAGGGGAATCAATGAAACTGCAATCATTCAATGCAGGCGGCTTTGCTAAGCCAGCTGCAC
>Ga0116226_10003020_pt1 | contig 14799 bp, 15 predicted proteins | sample S1TSphfallax_FD_89692 | JGI IMG/M metagenome (GOLD analysis project Ga0116226, IMG submission 89692) | Host-associated microbial communities from peat moss isolated from Minnesota, USA - S1T2_Fa - Sphagnum fallax MG | ecosystem: Host-associated > Plants > Peat moss > Unclassified | place: USA...
GACGGGCGAACTTGCTCCGCATACGCCGCTCGACGAGCATCAACTCGCGTCGCTCCGAGAATTTTACGTCCACTTCATGAAGTTCGTCGACGAGCGGCTTCCCCAGAACTTTGGATCGTGCTACCCGCGTGAAGAGCTCGCCGTTGACGGATGGCACGAATTGACGCAGCGAGCGAAGAGCGTTTTGGAAGAAATAAGCCGCAATCTTGGGAGCGACTATCAGGTACCGCCAAGTGTAAAACGATAGGCGCGCGCGAGCGTTCTCGCAGGTCTGACGCACGACCGGAAAATGACGATGAAGGTGTAGTCGGCGGCTTGGGGACGACAGGCTCGTGTTTGGGTGAAAATGGATTCGCGCGTGGCGTCGAGCGCGGCGCGATTATTCATGACGGCTTCGGAATGCGAACCGCGCGCGTCGAGCACGGAACTATCCGCGGCGAGCCGAATGCGGACGAAGACGCCTCCCAGGTCGTGGACGGCGCCGTTTCTCGGCGGCACGGCGAGGGCCGTCATGGCCGATGAATCCCCCGACCGGCAGGCGGCATCGGGATCGTCGATCCGGAGTGCGGCAATCGACGCCGGTGCCGCGGGGATCGCACCATGCAATCGGTCCCGAAGGTCGTCGCGCATGTGCGTCGTGATGCCGGGAACCCACGTGTGTCGTGCCGGGAGCTGCGTTCGCTACCGGCAGAACGGCGAAGACGGCGACCGGGCAGATCGCCGCCGGCGCTTCGGCCATGCCGAGACTCCCCATCCAGGCGAAAAGGCATGCCGGCAAAAGCAGCCGGCGATGTCGCTTCATCGGCGCCTGCTCGCAGCTGGCTTGCGCTCCCTGGGAGGGAGAACAAGCGTTTCGGGGCGGTGTCCACACCGTGCACAGCCAAACGTCGGACCGTTGTGGAAAACAGCGGAAAATCGCGACAATTCAAGGGTTCCGACACGCTAGCGGTTCACGCCGGGCGGTTTCCGGCGATCGAGAACATACCGTCGAGCCCGGCCCTCTATCAGGCCTCTTCGTATGAGTTCGAGGACCTGGACGATGTGGAAGCCATCTATGGGGGAACCCGTCCGGGAGCCATTTATGGGCGGTATGGTGGGCCAAACGCGCTCCATTTTGAGTCGGCGATCGCGGAACTGGAGTCGGCCGAGGCAGCGGTGGGGGCGGCGAGCGGGATGGCCGCGATCGGGGCGGCACTCGCGACGTCGCTCGAACCCGGGCAGCCGATCGTTGCCGCCGCCGGCCTCTACGGCGGTACGGTATCGCTTCTTGAGAACGACTTCCAACAACGTGGAAATCGTACCATTTTTGCCCAAATTCCCGGGGATTTCGGGGAGCTGGAGGCCATTTTCGAGCGCGAATGTGCGCCTCTTCTTTACGTAGAGGCGGCAAGCAACCCGCTGGTGCGAATTCCCGATCTGCCGCGACTTATTCGCCTCGCACACACGTACGGTGCGGTCGTCGTGGTCGACGCGACGTTCGTGACCCCGGTCCTCGGCAAGCCGCTGGAGTGGGGGGCTGACCTCGTCCTCCACAGCGTCGGGAAGTATCTGGGCGGTCACGGCGACGTCGGGGCGGGCGTCGTCGCCGGCGAGCGAGCTCGGATCGATCGCCTGCGCGCCTACCTGATCCGCAACGGCGCCACGCTGCCGCATTTCGAGGCCTGGCTCGCGCTGCGCGGGATGCGGACCCTCGCGCTGCGCATGGCGCGTCATTCCGCGAACGCAAGCGCCGTCGCCGCGTACTTGGCGGGTGTGCCGGCCGTGGCCCGCGTTCATCATCCAAGCCGGCCGGATCACCCCGAGCACGACCTGGCAAGGCGCCTCTACCCGGGCGGCACCGGCGGGATCGTCGCCTTCGACCTGCACGGCAACCGCGAAAGCGTCGCCGCCTTCGTGCGCGGTCTGGAGACGATCGCGATCGTCCACAGCCTGGGTGAGGTCGCGACGACGCTCTCCTATCCGGCCGTCAGCTCGCACCGCTCCCTGAGCCCGGCGGCGCGCACCGCGCTCGGCGTGGGCGAGACGACCGTGCGCCTCTCGTGCGGCATCGAGGACGCCCGCGACATCATCGCGGATCTCGAAGCGGCCTTCGCAGGGCTTTCGCAAACCGTTCCCGCAACGGAAGTTCCGGTATGACGAAATGGTTTCTTTCCGCGTGCGCGCTGGCCGTCGCGTGTGCGGCGTGTTCGAAGACGTCGAGCACGGAGGCGGGCAGTTCCGGCGCGAGCGCCGCGCCCGACGCCGGCGGAGCGAAAACGATCGGCGTCTCGATTCAGAACCGCGAAGCGCAGTTCTATCAGCAAATGGAATCCGGCCTCACGAGCGAGGCGGCGAAATACGGCTATACCGTGAACGTCGTCGACGCCAGCCGCGACAACGCGAAGCAGCAGAGCCAAGTCGAAGACTTCATCTCGCAGAAGGTCGCCGCGATCGTGCTCACGCCGTACGATTCGCAGGCGATCGGCGCCGCGATCGTCGAGGCCAACAAAGCCGGCATCCCCGTCTTCACCGCGGACATCGCGAACACGTCGACGCAAGGCACCGTCGTCTCGCACATCGCGAGCGATAACGTGCAGGGCGGCGGCCAGGCCGGAACATTGATGTGCCAGGCCGTCGGCACGAGCGGGACCGTCGCGATCCTCGACGAGCCCGAGGTGACGAGCGTGCAAGATCGCGTGAAGGGCTTCAAAGCCGCGCTCGCATCGGGCTGCCCCGGCGTGACGGTTGCGGCCGACATCGACGGCGGCGGCGAGCGCGCCAAAGCGTCGTCGTCGATGGAAGACATTCTCCAATCGCATCCCGCCCTCAAGGGCGTCTTCGGAATCAACGACGATTCGGCGCTCGGCGCAGCAAAAGCGATCCAAGCCGCCGGCGATCAGGGCAAGATCGCGGTGATCGGCTACGACGCGACGCCCGAAGCGCAGACCGCGATCAAAGCGGGTTCGATGTACGGCGATGCGATCCAGCATCCCGATCAGATCGGCATCGATACGATCGACGCGATCCACGCGTACTTCGCCGGGAAGACGCCGCCTGCGAAGATCCGCGTGCCGGTCGGCACGTTCACGAAGGCGAACGCGAAGTAACGCATGGCGCTGCTCACCATGACGGGGATCGTCAAGGCGTTCCCCGGCGTGAAAGCGCTCGACGGCGTGTCACTGCGCGTCGAACGCGGCGAAGTCCATGCGCTGGTCGGTGAAAACGGCGCGGGGAAATCGACCCTCATGAAAATTCTCGCCGGCGCCTACATCGCCGACGCCGGAACGATCGCCGTCGACGACCGCCCGGTTTCGATCGATGGCCCGCGCGCGGCCGAGGCACTCGGGATCGGCATGATCTATCAGGAATTCAACCTCGTCCCGGATTTGGGCGTGATCGACAACATCATGTTGGGCATCGAGCCGCTACGCGGCGGTTTTCTCGATCGCAAGGCCGCTCAGGCCGATGCCGCGCGGGTGCTCGCGCAGCTCGGGAATGCGCTGCCGCTCGATCGGCCGGCGCGGCGGCTTTCGGTCGCGCAGCAGCAGATGGTCGAGATCGCAAAGTGTCTCGTGCGCAAGGCGCGCCTGATCGTGATGGACGAGCCGACCGCGGCGCTGAGCGACCGCGAAACCGACGCCCTCTTCGCCCTGATCGCAACGCTCAAGGCACAGGGCGTCGCGTTCGTTTACATCTCGCACCGGCTCGAAGAATTGCCGCGTATCGCGGATCGCATTACCGTGATTCGCGACGGGAAGGCGATCGATACGCGGCCGCTCGCGGAGCTGCCGCAGGATGAGATGATCCGGCTCATGGTGGGCCGCTCGCTCGACGCGCATTTCCCCGATCTGCCGCCGGTCGCGCCCGACGCGCCGGTCGTGCTCGCCGTCTCCGGCTTGCGCGCGTCGACCCACGTGAACGGCGTGACGTTTTCGGTTCGTGCCGGAGAGATCGTCGGGCTCGCCGGGCTTGTCGGCGCAGGCCGCACCGAGATCGTGCGCGCGATCGCCGGCGCCGACGTGCCGACGGACGGCGAGTTGTCGATCGACGGCAAGCGCGTAGCGATCCACGATCCACACTCAGGCATTGTCGCGGGGGTTGCGTTCATCACCGAAGACCGCAAGGCGCAGGGCCTCGTACTCGGCATGTCCGTGCGCGAAAACACGACGCTCGCTCACCTGAGCGCGTACTCGACGGGCCCGTTCGTCGATCGGCGCGCCGAGAATGCGATCACGGCACGAGAAATCGCGGAATTGCGGGTACGCACGCCGAGCGGCGAGCAGCTCGTGCGCAATCTCTCGGGCGGCAACCAGCAGAAGGTCGTGCTCGCAAAGTGGCTGATCGGCGAGGCGCGCGTCTTTCTCTTCGACGAACCGACCCGCGGCGTGGACGTCGGTGCGAAGGCGGAGATCTACGGACTGATGGTCGCGCTGTTGGCCCGCGGCGCCGGCATCGTGATGGTGTCGAGCGAGTTGCCGGAGGTTTTGGGGATGTCGCATCGAGTACTCGTCGTTCGCGACGGCGCGATTCGGGCGGAGTTCGCCCGGGCCGAGGCGACGAGTGAAAAAATCATCGCCGTTGCGACGGGGGGCGCGGCGTGAGGGGTCCGCTCACGCCTCCCGCCGCCGAGGTCAAAACGGAACTCGACGAGCGCGCCGGCGACGCACAGCGCAAAGCCCGGCGCGCGTGGTGGCTGCGCATCGGGATCGCCGCCGCAGGCTTCATCGTGCTCGTCATCGTCATCAACGCGTTTACGAGCGGCCACTTCCTCACCATCGGCAACGTCAGCAACGTGCTGCGCCAGATCACGTTCACGTGCGTGAGCGCGGTCGGCGAGACGTTCGTGATCATCACCGGCGGGATCGATCTCTCGGTCGGTTCGATCATGGGCCTGGCGGGCGTCGTGATGGGACTCTTCGCCAACGCCGTACCGCTGGATAACGGACCGGTGCTTTTTCTCGCGACGATGATCGTCGGTATCGCCGTCGGCTCGGCGGCCGGCTACATCAACGCGCTCCCGGTCGTGCGCCTCAACCTCCCGCCGTTCATTACGACGCTCGCGATGCTGCAGATCGCGCGCGGCCTCGCCTTCATCCTCGCGCACGGCCAACCGATCCCGCTCACCACGAGCGCCTTCAACGGCCTGGGCACAGGTGAGCTGTTCGGCCAAATTCCGTATGCCGTCGTGCTGATGCTCGCCGTCGTGGTCGTCTTTGCGATCGTGCTGACGCGCACGCGGTTCGGGCGCTACACCTTTGCGCTCGGCGGCAACGAGGAAGCGGCGCGCCTCGCCGGCATCAACACGCGCCGCACCAAGACGCTCGTCTACGTCATCTCGGGCGCACTCGCGGCGGTCGCCGGCCTGATCTTGCTCGCGCGCTTCGGGTCGGCCGCGCCGCAGACGGGCCTCGGCTACGAACTCAACGTCATCGCCGCGGTCGTCGTCGGCGGCACGAGCCTCACCGGCGGCCGCGGCTCGATCGTCGGGACGTTCTTCGGCGCGCTCCTTATCGGCGTACTCGACAACGTCATGAACCTGCTCAACATCGAATCCTACACCCAACAGATCGTGCTCGGCGCCGTGATCCTCCTCGCCGTCATCGTCGACGAATTGCGTAAGCGCCTCCTCGCGCGCTAAACCGTACGGAAGGCGCTCGGCCCGCCGAGCTGCAACCAGCGAGGCAGTGACGGAGTGAGTTGCGGAGGCAGGCATGCGAAAAATCGTCGGTTGGGTTCTCTCGGCGCTGCTGGCGGCAGGTTTTCTCTTCGCCGCCTTCGGCAAACTGACGGCGCAAGCGATGGTCGTCTCGATGTTCGCGAGCTTCGGTTATCCAATCTGGTTCATGACGTTCATCGGCGTACTCGAACTCATCGCGGGGCTGGCGATCCTCGTCCCGCGGACGGTCGTCGCCGGCGCGGCCATCATGGTCTGCATCATGGTCGGCGCGATCGTGACCGAATCGATTCACGGCAGTTTCTCGCAGCTCATCGCCCCGGTCGTTTTTCTGGTTTTGGCGATCGTGGCCGCGGTGCTCCGTCGGCCGGTCGCCGTTCTTCGCTAGCCGCCCGTACGGAGCCGGCGCGAGCCTCGCCTGCGATGCCCCGATCACGGTGACGGTGACGGTGACGGCGACGCCGTGACTCTATCGACGTGTTCCTCGACGATGATGAGGTGAAATCGTTGCCGCGTCCGCGCAGAAGCGAAGGTCTCCAGCAAACTGACTTGGTGCGGGGTGATTGGAGCGGCCCCGCGGACGAGGAGTGTCGCGGACGGCGGTGCGGTCGACCAATCGACCGAGCTCGAAACGAGGCTTGCGTTGTGAAACGTCACGGTATTTTTCGTCAAGGCGAATCGCAGCGCCGATTCGAGCCGGTCTTGATGCACGAGCGTTCCGAAGCTCAGTGTCAGCGGGATGACGATGACGGCGGTGAGCCCGATCGTCCAGATGAGGGCGGATCGCGCATGTCTCGTCGCATAACCGGCGAGCAAGAAGACGACCGTACTCGCGAGGGTGATACCGAGCAAGTTCGTCGCGAACAGCAAGATCGCGCCGCTCGCGATGCCGAGGTCGCCGGCCGCAAGGCCGATCCCGACGACGCAGAGCGGCGGCATCAGTGCCACCGCGATCGCCGTTCCGGCGACCGTGTTTGAGACGCCGGGTCGGGTCCGCGCAAATCCGCCGACCAGACCGGCGGCGATCGCGATCCCCAGATCCAGCAGCGTGGGACGCGTTCGCAACATCACTTCCGATCCAAGGATCGTGAGGCCGATCGCGCGAGCAAGCAGCGCCGCGAGCCCGATGGCGAGGGCGCTGCCAGTGCCCAGACTGATGACGCTTGCGCGGATGTTTTCGACCGACCCGTCGAGGATACCGTAGGCGAGCGCCTGGATCGGTGAGAGCATCGGCGCGATGATCATCGCGCCGATGATGACGGCGGCGCTGTTCTCGAGCAGTCCGAACGTGGCAATCGCGCTCGATCCGAGCGTCAGGGCGACAAACGTGCCGCTGAGGCGCGCGTCTGCCGCGAGCGCCGAGCTGAGCTCCCGGCTCGCCGAGGCGGAGACCCGTGTGATGCGGAACGTGAATCGCGGCCACGCAAGCCTCATGCGTTTTTCGTTCGCTGCGCCGATGAGTGATCTCCCGTGGAGGTGCCGGCGATCGGTACCGAGCCCATCCTTGGTGTCGCAGCGGCGTGATCGCGGTGACTTGCTTCTCGGCTAAAGGGCGAGGTGCGTTGCTTCCCAATCGAACCGGCGCAAGCGTAGCGCCGTCGCAAGACACCAGAAGAGCCAGGTGACGATCCAGGCGCACGGGACGGCGTAGAGGCCGAGGTGGAGTCGCGTGATCCCGATGTAGGCGCCGGGGATCACGAAAATGCTCGCGATGGCGCCGACGATCATCGAGAAGCGCGTGTCGCCGACGGCGCGGATGCGCGCGATGCCGAGCATCGCGTAGCCTTTTTGCGGCAGCGTGAGCATGTGCAGAGCGATCGGTCCGGCGGCGAGCGTCGCGAGCGCGGGCGAGAGCGTGATCACGGCCGCGATCGGCCACGACAGGGCGGCCACGACCACCGCGGCGATGCTGGAGAGGCGTACGCCGTAGCCGATTGCGCGGCGGTCGAAGTCGCGCGCGCCGGCGCTGTCGCGCGCGCCGAAACGCTGACCCAGAACGGTTTGCGCCGCGGCCCCGAGGCTGCCCGGGATCGACCAGGTCAGATCGGAGACGATCATGAGCGCGCGGAACGCCGCGACCGTTTCGGCACCGAGCGGCGCGAGCATCGTCACGATCGCGATGTCGGGCCCGACCACGAGGGTGAGATAGATCGCTTCCGGCAAGCCGAGCCAGGTCACGCGCAGCGCGAGTTTCCAATCGACGAACGGGCGCGCGAAGAACGCATACTGCGGCCGGCGTGCCGCACGCGAGATGGCGTAGCCCGCGCCCACCACTTCCGAGCAGAGCGATGAGATGCCGGCGCCTTCGATCCCTAGCGGATGTCCCGTTCCGATGCCGAGCGCCAGCACGAGCAGGAGCGGGATGTGCACCGCGTTGATGATCAGCAGCAGCTTGAGCGAGAAGCGCGTGTCGCCCGCCGCCGAGAACACGGTGTATGCGAGCGCGGCAAACGTGATCGGGACGAGCGAGATGATCCGCAAGATGAGATACGTCGCGCCGGCCCCCGCCGTCGGCAACGGCCCCACCATCAGGCGCACGACCGTCCCCGCTTGCCACACGGCGAGCGCGATCGCAACGAGCGTGAGCACGAGCGGAACCGCGAGCGCGGCGCGCGTCACCCGTCCGAAGCCTCGATCGTCGCCCGCGCCGATCGCTTGCGCTCCGAGAATCCCGGCGCCTTGCACGAGGCCATGCGTCGCGAGCGCGCTCGTCACGAAGATCGTGTTCGCGCCGGTGATTGCCGCCAGGGCGTCCGCCCCGAAATGCCCGATCGCGATCGTATCCACGATCCCGAGTACCTGGTCGCCCGCGAGCGCGGCCGCGCTGGGCACCGCGAGCCGCAGGAGCGTCGCGCGGACGTCCCGGTGGCCCGTGATCATCGCGCGCGGTTAGAAGGGGAAGTCGCTGGGTTTGAGACCGATGTTGATTTTCTGATTGGTGACTTGCTCGCTCTTGACGAGCTGATCGCCGATATAGCGTTCGCGGCGTACCGGCATGTGTGCGGTGTGCGAGATGTAGAGATCGATGCGCGTAATGCCTCCCATCGACGCCGGATCCGCGGTCTTGAGGGAGAGCTCGTCCGTCAGAACGCCGTCGACGGTTTTGTCGTCGGTCTCGGTCACGGTGCCCTTAGGGTCTTTGAATTGCTCGAGCATCGCGGAGATCGTGCCGGTGTCGATCGCGTCGCCGCGCAACGATTCCGCCTGAGCATCGTGCAGGCCGACCTTCTTATGCAGCCCACTCAGGAAGCCGCCCATATGACCGGAAACTTGATCTCCGCCCGTCCACACGGCGCCGCTCCCGCGGCCGGGTCCGCTCAGGACATCCAATTTGACGTAGTTCGGCTTGAGGTATGAATACCGGTACGTATTGTCACGCACGTCCGAGCCTTTGACCTCATGCACGACGATATCGGCCGTATAGTCGGTCACCTTCGAGAATGCGTCGAGCGCTTGCGTGAGCGCTTCGGCTGCGGCGACGGGATGGGGAAGCGCTCCCGCCACGAGCACGGCGGCCGCGAGCGCAACAATCGTTTTCTTCACGAGCGTCGGCTTCCGGTTGCGGCTGCTCGCTCCTCCGAATTCTGGAGCAGGGTACCGTGCTGGCCGGGGACGCCGATAAGTACGTCACACTTTGCTTGCGTTGCGATCGCTTCGATGGCACGGCCGAGTGGGGCGTTGCTATACTTGCCCTCACGATACGATCCCATCACAATCAGATGCGCGCCCTCACGCCTGGCGAGGTCGAGCACGGCCGTGCTGATCTGTCGCGCATGGAGGATCTCGTTGCGCATCGGCACGCCGTTGTTCTGCGCGATCGCCTCGGCGGTCGCGAGCACGTCCATTCCGGCGCGGTCCTCATCGGGCGTCGAGGCGTTCTCGGGTAAGATCAGCGGGACTTCGATCACGTAGACGGCGAGCAGCTCGGCCTTCTCGCGGCGCGCGAGACGGGCGGCGAGCACCATCATATGTTCGGAATGGATATCTTCGGAGAACACGACGATGATCGAGCCGACCATTTCCTCGAGTTCTTCTTGCGCGCGTACGGCGGCGACGCCGGCTTTCGTAATCGGTGGATGGAGCATCCAATAGATCGTCGCGATCACGGCGGCGGCGACGAAGAGCGCGATCAGCGCGCCGATCGGATTGACCGCGAGGGTGTTCACGGCGCCGTCCTGCGAGCGATCGCGTACGAACGCAGCCGGAAAGCGCCGAACGCGATCGCAACGACGGGTAGCGCAAGCGCCGTCACCTTTTGGTTCCACGGCACCGGGATGAGCAGGACGCGGACGAACATCACGATCCCCAGGATCCCGAACAGGCTCCCTGAGATCAACTTCAGCCGCACGATCGGCGACGGGCTGGCGCGCATCAGGGAACGACGATGCCTTCGGCGGGTTCGCTCGCCGGAACGGTTCCGGTTCGATCGCGCAGTTTCACGATCAACTCGTCCATCAATTCCAGTTCGCCCGCATCGCGCAAGATCGTGATCTGCTGCTCCATCCAGTCGTGCCGGCGGGAGCGGAATCGCGGCAACTTCTTGTGATTTCGGTAGATCACGTACCCGACGAGTCCGGCGACCAACCAGAGCGGTCCCGCAACGCGACCGATCGCGTGCGTGATCATCGTGAACACGAGGATCGAAAAGATGCCGCAGAAGCCGATCACGGCGACCACCGGGAAAAGCACGCGTTCACCCCGGAAGCGCATCGGAATATTGATGGGGATGCGGAATTTGCGGGGTGAGAGCGGGTCTTTGAGTCGCAGTGCGATCAGCGCGATGAACACGAACGAATAACTCGTCGCCGCACCGAACGCGTAGAGGTCGGCCAGCACGTCGATACCGGCCTCACCATGGAAAAAGTGCTGGTAGAAGTCGTGCAAGCCCGGAAAGAGGCTCGGCAGCGCCGCGAAGACCAGCACCGCGCACGCGATGCCGCAAAACGTCACGATCGAGGCGGCCGGTGTCCGATAGCGCGGGTGCACGCGCTCGAAGATCGAGGGCAGCAGCTGCGAGCGGCTCATCGCGTAGGCGATCCGCGAGGCACCGAAGACGCCGGAATTGCTCGAGATCAGGAGCAAGATCGCGCCGAGCACCGGAACGTAGAACGCCGCAAGCGCCCCGAAGAGCGGGACGTTTGCCGCTAGCACCGCGACGGCGCTGCCGCTATTGTCGTCGTTGCCGAGGAAGTGGAAGAACGTCTGCACGTGACCGCCCGCATCGAGCGGCACGGGGTGCGCGGGCACCATCCCGAGCGCGAGATTGGAGTACGCAAGCGCGTAGACGAGGATCGTCAAGATCAGCGAGATGGACGTGCGCGGGATGATCGATGCCGGCCGCTGCGTCTCTTGCGCGGCCTGCGAGATCGACTCGAGCCCGACGAACGAGATGATCGCAAGCGAGATGCCGTTGAGCAAGTGCAGCGGGTGCGGCCAGTGCGCCGTCATCGAGTGAATGAGCAGCTCGGGCCGGAACGCGAACAGAAACCCGAAGAAGAGGATCGATGTTTCGCTGATTACGTCGAGCGCGGAGACGACGCCGTTGAGCGTCGTCGATTCGCGCACGCCGATCAGGTTGAGCGTGCACAGGCCGGCGATCAGGAGGAACGCGGTGAGGAAGTGCACCCACGGATGCGGGACGACGCTCAACACCGGGATCAACTGGCCGAGATAGTCGACGCACGACCACGCGAAGAGCGTGATGTCGATCGTGAAATCGAGCAGCACGGCCCAGCCGGCGATGAACCCGAAAATATCGCCGAGTCCGCGCAACACGAAATACTGCCCGCCGCCCGCGACCGGATACGTCGCGGCGAGTTCGGTGTAGGCAAGCCCGATGCAGACGTACACGATGCCGGCAAAAAGAAACGCCACGTTCGAGCCGCCGCCGGCCGCGCCGAGCACGAGACCCAGGCCGACGAAGATGTCGGCGCCGACATCGGAATAGCCCCACGAGAACGAACCCCACGGCGTAACGGAACGCCGCAGCGTCGGCTTCATATCGGCGCGGGACATCCTAGCGGAACCGCACTCCGATGCGCTGGAGCGCGTAGAGGATCCGTTCGCCCTCTTCGAGTTCCTTGGCCATCCGGCGCCCGCGAATCACGGGCAGCGCTTCGCCGAGCACCTCGACTGCAAGGTCGATTTCCTTGCGGTCGGGCTGGTCGCCCTCGCTATTTTTCTGGGCGATCATCATGGCGAACTTGAGCGCCGTCTTGGCATGCTCGAGGTCGTTCCCCGCGGATTTGAAGGCGGTGAGCGCGCTCGAGTACGCGCGCGTCGCTTCGGGGTAATTGCGCTTGCGCGTGGCGAGCATCCCGGCGAGCGTTTCGGAGTAGCCTTCGTTGAGCGTCCGGGTCGAGCTGCCGAACGTTTTTTCGAGCGCCTCGCGCACGGCATCGGGGGCGGCGGCCGCCGCCGCCCGGCGCTGCGCCTGCGGCGTCGCATCGGCCCCCGGGCTCACGCCGGCCGGTCCGCCGCCGATGAGCGACTGCAATTCCTCGATCAGTTCGCGCGCGTTCTGGTAGCGCCGGTCGGGATCTTTTTCGAGCAATTTGAGGATGATGCGTTCGATCTGCATCGGGACGCCGCGGTTGACCGAGCGCGGCGCCACCGGCGGTTCGTTGACGTGGGCGAAGATCACGGCGACCAGGTCGTCCGCCTCGCTCTTGAATGGGACGTTGCCCGTGAAGACCTCGTACATCATGATTCCGACCGAGTAGAGATCGCTGCGCGCGTCGGCGACCTTGCCGAGAAACCGTTCCGGCGACAGATACGCGATCGTGCCGACGATCTCGCCCGCGTTCGTTACGCTCGACATCTCGCTCGTGCGCCGGGAGAGCCCGAAATCCATCACTTTCACGGAGCCGTCGCCGAGCACCATCACGTTGGCCGGCTTGACGTCGCGATGGACGAGCCCCTGATCGTGCGCATAGGAGAGCGCTTCGAGCAGATCGATGAAATGCCGGATCGCCACGTGCATCGTGAGTTCGCCGCTCGGGATCTGCGCGAGCGTGCGGCCCTGGATCAGCTCCATGATGATGTACGAAAACCCATCGGCTTGGCCGGCGTCGTACACGGCGACGATGTTGCGGTGGTTGAGTTTGGCCATCGACTGCGCTTCGCGCAGGAACCGTTTGCGGATGTCGTCGGAGCGATCGGTGAGGATCTTGACCGCGATCGGCCGTTCGAGCATGGTATCGATGCCGCGGTAGACGTCCGCCATCCCGCCGCGCCCCACGAGCGCTTCGATCCGATAGCGGTCGGCCAGCATCCGTCCGTCGAGTTCGGTCACGCGAACGCGCTCCGGTAGTGGTCGACGCGAGCGCCGCGCACGGTAACGACGTCGAACCGCGCGAGCGCATGCGGTGCGACGAATTGCAAATAGTCGGCGGCAAGCGCCCGCAGCGTGCGCTGCTTGCGCGCGTCGACCGCGGAGATGGCTGAGCCGAAGCGCGCGTTTGAACGCGCCTTGACCTCGACGAACACGAAGACGTCCTTATCCTTGCAGATCACATCGATTTCGCCGCCGGGCAGACGCACGTTGCGCCCCACGACGACATATCCCAATTCTTCCAAGTGCCGAACCGCGGTCTCTTCGCCGTCGCGTCCCAAATTGCCGCGTGCGCTCATGATTCGACGGGCTCGGCAGTCGCCGCTCCCAACAGGCCGGGTAAGGTGAGCAAGGCTTCCTTGACGCGCCAGAACCCGCGCCGGTGCTCGGGACACGGGCCGTGTTCGCGCAGGGCCTCGATGTGGCGCTGGGTTGCGTACCCCTTGTGCTCGGCAAAGCCGTATTCGGGGTGCCTCCGATCGAGCGCGACGAGCAGCCCGTCGCGGTGGACCTTGGCGAGAATCGAGGCGGCGGCAACCGTCGCGCACTTGGCGTCGCCCTTGATCACCGGCTCCTGGGGCCCGGTGAAGGCCTTGATCCGCACGGCATCGGTCAGCAAATAATCCGGCTGGCGGTGCAGCGCCGCGAGCGCCCGTTCCATCGCGAGGACCGAGGCCCAGTAGATGTTGAGCCGGTCGATCTCGAGGACGCTCGCCTCGCCGATCGCCCAGGCCACGACCCGCTCGCGGATCGTCACGGCGAGCTCGGCCCGGACCTCGGGCCGGACTTGCTTGGAATCGTTGAGCCCGCGCAGCATGAGCGGCCCTTCGGCGACGACGCACGCGGCGACGACCGGGCCCGCGAGCGGCCCGCGCCCGACCTCGTCGACGCCGCCGACGAGCCGGTAGCCCTGGGCGCGAGCGGCGTCCTCGAACCGGTGCAGCCGCTCGAGGCGTCGACGCTCGCGCAGCGTGGCGTTGCGGCGTTTGCGGGCGGCATCGTCGCTCACGCGGGAATCGCCTCGAACGTGATGCGGCCAAACTTCCCGTCGTTGAAGTCTTTGAGAAATGCGCCCGCCGCGTTGTGCAGATCGAGATCGCTGCCGCGGCGTTTGAAGCCGCGCGCCGCCGCGAACTCCGCCAGCGGCGGAACGCGCAACTGCGGCCGTTCGAGCGCGGCCCAGGCCACGAAGTGGGCGATCACTTCTTCGGGATCGTAGCGCTCGCGCGGCAGGGCACCGCACAGCGCGAGCATCCACTGCGCCTGGGGGCTGGCGATCCGCGGAACGAGGATCCCGGGCGTATCCATGAGTTCGAGATTCGCCGCCACGCGGAACCACTGCAGCTGGCGCGTGACGCCGGCTTTGTCTTCGACGCGTGCTGCCGTGCGGCGCAAGAGTCCGTTGATCAGCGTCGATTTGCCCGTATTCGGTGTGCCGACGATCATCGCGCGCGACGTCTTGCGCGCGGCCGTGAGCGCGAGCAGCGCGGCGCGGACCTTCCCGACGTCGCCCTGACGCTTTCCGTTGATGGCGATCGTCTGCAACCCGCGCGCTTCGTACCACGCCTGCCAGTTCACGGTGGATTGCGGATCGGCAAGATCCTCGCGCGAGAGCACGATCAGCCGCGGCGTTTTCGCCGCGAGTTCGTCGAGCAGCGGATTGCCGCTCGCTTCGGGCAAGCGCGCGTCAACGACCGCGATGACGACGTCGACGAGCGCGAGCCGTTCGCCCATCTTGCGCATCGAGGCCGCCATGTGGCCGGGAAACCACTGGATGACTTGCGCATCCGAGGGCATTACGGTGCGGAGAGCC
>Ga0116226_10003021_pt1 | contig 14793 bp, 5 predicted proteins | sample S1TSphfallax_FD_89692 | JGI IMG/M metagenome (GOLD analysis project Ga0116226, IMG submission 89692) | Host-associated microbial communities from peat moss isolated from Minnesota, USA - S1T2_Fa - Sphagnum fallax MG | ecosystem: Host-associated > Plants > Peat moss > Unclassified | place: USA...
GCCTCCACTGCACTGCTAGTATAGTTACTCTCGAACCTTGTGCATTAAATGGTGTCAGAAACTTCACCAGCACCACCTCTGGCACACGAAATCCTAAAAACTCTTCAAAACTCATTTTTATTTGAAGGTTTGTTGTTGTTGTTGCCAAAGTTTTTTCTGATGAGTTTGAATCATTTAACAAATGTAGTCAGATTTGTGATTTCGTCATTGCTGCTATACGGCAAGGAAAGGATTGACAAAAACCCCCCCCCCTCTTACATTGCTATTATTTTTATGGTGACTTGACTTCACACAAGCTTTATTTAATTCAAGTGTTAGGAACTGTAATGGGTGTATATGGTGCTCATACCAGTAATGACCATGTGAACATACATCATTACAAACCCTAGTTCATGGCAGTGTTTTTTTTCTAATGAATTTTGTGATGTAGCCAAAGTTGCTGTCATCCATAATAAGATTTAGCCAAATCTGGCTATAAGTCAGAATATGTAATACAATTTTTTTTTTAATCATCCATTTATATTTTGGTTACTTACTGGAAAACCAATTACTGTAGCCTAGTGTAAGTTTCCACATGGTCAAACCAAATAATTAAAATTTGAGAATATTAATTCCTTTTTTTTTAATCAATTTGGAACTATTATTATTATTTCATGATCTACTATGATATTGCTATATACATGAGAAGTGAAATTATTCAGGTTGTAGCCTAAATAACAATTGAGCTAACCACCACGGTTAGCTAGGCAACTGAAACCCAAGAGAAAATTGTTTCCTGATCACTTATCATCCATCCTTCATGGTACACTTGTGGATGCTGGTTCAGCTTGGCCATTGATCTCTGGTAAGCATGCATGCATTGTGGGCCTTGCATGTGTGCTTGCTTGTTTGCCTACTCCTTTCTCAAGAAGAGTGGAAGGCGTTTGTGTGTGCATATGCTAAATAACATTGGCGTTCGGGGTAACGCTCGAGCCTATGGCATTTTAAAGGATGAAGTATGGAATAGCAAAAGAGCTAGGCTTGTGCTAACCCCTTGCCCACCCACTTTCATCCAATTAGAGTTAAAGTATCCCATGTAGAGTATCCTAGGTGTAGAGTTAAGATAATTTTAAGAGAACTTTAAACTTAGAGGTTTTTCAACCACCCCAATGGACCCTAGGTCTCAAATTATATACATACTTGACCCTAGGTCTAAAAGTGTATGCAAATCTAGCCTTGGGTCATTGACAACTTTGTATATTGTATTTGTGTCATTTAGTAAATATATATAAAGTATGGCTTCATTCATATTGGGGATTTTTCATCCAAATGAAAAACATTGACCTTGTTCACCCATATGTCTAAGGAGCCTAGGCCAAGCTAGCCCTTGTCCAAGAAGCTTGGGACCTCCCCAAAAAGACCTAGACAAGCCCATCCCCAATCTAGACTAGAAGCACAAGCCCGTGCCCAAGAGGCTGAACCACCTTGACCCTATATCCAAGAAACTAGCTAGGACCTCACCAAGAAAACCAAAATTGGCCCATCCCCAGGCCAAGAAACCTAAGCCCATGCCCAAGAGGCATGAGCCACCTCCATATGTTAAGAAAGCACATGAAGGCCTCCAAAAGCAAACGGGTCATGCATGCTATGTCCTAAGCTTTTGTTAACTGGAAAACCCCGAATAGCCTAGCCCAAGCCCCCAAATACCAAAACATAGCTTAGGGACTTTAAAAAAAAAACCTAGACAAGTCGATCTTCAATCCTAGGCATGGCATGGCATTTGAAAGAACCTAGATAGCATAGGAAAAGGCTAAGGAAGCCCAAGAAAAAGCCTTGGGTAGCCTAGGAAAAAGTCCAAGCTCCCTAGGAAAGAGCCTAGGCAACATAGGTAACCAATTGCAATACCCTCATCTTCCATGTATACATAATGAAGGTAAATGCAAAATGAAGGTATTGTTATCCTTCCATAGCTAGTCCATGCCCATGAAGCTTATAAAATGCCTACCTAGCATAGGAAAGAGCCTAAATAGGTAGGAAAAACCTAGGTAGCCTAGGAAAAAGCTTAAGCAACCTAGGAAAAAATTTAAACTCTATAGGAAAAAACCCTAGCAACTTAGGAAACAAATTTAACTCCCTAAGAAAGAACCCTAGCAACCTATGAAAAAGCCTAGACATACTAGGAAAAAGCCTAGGAAGCTAAGAAAAAACCTATGCAAATTTGGAAAAAGCTTAGGCAGCCTAGAAAAAAAGCCCAAGAAGCTAGAAAAAAGCTTATGGAACTTAGGAAGAAACCTAGGTGACTAGGAAAAAACCTAGGTAGCTAGGAGAAAAACCTATGCAACTTAGCAAAAAGCTTAGGTAGCTAGGAAAAACATAGGCACATAAAAAAGAACCCAAACAACTAGGAAAAAAACATAGGCACCATAAGAAAGAGCTCAAGCAACTAGGAAAAAATTTAAGTAGCTTAAGAAAAAGCCCATGCAACCTATGAAAAAGCCTAGCCAACTTAGAAGAAACCCAAGTAGCTTGGGAAAGAGCCCAACAATCTTTTGAAAAAACCTAAGCATATTAGGAAAGAGCCCAAGCAACCGAAGAATTTAAAGCCTAGGCACCTTAAAAAAAAGCCAATCACCTTAAAAAAAGTTTTAGGCAACCTAGGAAAAAACCAAGGTGGGTCAAAATACAATAATAGGATCCAATATGATTGATTTATAAAACGACCACAAATATTTTTTTATTCCTTTGCATTTTTTCATATAAAGGAATTTTTTAATGATCTATTTTTTGCAACTTGTTGCTAAAAATTGACATAGTTGCTTCAATATATCACCTTTTTTGTGTTAGTTATTGTAAAATAATTAATATGAAGTTTTCAAAGTGTGCAAATTTTGCCAAAATTTTCATTTCATTTTGATAAATTATTGTAATTTTGAATCATACCAAAATATGTTGGCTATTTTAGGCTTTAGTTTCTTGTATCATAAATTACAACTTTATTTAATATGTGATGTACATTACACCCCATTTACCATTAACATGTGATAAAGGACTTTTGAAAATTTGAGATTTTGAAACATATTTTTAGATTCTATAACTTTTTAATTGTGAGTGTGGGTAGTAGGTTAATATCATCTAAATTTTCTTACTATCAAGATGTATTTGGTAAAATTATCTTTTACCCTAATCCTGCAAAATTAATTATTCTTTATGCAATAATTATTCAAGTTCGTGAATCTTTATTAATTTAAAAATGTATATATATATATATATATATATATATTATAGTTTGATTTTTTCAAAGATTCCCAACACCTTTTTTGGCTCCTATTACCATGTTTTAACATAGCTAGGTATCCTAGCAAAGAGCCCAAGCTGCCTAGGAAAAAAATTCAAGGCGACAAATACCAAATTGCATTACCCTCAACTTGCATGTATGCATGTATACATAATGAAGATATGTAGTAAAATGAAGGTATTGTTATCATTTATTCTTATTGTTTTGACACCCTCCTCATCACCATCAAATGCCAAATTGCATTAACTTCAACTTGCATATTAATGAAGGTATGTATTAAATAAATGTATTAACATGTATTTACTTAACTTTGGATTAAAATGTTAATTTATGGCTTAATTCAACCTATTGGGTGGGAACAAACCCCTCTAGAAGGGTTCTTTTTTTTGGCCCACAATAAGGAGGAATGATTGGATCTTTGCATAAACAACTTCCAAAGTGTTGGGCTAAGAAACCTTATCATGATTTGTTTTTTAGTCACTTGAAGATCAAAAGATGTCTAAAATAATCACACTTTGATAAGGTAAAGGTTTTCACAAATGTAATAAAACATCTTAAATGGTTTTAAAGTTTTTTGTTCGCCAAGATTTTTGGCTCCTAGGTGGTCTTAAAACTTTTGCTCACAAAAGACGTGCACATTCACAACTCTCAAAACTAACCACCCCATTTTCATGTTTATTGCCATTTAGTTAGGTTTTTTTTTTAATATACTCAAAATTCCATATAAGGTCTTATGTAGTCTTTGCATTAGCTTTGTGTATGTGCTAGGGTTTTGCACTAAAAAACGGGGTTTGAGTTGTAGACATTTGTTATGGAAATTTTCTTGGGATTGAAGTATGGAGGTGTATGGTTACCAACAATTTTCTTCTAACCTTAACCTAAATTAACCATTTCTAAGAATGGCACTAGGTCTTATAGAACACCAAAGGTGGGGCTAGATTGATTGTGACCCCAAATACCCTTCAAATAGGAACAAGTTCATTATGAGTCACAAGGATTTGAGAAGAAATCAATGTCATCAATGTTAATAGGGTCCATTCACAATAGGGGGGACCAAGAAATTATCTTACCAAAAAACATGTTTGGTTGTCCATTGAAACTCATTTTGGGATTTTTTGGGAGTTTTTACGTTTTTGGCATCAAACCAAAATAATCATACACAATTATGTATGAACATGAAAAATCACCATTAACACATGAATTATCTTATATTGGACTATTCAGTTTTTGTCACCTAATTAAGTTTGTTTCATGTAAATGTTATTTGTAAAAAGTAGCTCTAAAAAGTTCGTAAGTTTTTTTTTTCTTTTTTTGGTACCCAACTATGAATGGACCCAATAATGTTATAATTCACCCATATGTGGCCCAACAAGGTGAAGTGCTTCCATTGGGACTCTATAGGAACCACAAGGGCTTATCTCGCAATAGTCCCAAGATTTGTGCAAAATCATGGGATAAAGATGCATTGGAACAAGATATAACCAATCTTATAAAACACATATTTTTAACAAGGTCCATAAATAATTCCATCATTCCTAATAGTATGACAAAACCTTTTGCAATTGAATTCTAACAAATTGTACACCTAAGCAAGGTGCATTACCACCAAGCAAGAGGAGGCATATTTTGGAATGTTAAAATGGACAACAACCATACAAATATTGTTGGTATTGCATCATGATTACAACAAAGTGAAGTGGGGACAATTTTAATCCAAAGTTGGATCCCATCCTTCAATCCTTGCCAATTGGTGGTAAACAATGTTCCAAGTTAAATAATATTTTGCAATCTATCATTAAAGTATTTTGTGATGGGTCTAGCCATGTTATAAGGAGCCACACATGCCCCCTTGGACCACTATTCTTTTCTTGTTTTTTTGAATAAAATAAAATAAAATATAAATACATCTTTCAAAAAAAATTGAAATTATTTATTTATTTTATTAATACTATTATGTTAAAGTGTATATTAAAAATATAAAATAGTTGTAAAAATGCGAATGATTTTAGCCAAAAATATGAAGGAAGTAAAATACAAATCAACCCAAATTGTTGTGTGGTGCTTAAGCCATGGAAAGGGTTAATGAAAATAATTGGGTCTAAGCTTTAGATGGCACCATCATTGAAATGTAGGTAAAGTATGAATCTTTTCCATAGGTCAATTATGATAATTATGTTCACCCTCAATTCAAAATAAGACTGCCTTAGTAAATATTCACAACCATCCAACCTTTACCCGCAATTGTTGCCATTTACAACCCAAAGGGGATAACTAAGTTATTTGTTTCCACATTCACACCGTAGACAACAACAAACCCTAAAATAGTCAATTGTTTTAAGTTAGTTAACCACCTAGGAAATACATCTTCCTACTAGCGAAAAGTCCAAAGAAGTTGACTCTAAAGGATTCATCACGGTGTGACGTAAGAATAAAATTCCAAAATACTGTAAAGGTTACAAAAAACCCACTCAAGGATGGTGCAAGTTGTATGTGAACAATAGCAATACGGACAACCCATGAATGGAACCAAATCACAACAATTCAACTCCCACCATTAGGATTCATTCACCAATGGCTTCTCCAACCACACATGATCTTGATGGAGGGATTAACAATGCAATTTTGATGGAAATACAATTGCCCATCCCATTCAACAATAGTAATCACAATAACATTGAATGTTGGGGTTTAGGGTTTGCCAAACCATTGTGTTTTAGTCTCCAACATAAATGCCAATAGAAACACCTCACCTACTATTCTTCAACTTTAGAGACCTTAATGAAATTGTTTTTAGTGTCTCATCTAAAGATGTACTTGCAATGCATGAACCAACCCTTGTGTTCAAACCATTACATAATTGATTATTTTTCAATTCAACTATTGACATTAAAAAGGTTAGTGATGAAATTTTAAATTTTAAAAATGCACATGGGTTTCACTTGTGTCACCTTCTAGCAAGGTTGTCACTTTCAACCTTATTCACCTTGAGGCAATAATCTAACCTTAGGGTCCATTGTTCTTCCTATCCTCCCTACTCACTCACCTCCCAATCCAACTAATCAAGTTTTGGCAATGCCAACACCATTAATGCCACCAACTTAACAAGTAGCAAAATGAAATGTGGAATTTACAAATCATGAAAGGAAAATGAATGACACTATCAATAGGTACCTTCATGCCAAGTCTTGACCTCTAAAGCAAGTGATTTATGTATAAACAACTTAAAACCAATTCTATTAGGATGCCAAAGCTACTACTAAAGGTAAAACCACCAAGTTCAGGCATCAAAAAGACCTTAATTGAGAAGTGTGAGGATTTCCACACCAAGCTACTATAAAAAGAGTAATGGAAAGGCTCCTAGAAATCTAATGCATCTTTGGCACATAGATTTCAAGTATGAAGCTAAAACTCATTACATATAATGTGTGAGCATGTAACAACTGTGATTCCATCCCAAACTTAACCATTACTTTGAGGAGATTACACTAGCCATTGATATCTTGTGTATATAAGAACACAAGTTATGACTATACATGTGACCACATTTTTTTGTAAGTTGTGGGGTGAAAACATACAAAAGTATGCCCAAAACTAGTCTTTGCAAGTCAAAAAATAGTATTTTTGTCACAAGTAAATTAGGAAGTAGTCAATGTTTTGTGAGATTGACCTTTTGAACTACACAAGGGAATCACATATGATATCATGTTGAAGGTTTTAAAGGTTTCAAAATTTGTATCAACCTACTTTCAACCTATTTTGCAAAACATTGTCATGTTGTCCAAATTTCAAAAAATAGATTGAAAGTAGGTAAAAAAACTCCAATTTGTAATTCCATTCATATGTTGCATTTTGAAAAGGTTTGGAACATGATTTAATGAATTGAACACATGCAATGAACTTTACTATCTTATAAAAAAATATGTTTTGGGTGTGCAATTTTTGAATTATGAAAAATTACTTTTGAAGGGCTTCACATTAACATAATCCATTAAAGTTTCAAAAAAATTATACCAAGATGCATCGTAGTTTAAACATTAATAACATCCCATTTGAATTTTTTTATTTGAAAAATGTGTTGTATTAACAATATTAATAAACTTGTTATAAATAAACTAGTGAAAATAATGGAATACGTTAAAAATGACCATAGATGGTTTATTTAATATGGTTAACTATATCAAAAAATTATGGCATTGCTAAAATGCCTAAAATATAAAATACTTTAAATCTACTTTTACTTATTAGTAAGGACCACCAAGTGGTTTACTTTTGCATGATTTCACCCTATGGAAGACTTCAAAAAGATCGTGCTTGGATGTTATTCCAAGGTATGACACCAAATAAATCATCATGGTGTTGGGTGCGATGGGATTGCAACATTCATTGCACCTAAATGGCAAAAATTGGTGAAAGAATCTAGTTCAAGTGTTTAATTACTAGGAAGGGATCTTGTGGTAATAAATTTATATGACCCTAATGAACCATCTTGTTGATGTGAATTACGGGAATTAATGATGAAATTTTTACCAAGAGGATATGAATGGGTCTTTTTTTTGGGATTTCAACATGTATGAATCCCACCAATACATGTGGTAATCTAGTTTCCATGTGTGAAAGAACAACATTCCAAATTTTATCAAGACATCCAAATGTGGACGAGGTTGCATGCACATATAGAAATCAAAATTATTCAAGGGATAATATGTTAGGATGATGTATTGAAGGTTTTGGTGCACTTCAAGATTACATCTATACCTTTCATCCAAATTAGTAAGAGGCAATCACCACATATCCTCCTAATGCACTATCTAAGGTGACGTTTAATTAGACCATGAATTGATATAAATTTTAATCATGATAAAACACACATTGCCTTAAAAGATATATTGGTAGATGAACATTGTTTAGCTTGATGAAGCCAAATGTTTCATTGAACATATTTGGCACTCATGCTTTCCCATGCCAATACATCTTTATTCCACAAGTTGGGCAAGGTTATTTCAACATACAAGCATTTTTTCAAGCAAAAAATTGTTGCATACAAAGAGCTTTAGGAGGTGGCATGTAAGTGGAAGTGGTTTGAATTGTATGCAATAGTTGTTTCTTGGGGCAATTGGTAGCAATGTGACATGGCTCTCCACAATACATGCATTGTTCACATGTCATCATTGCTTCTCTTGTTTTGTGAGTGGTTTGAATTGTGTCTAATCAATTTGCATGGGTTCATCTTTTGATGTAAGATGTTGATGGAAACAACATAGTATGTGCAAAAAAAATTGGGATTATTGGCAACTCCCAATGCTTCTCTTATCGACATTAAAGACTTGTTATCGCAACAAGTAGTTTGAGCAATTGTTTGACTCAATGTGGACGGATATGGCATGGTGAGTAATAGGTCCTTCACATCATTATGTAGTCCATATTGAAATTAACTCATGAATGTTGCTTCATCCCATGATATGTCACAAACCAATCATCTAAAATCTAATGCATACACAACAATTGGGCATGGTCCTTGATGAAAAGCTAGCAATTACTAATTGATGTGCATTTTTTGTCAGAGTCTCCAAAGGTGGCGCAAAATTCCTCCACAAACGCCTTGAGATCATTTAGCAATGGAGATTGTTGCTCTAACAAAGGTGCAAACCATGTTAAGGTTGTGCCTAATAGCAATGTGCCAATAAGGCCAACCTGAGTTGGGAAATTTGGATATAATGATGGGGGTGCAACTAAATGATTAGTTGCAATTGGTTACAAAAATTTCTAAACTTGGAACACATCCCATCAACCTTGTCAAGAAGATTGAATCATGGTTCTTTTACTTGGGATGGTGTCATGGGAACACATCCCAATGACGTTGATGTTTGAGCACTTTGAAGATGAACAATGATATCACAAAAAGTTTGATTATTTTGTTACATATGCTTAAAAGCAATAAGGATTTCTTCCATAGATGTAACCATCTTTTCTTTAGATGTAGACATGATTATGAACACCGTGAAATATGACACCAACAAAAGGTGGGTAATCCAAAACCTCAATCAACAAGAAATGGGTAATCTACAACTTTTTGAAGAAAATTCCTTTGAAAGAGAGAGGTAATCCACACAACTCCAAAAGGAATCTTATTTTTAAATGACTTATAGACACAAAAATAGTGTAAACCTGATGTAGTCTATTCAAATTGTCATGGACATGAATAACCACAAGAACAAAGGATTAAAAAAAGGTTTAATTCTAGCTTTAAAATAAGGAACAAAACAAGGTTATGTGATTCAAAAACAGTAACACAAGAACACAAAACAAGAACACAAGATGTGCAAGACAAATGTGAAAACAAATTTTTATTATGTTAACATATGCAAATATGAACATGAAAAAAACATGACGAGGTTATGGTGTAAGATCATGCCTAAGATCAATGTTGAACATATTGAAGGAAATGAAAGGTCCTACTTCTAATTATACCCCTTTGAGGACCTAGCTCAAGAAAGCTTCCAAGGAGGTTTTTATTTATGCATTAAACAAAGAAACTTTTTGATAACCTTCTTAACTTAGAATCAAGTTCTATGAGTTAATTAAAATTTAATTGAAATTTAATTGGGACTTAATTAGGAGTTATCTGGGAGTTAACTAGAGTTAATTGGGAGTTAATTTGGGTTAATTTGAAGTTGATTGGGAGTTAATTCAAGGTTATGGATGAACATTATGGATGAATTCCATCCATTAGAAGATGGTGTTTAATGTTCACATCCGTCACACATGTTTTCAAATAATTTTTTTTGGCATTGTAAGAAATATTAACATCCATTGTTGGTATTAACTTAAGGAATGGTAATGGATTTATAATCAATAGTAAGGTACAATGAATTAGATCAATAACAACCACCCACACATGAAGTTATTAAAGTAATAAAGACCATCCTAAAGAAAATTCCATGTTCTTTCAATGAGCAAACTTATGAGCATTTATGAGCCTTTTTTTAGAATGATGAATTGAAACAAACCATCTATTTAATCCTATTTATATGTGCATCATATGTGTTTTAGATGCACAACATCCATGTGCAAAAAACATGAACCCATGAAATAATAGATTTTGTGCGAATTGCAAACGAAACAATAAAGCTAGTAAATTCATGATGTTGAACATATATTGCATTCATACATTTTCATTTAGTTTCAACATATAAATATGAAATTTTTAAAAAAAAATTGATTCCATATCTTAGTTATTGGAAAATCAATTATCACCTTTGCAAGTGAGGCAATATAATATGGCACATTTAAATCAACATTTATTATTAAATAAAAAGAAAACAACATGGCCACAAAAAAACCAAGACTATAAGATCTCCTACCCCAAACAAGAGTAAAAGGCATGCCTAAATCCAAATCCAAATTATGAAACAAGAAAAACAAGAACAAAAACACAACGTGAAAAACAAGAATCCAACAAGATTTTATTGCAAAGAATAAATGGAACAAAATTATGACAAGAAAACGTACCCAAGATTGGTGTTGAACAAACCAAAGGTAATGAAGATTTTTGTTTTTATTTATACCTATTGGGTACCTAGCTCAAAGAACTTCCAATCTGCATGTGGCCCATGTTCACCAATGTGCACCCATATGCACCCATGTGTGAACTATAAATGAATTAAAAATCAATTAGTAGTGAATTTAAAATCAATTAAAAATAAACTTAAATTTAATTAAGAGTGAACTTAAAGTTAACTAAAACCTAACTAGAAGTGAATTAAGAATTAATTAGAGTAAACTGAAAATGAACTATTAGTTAACTAGAAGTAAACCAAAAGTTAACAAAAAGTGAACTAGGACTTAACTAGGAGTTAATTAAAAGTCGATTGGAAATGAATTAAAAGTGAATGAAAACTTGATTGAAAGTTAACTAATTATGAACTAAAACTAAATTAAAAGCTAGGTACAAGTTCATTACAAGTCATGGATGAACATTCAAACAAATGAACCCCATAGCATTGGCATTTGTGACAATAATAATGTTATATTCAATAATTAAATCCAATATTTTTGTTTGAGTCGTAACAGGGTATAATCACAAATGAACATTAATATGTGACAAATATGATGAAAAATGTTACAATAGGATGTTTTTGGGGAGATCTCACTACAATTTTTTAAAAACTAAATATTTATAAAGGCCAAATTTTTTTTGGGATAAAATATCAACACACATAATGTTTCAATGTGGAATGAATTTTCAATCTTTTTCATTACGTATAGATTATAACTTTCAACATTTAAAACCAATTGGATATTTCAATAGTGTACGTAGGTTTTTGCATGTTTTCAAATAAATGATCCCAAAATGATCATAAATTTGGATGAATTTTCATTTTTTTTCAAAACAATAATCATTTTCATAACCAAATGCACATTTCTATTGGAATGAAAATTTTGATTATGCACTTATGAACATTTTGAAAGATAGCGAGAATTCACCATTGAAATATGTTATTTCATTGTTGAACATTTTTTTTCAATACAAATATTATCAACAAAAAAAATTAAAAATTGTATTCATAATGTAAAGAAAAAATGAAAAACACTACAAATGTTTCCATCAATGATATTTTGCTTGGCCCATCCATTGTAGTGTCCATTACAATTTAAGTTGATTTTTTTTCAAATATTCAAATGGAACATTTCCATTTAATCATCAATTATTGCATTAAAAGAAAATTTGATTAGATATTTTATGACAAAATTATTTTTATTTTTTAAAAATTTGTCCAAATCTAACTTAGTTTGTGAAAACCTCTAAAAAAACAAGATAAAAATTTATGAATCTCATGAAATATGTATTGATATCTATAAGATTCATATATATGTATCACAAATTACAAAGTTCAATCATCATACATGATATGCATTCTAGAAAAAATCAAACAACCAATTCATGTGGAAAAATTATGTTTAATCAATAAAACATCATGGATTTATTTTTTAAAAGCACGTCATTCAATATACATTGGCATCTATAATAAAAAATCAAAGATGTTCCTAGAGAAAGGTTATTTTTTGAAAATAACGTAAATATTTTTCAAATAAATTGTCAAAACAACTTTTTTTATATTTCCAAATTTAAATAGAATTTAGTTCAACATCATACACATGTACAAGCTATTTATACAATATCAATGAAAATAAACCACCTTTTTATCAAATTTCCAGTATTGAATATAATGTTTTAAAACACAATCATTCCATTGGTTCAAAATTCAACACAATTAGAAGATTTTTTTTTTCATTATGTTTTTTTTTGCTCAAATTTATAAACCTTCTAGTTATGGGCAATATGAAATGCATGGTAGTGTTATTATGGTCCTTACAAATGTTAATCAAAGTCAATCATATTATCACGTCTACCATATGATGATACAACAATAGGTGTGTTCTTTAAGCAATGTCTTGAATACAAATCAACTTATATGTAAGGAAATGTTCATCCAAATATGGTGATGTTTGCTTTATAGGATTTTATCAAAATACCATTATATAAAGGTTTGAATATTACCCAAATGTTATGATTCACCATCAATTAACAAGTTTGTTTACTTTGTATATGAACTTAAAATCTCAAACTTACATACTTATGATATGTCATCATTTGATAACTTTGATTCTAATGGTAAAGAAAAACATTATACACAAATAAATTCAATGAAACATTTTTTTTTGGAGGTTCCAAAAATAATGCATAATGAAAATACTATGTTATATTGTCTTAAATCAAAACTTTCATCCTTTAAGTTCATTTTAGAATGAACATTTAGATAAACAAAAAATTTCCAACATTATTTTATGGCTAACCTTAACAAATTTTTGATGGTTTTTCATATTAACAAATAGTTCATTGGGAATTACTTTATAAATATAGAGATTTGGCAACCAATATTTCAAACCTTTCTTTTTAAAGTTGCTAAATTGTCCATTTAAAAAATCATAGGTTCTAGTTGGGTGCAATGCAAAAAAAAAAACTATTTGTTAAGATTTTGAAATACGAAATAAACCAAATCTAGATAATATTTTCAAATCATAACTAGGTTATTGTGATTTAATATGTTTGCACAATTCATTTGATTATTTTGAAAGGTTACAAATAATTTATTTGCAATGATTTAACAACTTGGTCCTCCAATAAGTTTTCTGATTTTTACAACTTTAGAAAGATTGTGGGATCATGTTATTCAGTTTTTGTACACATTACATACATTACAAGACTAAATCTCTCAAATAAAGTAGAAGACCTCCTATATATTCAAATAACAAAATTGATATGAATAAACCCTATCACATGTGTAAGATATTACAATCATAAAACATTTTCATTCTGAAAACTTATGATAAAATATCATTTTCCTTTTGAGTTTTTAATTTGTTCTTGTCATAGAATTTCAAAATTGTGGTAACAAATTACATGACCATGAGCTTTTATGGATTAAAAATTTACCTATGTGTGGAATGCACACAAATAAAAAAAATTGAATAATTTATAAATATGTATATTAAATTTTCTTATGACATATCCTTGTTACCAAATCCATTGTGAAATGCCCAACAATGACGCGCTCCCAAGTCCCCTGTGGAACCCACTCGAAGGTCCAACTATGTAGAGTTGCGGAAAGTTGGGACTTGAGGGCTGCTCCCGACTTCCAGCACAAAAAGGGGGTAGAGGGCCATGCTAGAAGTCCCGGGATTAGACTAGGAAGAGGGACTACATTATCAAGCTTGAATCTGCATCCAAAACCAACCACAAAAGGTTTGTTCGTATTCAGGAACACCCTTGGGTGTTGGGACAAGCCACGACACTTTGACACACAAGATTCACCATGGCCCGGACTCGGGGGAAGCCACCACCTTCCCCATATAGTATTCTCTGCAGCTCCCCGCGGGAGCTACATCTGAATGGCACATTTTTTCGGGACTCCCAAGGAGGAGTTCCAAAACTATCCCGGGTTGGCCTCCCGGGACTTTGGACACTCACAACTCTTGGCTCCAACCTCCGATTGGAGTGAGGTCTGAACCAAAGTTGTAGCTCTCCTCGAGAGCTTTCCAACACCTCATTGCACTCTATCTGCAAAGGTCGGGAAGAGGTCGATTCCCGACTTTTTGTGGTCGGGAGTCAAATTGCCAATTTGACTCTCGGCCTTTCTTTTGCCCATAACTTGGGTTGCATATGTTCAAATGACTCATTCGAGGCCATTTTGGACATCTACACTTCAAGACCTTTTCAATGACACCAAAAACACCCCAATCCGAGGTGTTTTGGCCTGTGCTATCGAACTCTAAACATTCGGGAGTCCCGGAGGACTCCAAGTCCCCAACTTTGGGAGTGTGAGTTTCATCTTCACACTTGGCCAAAGTGGGGTTGCGACAAACAACATCAACATATGTGTACATGTAAAACGAAAAACCATGTGGTTTATAGATTTCATTACCCATTACCTCCCATGCATGTAACAAACATCTTTAAA
>Ga0116226_10003023_pt1 | contig 14790 bp, 9 predicted proteins | sample S1TSphfallax_FD_89692 | JGI IMG/M metagenome (GOLD analysis project Ga0116226, IMG submission 89692) | Host-associated microbial communities from peat moss isolated from Minnesota, USA - S1T2_Fa - Sphagnum fallax MG | ecosystem: Host-associated > Plants > Peat moss > Unclassified | place: USA...
GCCATGCACGTCCATAAGCAGGCAGTGGCGCAGCAGCACGCCCGCGATGCGGTCGCGGTGCCGGGCCTGTCCAAAGGCGCCCTGGCCGTGCTCGACCAGGTGCAGGCCGCCGTCCGTAGCGTCGGAGAGCAGCGTGCGGATGAGGGCAGCGATCTCCACGCGCAGCGGATCGAGCGCGCGGTTGCCGGCGTGTGGAAGGCCGGACGCGCCGACGCCGGCATCGCCGGCGAACTCGACCGGTTCATCGCGGCGGCCGAGCAGCGGCTTGGGCGGGAAGGGATGGCTGCCGCCTATGCTGCCTTCACCAAAGGCGCGCCCATGACTGTGCCCGGCGCGGGCAAGGAGGATCAGGCCAGGCTCGATGCGCTGGCGCGCTATCTGACGCTTGGCCGGCAGGCGCAGACGCGCAGCGCCGAGTGGCAGGACAGGCTTGATTACCACGCGCGCTACGCGGAACGAGACAGGGACGATAGGGGATGGGATTGCGGACGGTGACCAAAGGCGGGGAGGCGGCTGTTCGGGTGGTGTTAGGCGTACGTGCTTTGTGGGTTAGCACTCGCCGGATTGGTTTGCTGACAAATCACCTTATGGTTGTTTTTTTGATGCAATTTCGGGCGGGAGTTTTGTTGCAGGAGGGGTGTCGAAGCCCGGCCTCGGCACCTGCCGCGAAAATTTATCGGTTTCGCACCATTTTTAGCTATGCGGCGGTACGTTTATCGTACACTGTGACATGAACGGGTAATATAACGACGTGGGCTTGGCGCAGTCGTACCATCGGGCCCAGAGCATGCCGGTTTAGGGAGAACTGCGAGTCAGCGACCGGCAGAGACAAAATTGTTCATGCACCGTGCGTTGTTTGCCAGATTACAGATTGGATAAGCGTCTTTCCAAAAATATGGATATTAAGCTAGCCTGAAGGATTAGAGACTTTGCTCCGTCGCCTTGGATTCGCCTTCCGGCTTGCTTTTCGCGGACAGAACACCGTCTTCGGCCTGGACGAGACCTCTCGTCATATAAGGATGTTCGGCGCGGGGTCCTTCTTCATCGCGGCGCTTTTGATGGCGTCTGGCTTGAAGGCCGCCAGCGTGATGACGTTGCCGTCCAGCTTTGCCGTGGATTATACCGGCGCTGCCACCCTGAACATTCCGATCGACGTGCCGCCCGGAAGGGCGGGCATGAAGCCCAACCTTTCGTTGAGCTACTCCAGTTCCAACGGGAATGGTTATGTCGGGGTCGGCTGGACCCTGAGCGGAATATCCGCCATCACGCGGTGCCCGCAGACGATCGCTACCAACGGGATGGCTGCACCAGTCACCCTGACATTGAGCGATAAGTTCTGCTTTCAGGGCAATCCTCTGGTGCCGGTGCAGCAGCAAAGTGCCGCCGGCCAGCAGCCTTCGCAGGGGCAGCAATTCGAGCCGGGGCAGCAGCTCATTGGCGTCTCCGGCACCTACGGCGCAGACGGATCGACGTATACAACCGAAATCGAGGGTTTCAGCCGCATCGTCGCGCACGGAACATCCGGAGCCGGACCGAGCTATTTTCAGGTCTATACGAAATCCGGGCTCATTTACGAATATGGCAACACGACCGACAACCCCAACACCAGCAACAACAACTCCGCGGTTCAGTGCACCACGTCGTGTAATGCTAACACTGTCGTCACTTGGATGCTCGACAAGGTGACCGACGCTGTCGGCAACAATTTGACTGTGTCGTACCTTCCGACCAATGGCCTGCACGCCTACCCCACTCAAATACTTTATACTTGGGCGTCGTCGTTGGGAAGCTCGGCAACAAATATCGTTAACTTTGGATATATTGAATCTCGACCTGATGCGCCGGTTGGCTATATCGCTGGACAGCCGCAGCAGACAAACTATTTGCTGCAGACGATCATTACCTACAGCGACTCGGCTACTGCTAATTCATGGGGTGGCGTGAGCACCTACACCTTGGCTTATGGCACGGGTACCTCTGGCGCAAACCCCTACGGCAGCGGCATCACCGGCCGTAGCCGGCTGACGAGCATCACCAAGTCCGGCTATAACGGGAGCACTTTGCTGCCCACCACGTTCAAATACTGCGATCTTTGCAACGCGCCCGCTGACCTTCTCACCAACTTCTCCAATGGCCTGGATGTGCCGGGTACGTCTGTGTCGTATTTGCTGACGACCCACAGCAGCATTTATTATCCGAATACCGCGTTTTCCGGCACCGGGGCACCTTCCTATCCGACGCAAAATCTTGTGACGCCGCGCTATGTGGTTTCCGCAGTCTCAGCGCCTACCGAAACCGGGAGCAACTACGCCTATTCTGGCTATAATGTTTCCTATACCTACTATAATGGTGCTACTAATCTTCAAGGCAGGGGCTTTCTCGGATTTCAGGCAGTTTTGGCCAAAGACGCACAGACACAGGTCAATAAACAGTCAAACTACAGCCAGACCTTTCCGACGATTGGCCAGAAAACCGAAGACATAACACAATGGCTTAACCCCTACATCAGTGTGGGTGGTGTAGCGACACCGACATGGGAGGTTTTGCAAAATACAAATACGACCTTCTCAACTTGCCCGGCCTATAATGGACGCACGTTCCCGTGCGTCACCAACGTGGCAACAACGGGTGTCGATCTTTGGGGCGACCCAATGCCCGCCACCAATAGAAGTGTCTCCTCTATCGACGGGTACGGAAACGACTTGGCTTCCACGACCACAACGACCTACAACAACACGGTTTATACAACCGCCGAGACGGACGGCTACCAGAACGACCAGGCCGGCTGGTCGCCCACGAATGGCGATAACTGGATCGTAGGGCGGCTGACATCGCACCAGGTGGCTGCTTCCTACACGGACAATGGAACGCCCGCGAACTCCTCGGGTACAACGACTCGCCTGACCCAATACGTCGTCGATCAGAACACTGGCCTGACAAAGACCGAGACCGTCGAGCCCGGTGTCGGCACAGGCTTCACTTTCACGACGACCTTCGGCTATGATGCTTTCGGCAACAAGACATCCGCCAGCGCCGCCGGTGACGGTCAGACACGCGCAAACGGGTGGACTTACACCTCCAGCACAGACATTGAAGATGCATTTCCCGACGCTATGCAAAATGCCCTGAGCCAGAGCGCGTCCACGGTTTGGGATCCTCGTTGGGGTGTGCCATTATCGCAAACCGACATCGACGGCCGCATCACATCCTATACGTACGATGATCTTGGTCGCGAGACTTCTGAGTCGTTGCCTGATGGATCAAAAATCTCCATCTCCTACCTCTTCTGCAGCGGCGTGAACGGAGGCACATTCGCCTGCCCAACCGGTGCGCAATACGCCATTCAGACGACGCATATTTGCCTCGATGGCGTCAATGAAATGTCGCCCACTAAAATCGCCTACTACGACATCGTGGATCGTGAGATCGATACCGACTCTCAGAGCTTCAACGGGGTATTTGCCAGGGTTACCAAGACCTATAACAGTCAGCTTCAATTGGCGAGCGTGACACGGCCATATTTCCTGGGGGCCACGCCAGCCATCACAACCTACAGTTACGATCCGCTGAACCGGCTCTCCCAGACCAACCATCCGGATGGTTCATGGGATACGATCGGGTACTCCGAGACCAACAACGCAGTCACCTCCGGAATAACGAGCACTTATCCCGGGCAAGAGGTTTGGAACGGCAACGACGCGCACGGAAACCATACGTTATCGATACAATATGTGAACGTAAACGGCCCGTCCACGCCGGTCATCACGAGCTACCTCTACGACGGCTTTAATAATCTCACAAAAGTCGTCGATGCCGCTGGGAATGTCACCCGCTATTCGTATGACCTCCTCGGCCGCAAGACGAATATCTCGGACCCTGACGCCGGGACCCGCACCCAGACCTACAATGCCTTCGATGATCTGATATCCATTGTCGATGGAAGAGGCACGACGGCATGGATGAGCTACGATGCGCTGAGCCGCATGACGTTCAGGTGCTGGACGAATGGACAGCCTAGCGGTGATACCCAGACCTGCCCCAGCCCTTCGGCCAATGAAATCAAGGAAGCCTGGAGCTACGATCCGGCCAACGGCATTGGCGAGCTTGGGGCAACGAGCACCACGCATGGTGCAGGCTCGACCTCTACATACACCTACAATGGCGGCAGCCCTACCGCAGGCGTGCTCGGAAAAGTAGCTACGCTCCAGATAGCCGTTCCACGCATCAAGGTCTATTTCAATTATAGCTACACCTACGGGGGCGACAACAGACTATACAACTATGTCGCCCCGAGCGGCGCGAACCCTTTTATAGGGTACAATACCTACGGCTACACCTCATCTTTGCTGGATGGCGGCACAGGCACGACCATGTGGGTGGCCAATTCGCGGGATGCGGAGAATCACCTGACCTCGGCAACCTATGGCAACGGGGTCACTACGACATACCAGTATAACCCTAACACCGGGCTGCTGACGAGTCTGGTGACTCTGGACAAGCTCAACGGCACACACACCGTGCAGTCGGTCGGCTATACCTGGGATCAACTGGCCAACCTCATCCAGAGGAGCGATGCGGTCAATGGCTTGACCGAGAATTACGCATACGATGGCCTGAACAGATTGCAGTCGATTACGCTGCCCAACAACACGGTAGAAAATAGTTTCTCCTATGATCTGCTCGGCAACATGCTCACCAAGGGCGATGTCGGCACCTATACCTATCCGCCTGCCGGTAGCGCGCAGCCGCATGGCGTCTCGTCCATTTCTTCCGGTGCCGGGAACACGACCTTCAGCTACGATGCCGACGGGAACCTGACGGCGGAGGCGGGTGCGACCGTGCGCACCATTACCCCAGACATTATTAACATGACCCGCTTCGTCACCTACGGCGGCAAGACGTTTGATATCCAGTACGACGCCGATCATAACCGGGTGCTGTCGTCTGCGCCGGAGGGCACCAGCTTTTACGTGCCGGACGGCGAGCTTGTTCCGGGCAACGTCTGGCACACCTACTTCGAGGTGGATGGGGAGCGCGTCGCGGAGGACTACGGCCCGCCGGGCGGCCCGTTCCAGCACCACTATTTTCAGAATGACTATCAGAACTCGATCGGGCTGGTGACCAACGACGGCTACGTCTATGGCCAGGCGGCCGGCACGGCGCAGAACGAGGGCTCCGATGTGTTCGGCCAGCCGCGCCTGCCCAGCGGTGCCGCGGACGCGACCTGGGGTGCCAATGACGTCACCAGGCGGCGCTACATCAACCAGGAGGATCTGCTCGACGCCCACCTGATCGACCTCAACGCCAGGCTCTACGACCCGCTGATCGGCAAGTTTCTGTCGCCAGACCCGGTGATCGCCGACCAGGACGATAGCCAGTCTTGGAATGCTTACGCATACTCACATAATAACCCTATGTCCGGGGAAGACCCAACCGGATTGGCGTGTGGTGGCAGTGGTTCATCCGGTTCGACCCAAATTGTCACGGTTTGCGCACAGCCAAAGCTGAAACCCCCGACGATCATAGTTGTTAGTGCTGCACATTTTGTCCACACCAGCGGGAATCTTTTCAATCTTGTCGTTCGTGCTGCGAGTGGTGACCGGCAAGCGCAAAGGACTTTGGCCAGCCACGGACAGGCGATTTCGGTGGCGATTGCTGCAACCGTGTCGTCCGGCGCTTCACAGGCGGGGAGCACTGCGGAAGCCATCGCTATAACGGTGGAGGACGGCGCCAACGATTTGGGAAGATGGGGCGTGGGTGCCGCACAGGAGCTAGGGGCCGGTGTCCTTGAAATGGATGGCGGCGGCAGTTTACTTAAAGCCGAAGAGGCTGCGGTAAAGGAGGTAGAGGAAGCGGCCGGAGCGATAACGGAAAAGCTTGCTCAGGGACCGAGATTTGCTCGCGGGGAGCTTCGTAAACAAGTTCTCGATAAGGGGCGTGCTGCGGACGGCACGGTTACTTGCGTATATTGCGGTAGGCCAACGGCAAGAACGGCGGATCACATAATCCCCTTCAAAAAAGGGGGCGCCACAAAGCTGGAAAACCTTGATCCTGCATGCGTACCGTGTAATTCCAGTAAGGGCGCAAAAGATCTCGGAACTGAATGGGTTCCACCCAAAGATCGAGAGTAGAACAAAATGCAGGAAATCCGATCACTCGTGTGTGGTCACGTATTCAGAGATGAGCGGCCGATAAAAGTTGTTATTCATCACTCTGATGGAGAGTGGCAACTCGTTTGTGGCGAGCACGACCATCCAGAAGATTGTTCTGACTTCAAGGTTGTTGGGATAGGGCATCTCATTGAACGACAAAGCAACTTGAACAATATTGGTGATCTGAAGCCTGGCTGGATGGCGGAGTGGACACCGGGCGGATGGAATTTCGTTGCGCACGACGATTAGAAGGCTGTGCCGTGGATGCACTGCGGTATTGCACTGTTAGCCAAGAGGAGATTGAAATTCGCTATCCTTCTTCACCCAACGGCGTTTTTTGGCATTCTAAGTGAGTATTCTTGTGATGGCGCTTTTGAGTGCCGCCTGATCGCCGTTAGAAATCGTCTCGAGTTGCCGGATGATCATCGTCTGTTCGAGGGTGGCAAAGACCGGCTTGACGGAAGATGGCTTGATCAGTCCGGCGGCCTGCCACTGGCCGATCCAGACCTCTCCGAGCGCCGGGCTTGGGCGCAACTGGCTGGTGATGGCCATGACCACGATATCGGGCTTGGCGCGGTTATAGGCTTCGCTGCTGACAATCACTGCCGGCCGTTTTTTGGAAGCCGCCTGATTTGTAAACGGAAACGGCACCAGCACGACATCGCCGAACTCATAGCTCATTGTAGGCGTCGTCGTCCGGGTTGTCCCAGATGGCGGCAAAGGCCGGTGCGCTGGCGGCGGCTGCGGCGCGCGTGAGCGAGCGCGCCTCTTCGCGGGCGGCGATGAACGCCACAAAATCCTCGATCTCGGCGATGCGCTCCGGCGGCAGGGCCTGGATTTGTTTCAGCAGGGCTTGGGCGTTTTGCATAGGATGGTTCCTCAGCGGATGAGGGTTTGCAGTTGCCTTTTGGTGAGGAAGGCATCGAGCAGGGTTTTGATGATGTGCTTGTCCTCGTCGGGCAGCCGCTCGACTTCCTGAAACTGTTTGAGCAGTTCGCGGTCGGCGAATTTGGCGCGCGCCGCGTCGTCGGCAGCACCTTCGAGCAGATAGTCGCTGGTCACGTCGAGCGCATCGGCCAGGCGCTTGAGCGTGTCGCCGCTGGGACGGGAGGCACCGCGCTCGAAGCGGCCGATATGGGTGTAGTGCAGGCCTGCCCGCACGCCGAGCTCGGTTTGCGAGATATCCTTCTGCTTGCGCAGGGCACGCAGGCGGTCGGCGAAGCCTGCCGGTTGAACGGTCATATCCAGCACCTCAGTCACACTGATCGCCTTGAATATGGCCATTGTGTTGGATGTGCGGGGGGATTGCCACGCCTGCATGCTGGAATCTCCGCTGGACATGCTTGACTCAATAAAGCGTGCTGGCTAGAGGATCAAGCGTTCATGCTTGATCGAAAAAATTTTCGTGGGGGGCGGATGGCGCGGATTGGCGAGGCGGAGCTTGAGCGTCTGAAGGCGGAGGTTGCGATTGCCGATCTGGTGGCTGCGAGCGGGGTTGTGCTGGCGCGGCAGGGGGCGGATTTGGCTGGGCTGTGCCCGTTCCATGAGGACCGGGAGCCGTCGCTGAAGGTGACGCCGGGCAAGAACCTTTGGCACTGCTTTGGGTGCGGCGCGGGTGGCGGGCCGATCGACTGGGTGATGAAGCGGCAGGGGGTGAGCTTCCGGCATGCGGTCGAGTTGCTGCGCGAGCAAAACCCTTCTTTAGCCGCCGGAGCTGCCGACTCTCCGCCGGCCCCGGTGCGCACGCTGTCGCCGCCGGTATCGCTGGACGAGGATGATGCGGCGGTGCTGGCGCGTGTGGTGGATTTTTACCATGCGTGCCTGAAGCGGACGCCGGCGGCGCTGGCCTATCTGGAAAAGCGTGGCATTGCCGACCCGGCGGCGATCGACACGTTCAAGCTGGGCTTTGCCGATCGCACGCTGGGCTTGCGTCTGCCGGACAAGCGCAAGCGCGAGGGTGCCGCGCTGCGGACGCGGCTGGAGCGTGTTGGCCTGTTCCGCGAGAGCGGGCACGAGCATTTTTGCGGCTCGCTGGTAATCCCTGTGCTGGACGAGGCGGGCCAGGTGGCGGGGCTGTATGGCCGCAAGATCACCGAGGGGCTGCGGGCGGGCACGCCGCTGCATTTGTATTTGCCGGGGCCGCATCGCGGGGTGTGGAATCTGCCGGGTATCGCGGCCGGCGAGGGCGCGGTGATTCTGTGCGAGGCGCTGATCGACGCGCTGACTTTTTGGTGCGCCGGCTTTCGGAATGTTACTGCCGCCTACGGGGTGGATGGTTTTACCGATGCGCACCTGGCTGCGTTCCGCGCGCACGGGGTTCGCAATGTGTTGGTTGCGTACGACCACGATGAGGCGGGCGACCGGGGGGCCGTAAAACTGGCCGAGCGGCTGAACGTGGCGGGGATTGGGTGCTGGCGGGTGGTGTTCCCGAAAGGGATGGACGCGAACGCCTATGCGCTGAAAGTGACGCCGGCGGCCAAATCCCTGGGGCTGCTGCTGCGTCAGGCGGCCTGGATGGGGAATGTTGATGCGCCGCCGCATCCGGCCCTGCTGACGCCGGCGGCACTGCTGGGCGCCGAGCCTCCCCCTACACAACCTTCTTCTTTAGCTGCTGACTCCCCGCCTGCCCCAGCCCTCGTGCCCGACCCGAAAAGCATGCTGCCTGCATCAGCGGAAATAGCGGCTAAGAAAGAAGTGTTGCTGGCCGTGCCTCAGCCTTCAGCCGATGCGCGGCCGCGTGCCGTGGTGGATGCGCGCGACAACGAGGCCACCATCCAGATCGGCGCGCGGCGCTACCGGGTGCGCGGGCTGGACCGGGCGGCCGGGGGTGAGTCGTTAAAGATCAACCTGATGGCGGCGACGGAAACCGCCTTCCATGTGGACACGCTCGATCTCTACAGCGCCAAGGCGCGCGCCGGTTTTATCGAGGCGGCATCGGTCGAGTTGGGCATCGCCGCCGCGGTCCTGAAAGCCGAACTCGGCCAGGTTCTGCTGGAAATCGAGGGCGTTCTGGAGGCGCGTGCCTCGGCCGCCGCCGAGCCTACCGCCCCGCCCGAAGCCACGATGACGGCGGAGGATCGCGCGGCGGCGCTCGCCTTCTTGCAGGCGCCGGATCTGCTGGGCCGGATCGCCGCCGACTTTGCCGCGTGCGGCCTGGTGGGCGAGGAGACCAACCGGCTGGTGGGCTACCTCGCCGCGGTGTCGCGCAAACTGGCCGCACCGCTCGCGGTGCTGGTGCAATCCTCCTCGGCGGCGGGCAAATCCAGCCTGATGGATGCGGTGCTTGGGTTTGTGCCGGAGAGCGAGCGGGTGCGCTACTCGGCGATCACCGGCCAAGCGCTGTTTTATATGGGCAACGGCGACCTGAAACACAAAATTCTGGCGGTATGCGAGGAGGAAGGCGCCAAAAATGCGGCCTATGCGCTCAAACTTTTACAATCGGATGGGTCGCTGACCATCGCCAGCACCGGCAAGGATGCGGTGACCGGCGCGCTGGTGACGCAGGATTACCGGGTGGAAGGCCCGGTGATGCTGTTCTTGACCACAACGGCGATCGAGATCGACGAGGAACTGCTCAACCGCTGCCTGGTGCTCTCGGTCGACGAAGGCCGCGCCCAGACCGAGGCCATACACCGTCTGCAACGCAGTCGGCGCACACTGGAGGGATTGCTCGCGCGCGAGGCGAAGGCCGCCATTCTCAAGCTGCACCAGGACGCGCAACTGCTGCTGCGTCCGCTGGCCGTGGTGAACCCCTATGCCGACCGGCTGACATTTTTGTCCGACCGCACCCGCGCCCGCCGCGACCACGAAAAATACCTGACGCTGATCGACACGATTGCCCTGCTGCACCAGCATCAGCGGCCGATCCGGCACGCCCCCGGCAAAAACGGCCGTTCTGATCTGGCCTATATCGAAGTCACCCTCTCCGACATCGCGCAGGCCAACCGCCTGGCGCATGAGGTGCTGGGCCGCAGCCTCGATGCGCTGCCGCCGCAAAGCCGCCGCCTGCTGGGGCTGATCGCCGACTGGGTAAAGACGCAAGCCGCCACGGAAAACATCAAGCCAGGCGATGTGCGCTTCACCCGCCGCGCCCTGCGCGAAGCAACCGGCTGGGGCGACACGCAACTGAAACTGCATCTCGCCCGGCTGGTGGAGCTGGAACATGTTTTGGTGCACCGCGCCGAGCGCGGCCAGGGTTTTGTCTACGAGCTTCTCTACGACGGCGACGGCACCGCCGCACCGCATTTGTCCGGCCTGATCGACCCAAAAACCCTTGCCGCTCACGACTACGATGCGCGCCGGTCGGGGGTAGCGGCCGAGCGGTCGGGCCTTGAAGGGAAGCGGGCGGCGGCAAGTCGGCCCGTGGCCGGCGTGTGGGCGGCGCCTGGTCAGCAGGAAGAAGCGGCTAAAGAAGAAGTTGGCAGCAGCGTTTTTACCGAATCGGCGGATACTGCGCCAAAATCGCTGTTCCCCCCGGCGGCCCGGTTGAACGGATCGCACGCGCCAAATCCTATCGCACCTTCTTCTTTAGCCGCTTCTCACTGACCGATGCTCGCCCGCCGCAAACGTTTTGAAAAACCGGGAAGGCGGCCAGGCGCTGCCTGGGGCGAGAAGCCGGCTGATCCGCTAGCGGCGCTGCCGCTCACCGCCGCCATGGAGGCGCACTTCGAGGCCATCCTGATCGCCGGCTACAGCGCCGACACGGTGCGCGGCCGGCGCACCGCCATCCGCCGGTTCATCACCTGGTGCGACGAACGCGGCCTCATTGATCCCGCCCAGATCACCAAGCCCATTCTCGAACGCTACCAGCGCCACCTGTTCGCCTACCGCAAACCCGCCGGCGGCCCGCTCACGCTGGGTAGCCAGTTCGGCTGCCTCAGCCCCCTGCGCAGCTGGTTCAAATGGCTCGCGCGAGAAGGCCGGATCGGCGCCGACCCAGCCGCCGACCTGGCCATGCCCCGATTACCAAAACATTTGCCGCGCGCGCTGCTCGGCCTGGCCGAAACCGAGGCCATTCTTGCGGCAGCCGATCCCGCCACCCCCGAAGGTTTGCGGGATCGCGCCATGCTGGAACTGCTCTACAGCACCGGCCTCCGCCGCACCGAGTTGGCAAAACTGCGCCGCTACGACGCCGACCTGGTGCGCCTGACCGTGTTCGTGCGCGAGGGCAAAGGTCGCAAGGATCGGGTTGTGCCGCTCGGCGCCCGCGCCGCCGCCTGGCTCGACCGCTATTTTACGGAAGCCCGCCCCCGCCTGCTCGGCCAGGCCCGCGAAGAGCTGTTTGTCACCGATTGGGGCCAGCCCATCACCCCCGAACAGGTTGCAACCGCCGTGCGAAAAGCCAAAGCGCGCGCCGGCATCGTCAAGCCAGGTGCCACCCATCTGCTACGCCACGCCTGCGCCACCCACATGCTCGATGCCGGCGCCGACGTGCGCCACATCCAGGCCCTGCTCGGCCACGCCAGCCTCGCCACCACGGAACGCTACACCCACGTCGCCATCAGCAAGCTTCAAGAAGTCCACGCCAAAACCCACCCGGGCGCCCAGTTGAAGCCCGAGTTGCCTGAAACCCGGAAAGCTGAGGCCTGCAGGCCCGAAATCGGCGGCTAATCCCAGCCAAAGTCCCAATTTGGGACTAAATGCGCATGGTTATTAGACATGCGCCCCCAGCCTCTCGCCCACGGGTTCGGCTCCGGGTGGTGCCGTAGCTCCAGCCTCGCCTCACCCGCCGGCGACAAAGCCAACCGACTGACCAGGCCGCGCAGACAAGCACACCGATTCCGCTTGCCGGCTTGCCGTGTCGCAGGCCAAAATCGCATCCAGGCAAAAATCCAGCGGCAGCGGGAGGTGCATCGGCGAAAACGGCGGTTAAGCAGTTGAAGTGGCCAAGGAAAGTGGCTCCAGCTACGGCAAGTGTGCGTTGGGCTGAAGAATCTATTCTTACGTACAAAACAACCCTATGTCGGAGTCCGATCCGACCGGTCTTGCTGGGGGCACCTCTTGTTCGTGGAATGCTGACGGCACCGCTTCGTGTAGCTCCAGCGTTTCGCCTTCGCCACCTCCGGCCGCACCACCCCAGGCCGCCCCGCAGGCGTCTCCGCCCACGTCATCCAGAATGCCGCAATCACAAGGGATTCATTATGACCCTGAAGTGGGATCGGATGCCTCGGCAACAGCGCGTAGCGCCGGTGATTACGCTGCGCATGCACCTAGCAACCCCAGAAGTGTGCTTTCCGGTGTTGGGCAGCGCGCATATTCAAGCGCTCGTTCCGCCGCCGTTGGTGCTTATGGGGCCGCCGCTTCAATAGCATCGAGGGCAGGCAGCATTGCTGAATCAATCGCGGTGACGTTGGAAGAGGATTCCGACGTCAGAGCAGCGCTTGATCTCTTGGGCGCCGAGGTGCCGGCCGAAGGCATACTTGCAAAAGAGGCAGTTGCAGAATATGAAGTTGGTACATTTGATGCGCTGAAGGCGAAGTCAACCGTTGGGGATGGACTTGACATTCATCACGTCGTTCAGGCAAATCCGGCCCAACAACTTATCCCTGGCTACTCACGAGCAACAGCGCCATCGATTGCAGTGCCAGCTCAGCTGCATAGAGCTATACCTAGGGTGACTGGCCAATTTCCTGGTAGCGCGCGTGACTTGCTGGCTAAAGGTATTCGGGACCTAAGAAGCCAAACTAACGCTCCAAACTCTGCTTTGCAGAAGTTAATACAACTTAACCAGCAGACGTATCCTGGCGCTTTTGGGAAGTAGGACTGCAAATGGATGGTCGAGATTTTGTCGAAAGGCTTACAATTGCGGTACGGGACGAGACGGTCTCTGGCGTGCTTGCAAAATTGACTAAACCGGCTGGGAGAAGTCCAGGACAAGAAGTTCTAGATAGAGCTAAGTGGTTTAATGATTTAGATAATCAGAGCCGCTACTTATTGCAAAGCTGCATTCGAGAAGCTGTAGACGATGCAATCTTCGGAATGTTGTGTGTTCTGGATGGCGCCCGCGCAATTGAAGATCGCGGTTCTAATGGCAGGCTAGAGCTGCATTACGTCAGCGACAAGTCAACATTTTTGAATTCTCCGGATGGTCAGTCACTCCACGAATTCTTTGAGGAGGTAAGGCAGACGTAACTCGAATCCCGTTTTTGATTGGTGGTGCTGACTAGAAAGCAATAGACTTTAGCGCGTTTTTTCATCGCACACCATGTGAAAACCGAACTGAAATCCACATGTCTTGCATCAAAAAGACCTTTCTTGGTTCCCACGCTACGTGAGTATGCTAGCACTCGGTTTTTTGACTGCTGCCTGACCTCGACTGGAAATCGTCGCCAATTGCCGAATGATCATCGCTTGTTCGAGGGTAGCAAAAACCGGTTTGATAGCTGATAGCTTGATCAGCCCGGTCGCCTGCCATGGGCTGAGCCAGACTTCTCCCAACGCCGGGCTGGGTCGAAAGACACGCAACATTGACTATACCAGAAACTCTAAGCTTTGGGATATCCATGAAATTATATCGCGAGTTTATTGCAAAATTCTCGCGGCTCCTTTATGCAGCAGCCGTGATGCTAGCGATGTTGCTGTGCATATGTGCAGCGGCCCAAGCGCAATGCACTCTCACCTCCGGTCCGGGGCCTATCCCTTGGTCAACCTGCACAACCTGGACAGGCCCGAATTGGGTTACCGAACTCTACAATCCGCTGAACGGAAGAACGCCGCCGCTGTTGGATTCGAGCGACACAAATGGTGATGGGCTGGCTGACCTGTTCTATTTTGGTGGAAGCGTATTGACGCCATCGCTTGGCATTGGCTTGTCCTCCGGCTCAGGCTTTAGCTCCTTGGCGCCCTCTGGTCCGAGCGGCAGTGCCTGCTATCAGGGCAACTTCGACGGGAGCCATCGGGCCGGCATAGCTTGCCTGGCTACCAACTCGATCACCTACGCGAGCTCAACCGGATCAGGTTTCAACCCGACCCAAACTGAGACGTTGAGCGGAAATATATGGGCTGCTCGGACTATCGCAGTCGATCAACCAAACCCCTGCCTTGTTATGGATGTCAACGGCGACGGCCGCGATGACATCGTATGCGGTTCGCCGCAGCACATCAACCCGCCGGTACCTGGGGCATGCACTGGTTCTGGCTGCAACTGGGGTGTTTATCTGGCTACAGGCAGTATGCAGGGCACCAGCGCCTTCACGTATCAAACCTGGGCCGGTCCAACAGGCAGTTACACACAGCCCCGCTATTGCCTTATCGGCGACTTCAACGGCGACGGCCTAAAAGACCTGGCGTGCCAATACGACACGACTTCCACATCCTGGACCATGCTCCTCTCGACGGGCACGGGGTGGTTAGGGCAAATTTGGACGGGCCCGGCTTCAGGAAACTTAAGTCTCGGGACCTGCGTAGGTAAAAACACTAACACACAATTGTGTGGAAACCCGTGTACGGCTGGTGATTTCGATGGCGATGGCATCAATGACATAGCTTGTCCGACCACGGGGAGTGCTCACTATATTTGTAGCGACGCGCAATGATGTACGTCCCGACGCGCAATCAAGGGCGGTTTCCGACGCAGATTAGCTGAGACTATCGGGTGCCTCCGACGCAGATTGTTTGAGACTGAGCGCACGGTCGGTGA
>Ga0116226_10003024_pt1 | contig 14785 bp, 9 predicted proteins | sample S1TSphfallax_FD_89692 | JGI IMG/M metagenome (GOLD analysis project Ga0116226, IMG submission 89692) | Host-associated microbial communities from peat moss isolated from Minnesota, USA - S1T2_Fa - Sphagnum fallax MG | ecosystem: Host-associated > Plants > Peat moss > Unclassified | place: USA...
ACCGCAAATGCAATCGCTTCGGTATCGCGTGCGGCCTTGCTCGCCATGTCGTGCAAGGCGGTCAATACCTCGTGATCGGCCAGATGGTGCCGTAATTGCGCGTAATCGGTATGGGTGGACAAGGCCATTTCGTACAAATCCAGCATGCCGAAATGCACTTGGATCAGGATCGCATCACGCGCATTCGGCTTGCCGCGCAGGATCAGGTCGCGCGAAGCCTGCTGCTTGTCTGCCAGTACGCTTTGCTGGCGCACCAGCAAATTGAACTGGTCATGCAGTGGTGTGCGCATGTCGTAGAACTCGGACTTGATGTCGATATAACGCGCGAGTTCAAACAGTGCTTCCGCCAGCACCTGCTGCTTGATGCGATTGCGCAGCAACCAGGCTGCGGCCATCGCGTATAGCATGTAGGATGCTGCGCCACTGAAAAATAAGGCGCTATGAAGCAAGGCCTGTCGCAGCGGCATTTCGTTTTCCAGCGACAAGGTCATGATGAAGAGTGCGGCAAACTGCAGCGGCATGGTCTTTTTGCCGTACACCAGCATCATGCTGGCGAGGAAGCTGACCAACACCACTGTGATACCGAGCAGCCAATGCGACGAGGCGCAAAGCGTGATCACCAGTGTGACGACGGAGCACAGTAACACGCTCGCCAGCATTTCATGGAATTTGTGCCGCAACGGGCTGGGCAAATCCATGAAGCTGGTACACAGTGCGCCGATACAAACCGTCATTGCGCTCGGCAAATCGCCAAAGTGGTAGACCAGAGTGGTCAACCCGATCACGCCTATCGCTGTGCGCAGGCCAGTATAAAAATAGTGGCTGAACAGGAAGGTGCGGGGGTTGAGCGCGTAATGCATGAAAAACTTGGTGAGTAATAGATAGCGCCAAGCTTATCCGATTTTCATGAAGCCATGGCAGTATCGTAACGCCATCGCGGATAACGCCCGTCAATTCTGCAATTTGTCGCGCTCGGCATAGGCGTCATTGAGCGATTGCTGCGCTGCATCCACCTGATTTTGCAGATTCTGTACGCGGGTGAAGTAACTGTCGCGCAGTCGTGCATGGCCGTTACCGATGCCGATGCGGTCGCTGCCGGTCGGCGTGGAACCATTGCTCAGGCGGCGTTCTGCATCATCCAAACGACGCAACGCGATATCGACCTTGTGATCCGCCTGTTTCAAGCGCTTTTGCCGTTCGGCGTATTCGGCGTCTGCCGATTTCTCCAAATTGGCCAGCATGCGGTTGGCCGCTTTTTGCTGCGCCACCGGCAGGCTTTCGACGGTGAAACTGGTCACGTCTTTTGCTTCCTTGTCGGCGGGAGGGTCTTGCGAATAGGAAACGACGCCGTTTTTATCGACCCACTTATAGATGGTCGAATCGGCTTGTACGAGAGGGGTAATACAGAAAGCCATCGCCAGCACCAGGATGCCAGCTGCCGGCTTGAAGAAATGCGATAGCGGTAACATATTGCCTCCGGCTAGTAAGGGTTTTTCCTGTTCCAGCCATATTACCGCTATCGCGCCCTGCTTGTCAGTTCGATGCTTGCAGTTCCAGTCCTTGCCAGCCGCCACCAAGTGCCTTGATCAGATAGACCGACGTCAGCATCTGCTGACCCTGGATCTGCACCATCTGCCGCTGATTGGTCAGCAGCGTTTGTTGTGCGGTAATCACATCCAGGTAGGTATCCAGGCCGCCTTGGTAACGGTCATTCGCCAGATCGAGCACACGTTGCGAGCTGTTCACGCTGGCAATCGCCTGATTGTTGGCGCGATCGAGCAAGGTCATGCCGTCGATACCGTTGGAAACTTCCTGCATCGCCACCAGCACGCTTTGGCGGTAACTGGCGACTGTACCTGTATAGCCTGCTTCGGCATACTTGACGGTGGCGCTGGTTCTGCCTGCGTCAAACAGGGTTTGCGTTGCCGATGCGCCGAGCGACCACAACAAGCTGGGTGCGCTAAACAGGTTGCTCATCTTGTTGCTATCCCAGCCCATACTTGGTTGCAGCAGGACGGTCGGGAAAAACGCCGCCTTGGCGACGCCGATATTGGCATTGGCGGCAGCCATTGCGCGCTCGGCAGTTGCCACGTCAGGACGGCGTTGCAGTACGTCCGATGGCAATCCGGCAGGAATCGTCGGTGGCGTCATCGTGATGATTTGCGCTGGCAGCTTGAAGCTCGGTGCTGGTATGCCGATCATCGTCGCAATCGCATGTTCGTTTTGCAGGCGCTGGTTTTGTAGTAATTCCAGCTGAGTCTTGTTGGCATCGAGCAGCGCTTGTTGTTGCGCCAGGTCGAGGCCAGACGCCAAGCCGTGGTCATGTCGTGCGGTGATGAATTCCAGCGCACGCAATTGCAGACCAATTGCCTTCTGGACGACGTCGATTTCCGCATCCTGTTCGCGCAGATTGTAATAATCCGACGCCAATTCCGCCATCAATACCAGCCGCGTATTCTCGAAGTCAGCCGATGCCTGTTCGGACGATGCCTTCGCGTTTTCGACTTCGCGACGTACATGGCCGAACAGATCGGCTTCATAGTTGACGCCAACGCCAAGCTGGAAGTTGTTTTGCACCACGGATTGATTCGGTACGCCGTATTCCGCCAGTGGACGGTCCGCCGAGGTCTTGTTACGACCGGCACCCGTTTGCAGATTGAGCTGCGGCAGTTGTGCTGCCTGGACTATCGTCAATTGCGCACGCGCCTGTTCCAACCGGGATTTTGCCAGTTGCAGGCTCTGGTTTTGCGTCAATGCCTGTTGTTCCAGCTTGCTCAACTGGTCGTCATGGAACATGTCCCACCAGTCGCCCTTCAGCGCGCCATCATTCGGTTTGGCTGGGTGGAAAGTCGTATCTCCCTGCCACGATGCTGGCAGATCGACGTCAGGTCGTTTGTAGTCCGGTCCGACGGCGCAACCGGCGAGTGCCGTGGCAATCGCCAGCAGCATGACGCGGTTGATCGCCTTCCCGGGCGTCATTTTCATCGTCAATCTCATGTTGCCGCTTTCTTTGTCGCTTCGCCCTTGCTGCCAGCACCGTCCTTGCCGGATTCATCTTTCTTCGGCTCCTCCTTGATGACAGAAACAGCATCGTTATCCGCCAGCGAATCGGCAGGATTCAATACCAGGCTGTCAGTTGCGCTGATGCCGCTCATGATTTCCAGCGAATTACCCAGGTCATGGCCGATGGTGACTGTATGCATCTTCACGCGACCATCTGCACCGACGACGGCGACCTGCGTGCCTTCAGGGCGGAACAGCAATACGTTCGACGGCACCAGCAACGCGTTCGAGCTGCCGCTGACCGGCAACGCCACCTGCACATAAGCACCTGCCAACAGCTTGCCATCGTGATTCGGCAGGTTGACTTCAATTTGCAATGTGCGTGTGGTGACGTCGATTGCGCCCGCCGTGCGTGCGACCGTGCCCTTGAAGGTCTGGCCCGGCAATTCGCTTTGCGTCACATTGACCTGATCGCCTACCTTGATACGTTGCGAGAACGATTGTGGCACATAGACATACACACGCAGCGGATCGACCTGCGACATCGTGAATAACGCACGACCCGGGCTGCTGCCCGCATCGATCAGATCGCCGACATCGACGTTACGATGCGTGACCACGCCAGAGAATGGCGCAACAACGTCCTTGAAGCCTTCCAGCTTTTGCAGGCGTTTCACGTTCGCTTCGGCCGCTGCCAGGCTGGCCTGTGCTTGCGTGTAGGCGCTGGTGCGTTCGTTCAATTCCTGTTGCGTGACCGCATCCTTCTTGCGCAAGGCGATCCAGCGATCGGCCGAAGTTTTGGCCAGATCAAGGCTGGACGCCGCCTGTTCACGTGCTGCAATCGCTTGCGACAATTGCTGATCCACTTCCGGCGTGTCAATTTCGGCCAGTACTTCACCCTTCTCGACATGCGCGCCGATATCCTTGTTCCAGCGCAGCACATAACCGGTGCTACGTGCATAGATCGGCGACTCGATGAAGCCTTGCAGCGTGCCCGGCAGCGTCAACGGCTGGTTGTCGCCGCCGGATTTGGCATTAATTGTGCGCACATACATGCGACCACCTTCGGCAGTGGTTTCCGCCAGTGCGTGTGCATGCACGTTGCGCAACACGATGTTCCCGGCTGCGCCAATCAGCAGCAGCACCGCGACGCCGATGCTGATGACCCTGGCGCGTCTCAGGATAGGTCCGCGATGCGGATGGTTATGATGTGGCAAGCCAGCGTGTGCCGGATCGCCTGCTTCGGCGCTATGAATTCCGATGTTAGCGTGACGTTTCTCAGACATGTCAATTCCCTTCTACAACTGGCGATGATGGATGCGACCCGTGGCCTGAACCAGGCTTCTTGCGGTGCTCCAGATAACGATGGATAGCGGCGTAAACGATAGGTACAAAGAACAGCGTCGATACGGTTGCAAACAGCAGGCCGCCGATCACGGCGCGTCCCAGTGGCGCATTCTGTTCGGCGCCTTCGCCGAGACCGAGCGCCATCGGGATCATACCGATGATCATGGCCAATGCTGTCATCAGCACCGGACGGATACGGGTCGCACCTGCTTCCAGTGCGGCAGACAACGGTGGCAGACCTTCCTGCGTACGTTGACGTGCGAATGACACCATCAGAATACTGTTCGCAGTGGCGACCCCCATGGTCATGATCGCCCCTGTCAGTGCGGGTACGCTCAATGTGGTGCCGGTCAGGAACAGCATCCAGGCGATACCGGCCAGCGCTGCAGGTAACGCGGTGATGATGATGAACGGGTCAACCCAGGACTGGAAGTTCACCACGATCAGCAGGTACACCAGCACGATCGCCATCGCCAAACCGACGCCCAAGCCAATGAAGGACGAGTGCATGGTTTCGACCTGACCGCGAATCACGATACGGGTACCGCGTGGCAAGGTGGAGCGGATGTCATCGACGAGCTTTTCGACATCGGAAGAGACACCGCCCAGATCGCGTCCTTCCACACTGACGAACAAGTCGGTGACCGGCGTGATGTTGTAGTGCGAGACATCGGCAAATTGCATTGCCGGGTGTACGTTGACCAGATTGCTCAACAATTGCGATTGCATGTTGCCGTTTGCAGCGGCAGCGCCGTTGACTGGCGTACGCAACAGCGTATCGAGGTTGCTGATCTGATATTGCGGCGTTTGCACCGTCACGTTATAGACGATGCCGTTCTTTGGATTCAACCAGAACGCCGGTGCGGTCTGGGAGCTGCCGGACAGCGACACCAGCACGTTTTGCGCGACATCGGAAGGGTTCAAACCGAGCTGCTTGATGCTGGTGCGATCCATATCCAGTGCGAGTGTCGGTTGATCCAGCTTTTGCAGGATATGCACATCGACCGTTCCCGGCACTTGCTTGACCTGCTTCATCAGCTTACTGGCGTAGGCATAGTTGGTCGGCAAGTCGGCTCCGGCAATCTGGATGTCCAGTGATGCTGGCAAGCCGAAGTTCAGAATTTGCGTGACGATATCAGCTGGCTGGAAGTAGAACTCCATGCCGGGGAAGCGCTTCGGCAATTCGCTGCGCAACTTTTCGATATACAGGTGAGTCGGCTTGTGGTCTTCCTTCAGCGAGATCAGCACTTCGCCATCCAGTGTGCCGATGGTACCGGCATTGCTGTACGACAGGTTGATACCACTATATGGCAGGCCAAGGTTGTCCAGCACAGTGCCGAGTTCATCCTTCGGAATCACTTCGCGAACTGTCTTGTCCACCTCGTCGGCGATACGGGCGGTTTCTTCGATACGGGTGCCGGTCGGCGCGCGCATGTGTAAGCGAATCTGGCCGGAATCGACGTTCGGGAAGAAGTCGCGTCCCAGCACGAATACCAAGCTGCAGGAAGCGACGCAGAATGCCAGGAATGCGCTGCCGAAAGTCTTGCGGTGTGTCAGCAACGTTGACAAGATCAGGATATAGCCGCCACGGAATTTTTCGAAAGCAGCGTCGAAACGGCGATACATACGTTGCAGCAGGCTGGGCTTCGCGTTCGGATCGAGATGGGCGTTGTCCATCATCAGCATGACCATGGTTGGCACCAGGGTACGCGACAGGATGTAGGACGCCATCATCGCAAACACCACCGATTCTGCCAGCGGCACGAAGAGGTAACGTGCAACACCGGCCAAGAAGAACATCGGCACGAACACGATACAGATACACAACGTGGAAACCAGCGCCGGTACGGCAATTTCGCCTGCACCGTCGAGAATCGCCTTGTGCAGGTCTGAGCCTTGGTGCATGTGGCGTTCGATGTTTTCAATCGTCACCGTCGCATCGTCCACCAGAATACCGACCGCCAGCGCCAAACCGCCAAGCGTCATGATGTTGATGGTTTCGCCCAGCATGTACAACACGATGATCGATGACAAGATCGACAACGGGATCGACACCGCGATAATGCAGGTGCTACGCCAGTTACCGAGGAACAGTAGAATCATCGCTGCCGTCAAACACGCTGCGATCACCGCTTCGCGGATCACGCCCGAAATCGCGGCTTTCACGAACAGAGACTGGTCGAACAGCGGTTCGATCTTCAGGTCTTTCGGCATCGTCTGCGCGACTTGCGGCAGCAATGCGCGGATATTGTTGACGATGTCCAGCGTGGAGGAACCGCCGTTCTTCAGGACTGAGATCAGTACGCCGCGTCTACCGTCCTGACGCACGATGTTGGTTTGCGGCGTGAAGCCGTCACGTACGCGTGCCACTTCAGACAGGTAGGTGGTGGAACCATTCTTCGCCAATACCGGGATGTTGTTCAATCCGGCAATGGTGTCGGGTGAACCGTTCATCGCAACCGTGTATTCGGTCGAGCCGATCTTCGCGGTACCGGAAGGCAGCGCAAGGTTTTGTGTGTTAACGGCGTTGACGATGTCGGCTGGCGTCAAGCCTTTGGCCAACATTGCTTGCGTATCAAGGTCAACTGACACCACGCGTGTTTTACCGCCGTAAGGATATGGGATCGCTGCACCCGGCACGGTAATCAATTGCGGACGCAGGAAGTTCAGCGCAGTATCGCCCAGGGCTTGCTCGGTCATCGTTGGACTGGACAAGCCGAGCTGCACCACCGGAATACTGGACGCCGAATACTTGATGATCAGCGGCGGCGTGATGCCTGGTGGCAGTGCACGCAACTGAGCCTGTTCGATCGAGACCGTTTGCGCAATCGCGGTTTGGATATTCGCGGTTGGCTGGAAGAAGATCTTGATGATGCCGATACCCGCCAGCGATTGCGACTCAATGTGCTCGATGTCGTTCACTGTCGTGGTCAGGCTACGCTCGTTGACCGCAGTAATACGCTGTGCCATTTCCTGCGCAGACAAACCGGTATAGTTCCAGATGATGGAGACGACCGGAATATTGATGTCAGGGAAAATGTCGGTTGCCATCTTCGACAGCACAAGCGGCGTCGATAGCAAGATCAGCAAGGCCATCACGATAAACGTGTATGGCCGTCGTAAAGCAATTTGAACAATCCACATGTTAGTTAAACTTCCGCACTGATTGAATGCGCACGTATAGAAAATAGGCGCAGATGGGTTTGTCTGAAACGACGACGTGAGATATTAGCCGAAATCTCAAAAACGGGTTTGGCATCGCACATGCCTTGATTTTGCAGGCTGTATGCAAAATGCGATTTTATCGGCATCATGTCGATGGATATTTTATGTGACGACATTTCAGGCTTGTTACTATTTGGTGAATTGTTTGCAAATGCGTAATGTCCAAATATCGAAGAGCGATGTCTTATTTACGGTGATGCTTCGGTCACGCGTTGCAAATGCTCCATCAACTCGGTCGCCATCAACAGTTTGGCGGGGTCGATGTCGGCCAGGATCTCGTGGCGGAATTTGCCTGCTTCTGCCTTGACCTTGCCGTATAACTCCAAACCGGATTGGGTCAGCACGATCAATTTGATGCGCCTGTCGTTGGGCGACGGCTCGCGCGTAATCAATTGCGCCTTCGCCAGCCGGTCTATCATCGCGACCATGGTCGGTGCTTCGACGCCAAGCTCGTTAGCCAGTTCGATTTGCGACTTGGCGCGGTCAGACTTGGCAATCGCCGCGATGGTGGTCCAGCCAGCCTGACTCAACCCCAGGAATTTCAGGCGGCGGTTGATTGCAGCCCTCCATGTCCGTGCCGTCGTGTGTACCGCGGTGGAAAAACGTTCTTCTAAACTAACCAAGATCATGCCTTTACGTTATCTGTGAATCAGAATGTTGGTGCCATGTCTTGCATATATGGCATGGTGATCTTGCAAAACCTTGCAATATTTCCAGCGCTGGTACGCCTATCTATGCATCGAACATGCAGATGCGAAGGGAAATTGGATGGAAATGCTTGTTTCGCTCAAAAAAGCATAATACAATTTTAGTTAGATGTCTAATCATTAGAAACCATATATTTTGTTTTCATTAACAAATTACTCCTTTTTCTCGAAGTCTGCAGAGGCTAGTAATGACTGACGCCAGCACCAATCAAGGCGAGCAAGCCAATCGCGGCATGATCACGATTTCGATCATGCTGGCCACCATCATGCAGGCGCTGGACGGCACAATCGCCAACGTGGCATTGCCACATATGCAAGGAAGTTTGTCTGCCTCGCAGGACCAAATTACCTGGGTGCTGACCTCGTTCATCGTCGCCGTCGCGATTGCGACACCGTTGACCGGCTGGCTGTGTGATCGCTATGGCCAGAAAAATATCTTTCTGCTGTCGGTAGCGGGCTTTACCGTTGCATCGGTGCTATGCGGTATTTCCGGCTCACTGGTACAGATTGTCATTGCACGCCTGCTGCAAGGTGTATTTGGCGCGGCGCTGGTGCCCTTATCGCAAGCCGTGCTATTGGATATCAACCCGCGGGAAAAGCATGGTTCCGCGATGGCGGTATGGGGCATGGGCGTGATGGTCGGGCCGATTCTCGGGCCAACCCTGGGTGGCTGGCTGACCGACAGTTATAACTGGCGCTGGGTCTTCTTCATCAACGTGCCGGTCGGTGCGATGGCGTTTTACGGTATCTGGCGCTATATCAAGCAGGTGCCGGGCGCGCGCCGCATGAATTTCGACATGTTCGGTTTTGCTACCCTGAGTCTGGCGATTGGCTCGCTACAAATGTTGTTGGATCGTGGCGAGCAGAACGACTGGTTTTCTTCCTTGGAGACATGGGTTGAATTGATCATCCTGGTTGCCAGCTTCTCCTATTTCCTGGTGCATACGCTGCTGACGCCCGCCAATAAATCCTTCGTCGATTATCACTTGCTCAGCAATTCCAATTACGTGACTGGCCTGTTGTTCATCTTCATCGTCGGCATGGTGCTGTTCGCCACCCGTGCGTTGATGCCGACCATGTTGCAAACGCTGATGGGCTATCCGGCCAAGACCACCGGGCTGGTGACTGCGCCCAGTGGCCTGGGGACGATGATCGCGATGATGCTGGTCGGGCGACTGGTCGGCAAGGTCGATTTACGTATCCTGCTCGCGGCGGGTTTCGGTTTGACGGCCTTGTCGCTGTGGCAGATGACTGAATACGGACTAGTGATCGGCCAACGTGATATCGTCTGGCCCGGCATCATTCAGGGCTTTGGCCTGGGGCTAGTCTTCGTGCCACTCAGCTCGGCCACCTTTGCAACGCTGGCGCCTAACATGCGTGCGCAAGGTACGGCGATGTATAGCCTGATCCGTAACATCGGCAGTAGTATCGGCATCTCGCTAGTGCAGACGCTGTTGGTGCGCAATACGCAGATCGCGCACGCGTCGCTGACCGAGCAAGTCAATATCGCCAATACGAACCTGCAAGACCCGGCGCTATCGACGATCTATAACCTCGGCAGCGCTACCGGTCCTGGTGTGCTGAATCTGGAAGTGTCGCGGCAGGCATCGATGATTGCCTACCTCGACGATTATTGGTTGATGCTGCTGGCAACGCTGCTCGTGATCCCGATGTTGTTCCTGATCCGGCCTGCTCGCAAGGAAGCGCCGGTCGAAATCGACCACGCAGCAATGGAATAAAGTAATGGAAGACTCTGTGATGCATCAATTCAAACGACGTGCAACCGCACTCGCAGCGAGCACGCTCATGTTGTCGCTGGCGGCCTGTGTTGGCATTCCTGCCGATCACGAACTACTGCCGCAACGTGATCTCGCCTCTGCACAACTGGCTGCCAACATTAAGCTTGCGCGTGAAGGCTGGCCGCAGGCGCAATGGTGGACGCAGTATAACGATGCGCAATTGACTGCGTTGATTATGCAAGCCTTGAAAGATAGTCCTAACCTGCAAGTAGCGGCGGCGCGCATCCAGTCTGCACATGCAGCATTGGATTTCTCCAATGCCGACAGGGGTGTCAGTGTCGGTGTCAATGCCGTCAGCGACCGTCAGCGTTACTCCGCCAACGGCTTCTTCCCACCACCAATAGGTGGCTCGTACTATACAGAAACCACGCCACAGATCGTCGCCAATTACGATTTCGACTGGTGGGGCAAGCACAAGGCAGCGATCGGCGCTGCGCTGGGTGAAGTCAATGCCAGCCGTGCCGACTACGCACAAGCCGAACAAGCCCTGGCGGCAGCCGTCGCCCGCACCTACTTCACGATGCAGGGTGATTGGGCGCGATTAGACAATCTGAAAAAGATCACTGAACTGCAAGGCGAACTGGTCACAGACAAAGCCAAGCGCATCGCCCACGGCGTTGCCAGTGCCGATTCCGAACGCTTGGCCGAAATCGATTTGAGTAACGTGAAGCAGCAAACCACGATGCTGGAAACGCAAGTCGCGCAGGAACGCGAAGCATTGCGCGCACTGATCGGCGCTGACTCCAATGCACTTACTGATCTGACACCACACTCTTTGCCGGATGCGCAAGCCGCGTTGCCGAATCGCCTTGGCTTTGAATTGTTGGCGCACCGTCCTGATCTGCAAGCAGCACGCTGGCATGTGCAAGCGTCGCTGGATCGCATCGAAGAAACGCAAGCTGCGTTCTACCCGGATATCAACCTGATGGCATCGGTTGGTACGGATACCATCACGTTCAGCAAGTTGCTGGATGCGGGTAGTCGCACTCTGTATTTTGGCCCGACCTTAACGCTGCCTATTTTCGATAGTGGCCGCTTGAAAGGGCGACTGGAAGGTGCACGTAGCCAGCGCAATGAATTGATCGCCGACTATAACGAAGCTGTCGTCACCGCGGTGCGCGAAGTGGCGCAAGCCGGTGTTGCGTTACAGGGTGTGCAAAAGCAGATTGATGAGCAAAGTACGACGACCAAAGCCAGCAAGGCTGTGCTGCGTAGCGTGCAAGCGCGTTACGATCACGGTTTGGCTGACCACGCCAGCTTGTTGAACGCCGAACTGGCGGTCGATAAGCAACAGGATATGACACTGCAATTGCAGAATCAGCAGCTGTTAAGCAATATCGCGCTGATCAAGGCATTGGGCGGCGGCTATCAAGCTGAGCCGGCGACCTCTGCCGATGCAAAAGAGACTGCGCAAAACCAATAACGCAAAGACATCAGATATACCAGAACGAATTCGATAGCGACCAACAAGATGAGTAACGAGAGCAAACCCAATCCAACTACGCAGGCAAACAACGACGCCGGTAAGCGCAAGCGCATCCTGATCGGCATGACACTGGCTTTCATCCTGGCCGGTATCGGCTATGGCGTGTACTACACCACCGTATTGACGCAACGCGAGCAAACTGATAACGCCTACGTCGGCGGTAACCTGATCACCTTGACTTCGCAGGTATCAGGCAATGTGCAGGAAATCCGTGCTGATGAAACGCAACTGGTGAATGCTGGTGCAGAAGTCATCAAGCTCGATACGCTCGATTCCGATCTGGCCTTGCGTCAAGCGGAAGCGAAGCTGGCGACAACCGTGCGTCAACTACGTCAGCGCTATGCCGATGTCGAACAATACGATGCAGGTATCGCCCAACGCAAGTTGCTGCTGCAACAGGCGGAAGATGACCTGTCACGCCGCGCGCCTTTGGCTGCTGACCATACCTTGTCGAGCGAAGAAGTCACGCATGCACGCCAGGCAGTAGCGGAAGCAAAGGCAGCACTGGAAGTCGCAACCAGCCAAGCCGATGCAGCGCGCGCCAGCATCTCTGGCGTGAATCTGCAAGAACATCCGAACGTGCTCGCAGCCGAAGCCGATTTCGTGCAAGCCTGGGTCGCGTCACGTCGTAACGCGATTCTGGCCCCGGCGTCTGGCTATGTCGCCAAGCGCAGCGTACAAGTCGGCGCGCATATCACGCCGGGTACACCGTTGTTGGCGATTGTGCCGATGGATCAATTGTGGGTCGATGCAAACTTCAAGGAATCGGAATTGCAGAACCTGCGCGTTGGCCAGCCAGTGCATATTGAAGCCGACATCTATGGCAGCAAAGTTGAATATCACGGCAAGGTAGTCGGTTTGTCCGCCGGTACCGGCAGCGCGTTCTCGCTGTTGCCTGCGCAAAACGCGACTGGCAACTGGATCAAGGTGGTGCAGCGTGTGCCGGTACGTATCTCGCTCGATCCGAAGGAATTGGCTGCGCATCCTTTACGCATCGGTTTATCGACATTGGCAACAGTCGATACGCACGACCGCAGCGGCCCTGTGCTGGGTGCATCCGCACCGACCACGCCAGTCTATGAAACCGAAGCATTGAAACAACCCGTGGCAGAAGCTGAAGCGATGGCGAAGAAGATCGTCGCAGCCAACATGGTGAAGTAAATCTTTTCAGTTCCAGCGCGAGGATTTCCCATCCTCGCGCTTGCCCGCATCAACGTAAACTCAGAGTCTCGCGTTTCCACGCCGGGTCTTGCCAGCGATAAAACAAGCTCAACGAGTGCGGATTATCGACCTGCTTTTCCACTTCCAGACTATCCATATTGATCAGCTCGAAGCTGCGTTTGTAGCGGCCATCGACACGTGCTTCGCGCGCTGCCAGCAGCTTTGTCGTCCCCGGTACCCATCCCGCAAATTCCAGATAACCGACATCCGCACTGGCCGAAGGCGGCAACACATCGATAGTCCAGCCGGTCGCGCTTTGATGGAACAGCCACATTTCGCGCCAGCTATCCATCGGTTGCACCGCGAGGGACAATGCGGTTTGTTGTGCGTTGACGCTGACTGATGCTTTCCACACCAGGCCATAGGTGCAGCGTTGTGCGAGCGGATTCTTCTGGTCATGTTTCGCATCCACCAGTGCGATACAGGTTTCACCGGGTTGTCCCTGTGTCGTAACGATAGAGAGTCCATTGTGATTTACCTGTTCCGGGTCAGCAGCCCAACGCGAAGCAGAGACGCGCACGGCCGCGTCGGTGTAAGTGGACGCATCCGCTTCTGCGAGTTCTTCCTTGTTGACTGCCGTCAGTTCTTGCATCGCGCGGTTTGCGGCAGTTTCCACGTCCCCCGATGCTTGACGCAGGCGGGCGCGCTCGAACGCGATACTGGCCCATACAAGCGAGCGCCGCATATGGAGTCGATTTTTTTCATATTCGGGTAGATTGGTGAGAGTGACTCGTTCGAGGATATCGGCACGCCATTTGTCCAGATTGTCGCGATCAGCCGGTGTGATATTCGGGTCGATGCATTCGGGTTTGGTCAACGACAAGGCTGCGCGTGCCTTTTGTTCTTCACTCGAACCGTTCAAGGCCAGCACGCGGCGAAAGGCCTCGCCGTTGTAACACAACTGCATGCGCCCTTCGCGCTCAAAGCCCTGCATGCTGACGCCATAGCTGGCTGCGACTTCCAGGTGCGATGCCGTCAAGGTGTCGTCTGCCTTGCCCTGCTTGGCCGATGCGGTACGTGCCAACCGGTCCGCCATCGTGCCGAGTGCGTCGAAGACTTCCGGTGTGATCGCTTGTGCTGGTGCCGCTTTCAGGAAGGCTGCGGCGTAGGCGATGCCGAGCGATTCCTCGCCCGGTGTTTCACGCAGGAAGCGCACTACCGACAGCAACTCGGGTGCATCATTCGGCTCCAGTGATTGTTCGCGTACCTGCGTGGCGCGGATGTAGCCACCGCGTTCGCGGCGGTGATCGTACACCTGCAGGAAATCCATCTTCTCGCCGCGCACTTCCAGGCTGTCACCCTGGTTGAGTACGGCTTGCTGCTGTGCCGAGTCGCGTGGGGCGGCGCGCAATGCGGCGTTGTCGGCAGTAACGATGGCAACGAGAGCGAGTGCAGCTAACATGATCAGTTAATTCCTACGTTATTGTTTTGCTGCGGATCGGCTTGTTGTTGCTCTTCGCCTTGTTGATTCGCGTCCTGTTGTTGCACCGCTGGGCGTGCCGATGCCTGCTGATTGTTCATACCCAACAAACCCGCGCCGATGAAGCCGCCGCTGACCGATGGCGGGGCGATGATGACCGAAATCTTGTCCGACAATTTGTCCGCCATTGTCTTTTGGATCAACAGTGGATTCTTGCTGATCAATGCACCATCGCGTTCCAGTTGTGCGCTGGCTGCCTTGCCGATCATGTCCATGCGATAGGCTTCAACGTCAGCCAGCTTGCGACGCGAATCGGCTTCGCCACCTGCTTCAATGCGGCGCGCTTCCGCCGAACCTTCCGCTGTCTTGATGCGTGCCAGCTTTTCTGCTTCCGCTTCCAGTTGACGTTGTTCGATTTGCTTTTGTTTGAACGGCAGCACGTGCTTCATCGCTTCTTCCTGCGCCTTGGCGGCGATTATTTGCTCTTCGCCTGCTGCCTCTGCTGCTTTTTCGCGCTTGACCTTTTCCGCTTCGGCTTCCAGTTCGGTTTGCTGTACTTCCTTGCCCTTCAATTCCA
>Ga0116226_10003025_pt1 | contig 14784 bp, 17 predicted proteins | sample S1TSphfallax_FD_89692 | JGI IMG/M metagenome (GOLD analysis project Ga0116226, IMG submission 89692) | Host-associated microbial communities from peat moss isolated from Minnesota, USA - S1T2_Fa - Sphagnum fallax MG | ecosystem: Host-associated > Plants > Peat moss > Unclassified | place: USA...
CGCCAGGGCGGGGGGAACCGCGAGCCCCAGAAGCCGCTCGCACAGCATGAACGCCAAGGCCGGACAATGCCCGGCGCCCAGGGCGACGGCCCGCCGGTACAATCGCGTCCGCTCGGCGTCATCCCGCCTGGCCAGAAAGGCGCCGACATCGGCCAGCCACTTCAGCCGGGACCAGGCGTGCGAGGCGCCGTGAACGCAGAGGTAGGCGAACAGCTCGTCGTCGGCGAGGGTGCGCGAGGTAAGCCCGCCGCCCAGGTCGAGGGTCTGGGACGGCGACAGCGCCGAAAGGGTCGGCAACAACGTCGCCGCGTCCGCCAGGCGCCAATGCAGCTCCACGATCAGTCCGGTCTCGGGATGGCGCAGGGCGCACTCCTTCGCCAGGGCGATCCAGGTCTCGAACGCCCCCGGCGAGGCGTCGGCAGGGTCCGCGAGGCGATAGCCCCGGCCCTCCAGCACGCGGCGCGCGCCGGCCGCGTCGGCGGGCGTGACGAGGATGTCGATGTCCCAGGCGCGCTTCAGGCCGATCCGGCCCCAGGCCAGGATATCCAGGGTCGCGCCCTTCAGCGCCAGGTTGGCGATCCCGGCGCCGTCCAGGGCCGCCCGCAGCGCCGCCGTCTCGGACGCCCGCTCGAGCGCCTCGATCGCGATCTCGGCGGCGGCGGTCCGCAGCGCCCGCGACACCGCCTCATCGGGCGTCACGCCGGCGCGGGCCAGAGCCGCATGGGCCAGGCCCTCGACGCGGTGGCGCGCGACGACGCGCGCGAACCTTGGCCAGTCGACGCCGGCGGCGGCGGTCCGAACCGCGGCGGCCCCGCCCGCATCGCCGACCGGCCGGCAGCACGCGCACGCCAGGGCGAAGGCGGCGGGCGGGGATCCGGGCGCGGCGTCGGGTTTTCCCATCGGTCCTGCTATAGCCCCAGCCCATGGAACAGACAGCGGCCGCGCCGGGCGCGGCGACCCACGCCGCCTTCGGCCTGCGCTTCCGTTCAGCGATCGCCCTGCCGGAGATGTGGCGAATCGAGGACGTCGGCGCCGAGGCCGACGTGACCATCGCGCGCGGCCCCCTGGAGGCGCGCCTTGAGGGCGCGATCGATGTCGATCCGGGGATGCAGGTCTCCGCCGAGGCGTTCCAGCTTGAGACGTCCGCCGGCCGCTATCGCGCGCTCGGCGGCCGGACGATCATCATCGATCCCAGCCCGGGCGCCTCGCCGCGAGCCATTCGCCTTTACCTGCTGGGTACGGTCATGGCCGCGGTTTGCCATCAGCGAGAGCTGCTGCCGCTGCACGCCGCCGCGATCGGTGTTGGCGGCGGCGCCATCGCCATCGCCGGACCCTCGGGCGCGGGCAAGTCCACCCTCGCGGCCCAGTTTCAGCGCCGCGGCCAGCTGGTCCTGGCCGATGACCTGTGCGCGGTCGATTTCGATGGCGAAGGCGCGCCCTGGGCGCGTCCGGGCCTGGCGCGCATCCGACTATGGGATGATTCCCTGGCCCTGGCCGGGGTCTCCTCGGCCTCGGCGGCGGACCGCGTCGCCGAGGGGATAGACAAGTTCACCCTGCCGCTGGCCCAGGGTCCGGCGCCGGGGCCCCGGCGGTTGGAGCGCGTCTATATATTGCGGCCAGGCGCCTCGCCGGACTTGACCATAGCCCCGTTGACCGGGGCGGAAGCCGTCGGCGCCGTGGTTGGCCAGATCCACCGGTGGCCCCTGGCCGCGGCGATGCGGCGGGCGGCGTCGGGCTTCGCCCAGGGCCTCGCCTTGGCCAGGCGGGGTCAGGTGTTCGAGGTGGCCTTCACCCATGTCGCCGGGTCCCCCAGCCGGCTGATCGACGCCATCGAGCGGCATGCGGCGGCCCGAGTTTGCGGATAGCCAAGCTTGGCGACTTGTGTTCGAGGTTGCGATGGGGTTTTATCGTCGGCCGTGGGTGGATTTCCGTATCGCGTTTCATCGTTCGAGGTAGGATAGTCGTGATCATGTCAAACCCCGCCGATCCCGAGACGCGCCAGGCCGAGCCGCTCAATGCGTGTGGGGGGGATCACGCCAGACCGGCGGCGAAACTGGAATGGCGCCGGCCGACCCTGACCCGGATCGATGCGCGCCACGCGCGAATGGCGAAGTCGCGCCCCCGCGGCGACGCGCTTCACCTGTCCTAGGCATGGGGCCGCGGCCAGCCCAGGGGGCGCACGATCACGCCTTTCTGGACCCGGAAAACCGGGTCGCGCGGGGGGCGGGTATTCTGAGCGCCGAGATCAACGGTGAGGTTGTCGCCCTTGATGTCGGCAGGGGCGCCTGCTACGGCCTGGATCCGATCGGCGCGCGGATATGGTCCCTGATCGAACAGCCGATCGCTCTTCGCGCCGTCTGGGATGTTCTGCTGAACGCCTATGAGATCGACGCCGAAACCTGCCGCCGGGATGTCGCCGCCTTGTTCTCCGATCTGTCGGCCGAGGGCCTGATCACGGTCCAGCGCGCGGCGCGGTCGCCGGCCCTCTAGTATGTCGGCCCTGGCCGGTGTCTGGCGATTCGACGGATCGCCCGGCGCGAACCTGGATTGCGCGCGGATGCTGGCGGCGCTGGCGCCCTTTGGGCCGAGCCCCGCCGTTCAATGGGACGGCGCCACGATCTCGGTCGGCCGGCGCCTGTTCCGGACGCTGCCGGAGGATCGCCTCGACACCGGGCCGACGCCGACGCCAGATGGCGGGCGCATGGTCGCCGACGTGCGGCTCGACAACCGCGAGGATCTGGTGGCGTCGCTGGGCATCGACCCGGCCCGCGCGCGAAGCCTGGCCGACAGCGCGATCCTGGCTGCGGCCTGGACGCGCTGGGGCGAGGATCTTTTCGATCACCTGGTGGGGGACTATGCCTTCGCGCTGTGGGACGCGAACGCCCGGCGTCTGGTGCTGGCCCGCGACCCCTTCGGCCACCGGCCGCTGCATCTGCATCGGGCGAGGGGCTGGGTGGCGTTCGCCTCGATGCCGGTCGGCCTGCACGCGCTGCCCGGAACCACGCCGACGCCGGATCTGGCGCGTCTGGCCGACTTCCTCGCCCTGAAGCCCGAGCAGGGCGCCGGCGCCTTCTTCGAGGGGATCGAGCGGGTCGAGCCTGGAAGCATGCTGGTGATCGACGCGGCGGGCGCGAAGGCGCGCCGGCACTATGCGCCCTCGCCCCGGACCCTGCGCCTTTCCGGACCCGACGACTATGCACAGGCCCTGCGCGAGCGGCTGGACCAGGCGGTGCGCTCCCAGCTTCGTGGCGCCGAGGGGGGCGTGGGCGCCCACCTGAGCTCCGGCTGGGACAGCGCCGCGGTCGCGGTCACGGCGGCGCGGCTGCTCGGCCCCATCGGCGGCCGGGTCACCGCCTTCACCGCGGCGCCCCGGGCCGGCTATGCGGGCGCGCCGCCTACTGGCCGTCACGGGGACGAGAGTCCCGGCGCCGCCGAGGTGGCGGCGCTTCATGACAACATCGATCACGTAATCCTCCGGAACAGCGCGCGCTCGCCGCTTCAGGATCTGGACCGCGACATCGCCTTCGCCGGCCGCCCGCCGCTGAACCCGTGCAACCATGCCTGGATCAACGACATCAACCGCGCCGCCCGGGCGCGGGGGATCGCCGTGATGTTGACCGGCGATTTCGGTAATCTCAGCCTGACCGCCGACGGCCTGGACGCCCTGCCGGACCTGGCCGCCCAGGGCCGATGGCCGCTGTGGTGGGCCCTGGCCCGCGCGGTCCGGCGCGCCGGGGCGCTGCGTTGGCGCGGTGTCGTCGCCGCCAGCCTGGAGGGCGATCCGCCGACCGCCCTTTGGCGCGCGCTGCGGCGGCTGGGCGGGCAGTCCGGCCGCCTGGGCGACCATAGCGCCTTGAGACCGGAGCTTTGGCCGGCCGCCGCCCCGCCCGCGCGAACGTCCAGGCGCGGCCGGGCGGAGCGCATCGTCGCGACGCTGACGGGCCTCGATCCGGCGCCCCATGCGAAGGCGGCGCTGGCCGCCTTCGGCGTCGATGTCCGCGACCCGCTGACCGATCGGCGCCTGATCGAGTTCTGCCTCTCCGTGCCGGTCGAACAGCTGATCGCCGATGGCCGGACCCGCGCCCTGGCGCGCCGGGCGCTCGCCGACCGCCTGCCGGCCAGCGTGCTGGAGCGGCGAACCCGCGGCTATCAGGCCGCCGACTGGCATGAGGGGCTGACGGCCGACCGGGCGACCGCCGCGCGGGATGTCGAGCGGCTGGCGGCCCTGCCCGCGGCGGCGGGACTGCTGGACATCGAGCGGATGCGGCGCCTGATCGCCGCCTGGCCCACCGGGGGCTGGGAGCGAGACGAGGTGATCGACGCCTATCGGCTGGCGCTGTCCCGCGGCCTGGCGGTCGGCCGGTTCCTGACCCACACCTTGCGGCCCAATGCCTGAAGCGCCCGGAACGCGACGGCGAAACCGGGCCGCGCGATCGCCGGGCGAGATCGCCCTGGCGGCGGAGGCGGCGTTTTGCCTGGTGTGGGCGGGCCTGGCGATTCGGATCCTGCCGTTCGCGGCGGTCGCCCGCCTGGCCGGACGAAAGCCCCTCGCCCGCCCCAGAACGCCAGGTCTAGGGGTCGTGGCGCACGTCGGCTGGGCCGTGGAGGCCGCGGCCCGCCGCGCGCCCTGGCCGGTCCTTTGCTTCGAGCGGGGCCTGGCCGCGCACGCGATTCTGCGCCGTCGGGGCCTGGACTCGACGCTGATCTACGGCGCCCGGGGCGCCGGCGCGCGGGGTCCTGAAGCCCATGTCTGGGTTCGCCTGGGCGACCAGATCGTGGTTGGCGGAGAGGCCGCCGCGGGGTTCGCGACGCTGGCCGCATTTCCTTCGCCGCGGGCGGGGAGGCCCGCCGCGGGCCCCGGACTCTAGGTCCCGGTCTCGCGGTTTGCCGAACCGGGCCTCAATCGCCTATGGATGGCGGATCGGCGATGGTGAGTGGTTCGGGCAATGAAGGTTCTGATCACCGGCGCCAGGGGGATGGTCGGGCGCAACGTCATCGCCCACCCGGCCTCCGCGGCGCATGAGATCATCGGTCCGGGTCGCGACGAACTTGACCTCCGAGACGCCGCCGCGTGCCTCGCCTATGTCGACCGGGCCAGGCCCGAACTGATCATCCACGCCGCCGGCGTGGTCGGCGGCATCCAGGCCAACATCAGCGAGAACGCGCGGTTCCTGGCCGACAATCTCGCGATCGGCCTGAATGTCCTCAACGCGGCCCGGATCGTCGGGACGCCCCGGGTGATCAATCTTGGCAGCAGCTGCATGTACCCCAAGGATCTGGACGGAACGCTCTCGGAGGACAGGCTGCTGGCCGGTCCGCTGGAGCCGACGAACGACGGCTACGCCCTGGCCAAGCTCGCCGCCTGGAAGCTTGCCCAGCTGCTCGACCGAGAGATCCCCGATCAGTGCTTCCGCACGCTGATTCCGCCGAACATGTACGGGCCGCACGACAATTTCGACCCCGAGCGCTCCCATCTGATGCCGGCGATCATCCGCAAGATCGCGGATGCGATCGACGACGGCCAGGGGGAGGTGGAGATCTGGGGTGACGGCCTGGCGCGGCGGGAGATGCTGTTCGTCGGCGACCTCGCCGACTTCATCTGGCGCTTCCACGATCGGCTGGAAGACCTGCCGGACACCCTGAACGTCGGGGTCGGCGTGGATCACACGATCAACGCCTATTACGCCGCCGCCGCCGCCGCCCTGGGCTACCGGGGCGGTTTCCGCCACGATCTGTCCCGGCCGGTCGGAATGAGGCGAAAGCTGCTGGACGTCAGCCTGCAGCGGAGCCTGGGCTGGTCGCCATCGACCTCCCTGGCGGAGGGGGTCACCCTCGCGGCCCGCCATTACCGCTCGCTTCGCGCCGCGGCCTGAGGGTCAATCGGTCTCGCCGGCCCGGGGATCGAGCTTCGCGGCCGGGGCGAGACGCATCACTTCGGTCTGATAGCGTTCATCGTGGCCGGCGGCCAGCAGCGGCGCGGCCTCGGCGCAGGCGTCGATCAGCGCCTTCACCCAGGGCAGCTCCACCTTGTGGAAATCGGAGAGGACGTGGCCCATCACCTTGTCCTTGTGGCCCGGGTGGCCCGTCCCCAGGCGCGCTCGACGAAAATCCGCGCCTATGTGGGCGGTGATCGAGCGGATGCCGTTGTTGCCGGCGGCCCCGCCTCCGGTCTTCATCCGAAATCGCCCCGGCGCCAGGTCGATCTCGTCATAGAACGCCACGACATCGGCGGGGGTCAGCTTGTGGAAGTTCATCGCCTCGCTGACCGCCTGGCCGGTGTCGTTGTAGAAGGTCTGCGGCTCCAGGATCAGCGTCCGAACCGCGCCGGCGCTTGACGCCTCGGCGGGCGGGGGAATCGCGCCCTCCCGCGCCAGGCTTTGGAAGCGCCGCCGGGCCGGGCCGAATCCCCAGCGGTCGGCGAGGGCCTGGACGGCCATCGCGCCGAAGTTGTGCCGGTTGTGGGCGTATTTTGGGCCGGGATTGCCCAGGCCGACGATGATCAGCATGCCCGCCCCCGGGGAAAGCGCGGCGGCGGGCGGCCTGGTCTCAGGCCGCGGCCTCGGCCGACGTCATGGCCGAGGACACGCCGATCGAGGCGATCGTGGCGTCCCGGTGGTGGGCATGGACCCTGACGCGGTCAGGCAGAGCCAGGTCGCCGGCGCGGACGGTGGCGCCGACGTCCAGGCCGGTCAGATCCACGATGATCTCCTCGGGAATCGCGTCGGCCGGGGCCATGACTTCCACCTCATGCAGATCGACGTTGAGCGAGCCCCCGCGCTTCAGGCCGGGAGAGGCGTCGTGGTGGGTGAAATGCACCGGCACCGCGATCCGGATCGAGGCATGGGCGTCGACGCGGAAGAGGTCGAAATGCACCGGCTCATCGATCACCGGGTCGAACTGCACGTCCTTGGCGATCACCGACTGCTGTTCCTCGCCATATTGCAGGGTGACCAGGTGGCCCAGCAGCTTGCCGGTATGCAGCGCCTTGCGCAGCTCGCCGGTCTTCACCGCGATCGGCACCGGCGCCTTGTCGGCCCCGTAGAGAATGCCCGGGACCAGACCGGCGTTCCGCGCCGCCCGGGCGCCGCCCGTGCCGACGCGGTCGCGCACCTGGACGTTAAGGATGATGTCAGCCATGGCCAAGCCTCAAGAAACAGCGCGCCGCGCCCAGGGTCCGGACGCGGCGAAAAGGATCGTGGGCTTCCGTGGAAGCCCATGGAATAGGGTCGTTTCAGATACACGCCAGGCGGCGACCATGCAACGGTTTCGTCGGGCTTACGTCCGCCTGTGCTTGCGCGCCGGCTTCTTCTTGACCAGCGGCGGGGGCGGCGGCGGCTCGGGGGGAAGCTCCACGCCCGCGGCCTTGGCCAGGCACACGCCGGTGTCGGCCAGGGCGTGCTGGCCCATGCAGAAGATGTCCTCATAGTTCGGTCTGGCCACCGCGAGACACTGGTGGAAGTTCCGCTTGGCGGTGGCCAGGCAGGCCTGGGCGTCATCCTCTGTCGTCAGGCCCACGACCCGGTCATAGGTGTCGTCCCGCGCCTCGCCCAGCGCGGCGATGGCCGCCAGCTGCAGCGCGCGCGAGACCAGCGGGGTGTAGGGCGGCGGCAGCGGGGCCGCGGTGGCGGGCAGGGGCGCGCTGCCGCCGACCGCCCGGCGCGCCTGCGCCAGACGCTCCGGCTCCGGCGACATGTCGCTGTCGGCGGCGGCTTCCGCCGCCACCAGCCGGCCCTTCAGGTCGACCACGTCGGCCTTCGACCACCCCTGCTTCTGGATGTCATAGGCCGACTGGCGCACCGCCTTGCCGGTCGAGTAGAGTTTCAGGCCTTCCGGCCCCAGGGCGTCGCGGGCCAGACCGGCGGCGACCGGGGAATCCTTGAACACCAGCACATAGGCCGGATTGGCCAGGATGTAGCCGACCATCTCCTCCCGATGTTCGGGCGAGTTCCCGGCCTCGCGCAGCGCCGCGACAAAGGCGCTGTCCTGCAGCGCGGCGATGGCCCCATAGGCGATCGCGCCGCGGACGAAGGATCGGGGCCCATAGGCCCTGGCCTGGTCGAGCGCCCGGGACACCGCGCTCGCGTCGGTGAAGGCCGGAGAGATGGCCGAGGCGCCGCGCACATAGCTGTCATAGGCCGCCGCGTCCTGGATCAGCCGCTCGGGCAGGCTGACCGGCCCGGCGGGCGGCGGCGGGGGGGGCGGCGGAGGCGGCGCCTCCGCGGGCGGCTTTTTCGGCCGCGCCAGGCTGACCGCGCCGGGGGCGGCCAGGGCCAGGATCGTGGCCGCGAGACACCACCCCCAGGCGCGGGTTAGCTGGAACTTGGCCATGCGACGCTTGATCTCGCCAATGGAAGGGCGCGCCCCTTGCGCCGCCGAATCGGCCAGAATGTGTCTGGCGGGCGCTCCCAAATGCGCCAGACTTACGAACGTTCCATCAATCGAACAGTTTCGAGACCGATTCCTCGTTGGCGATCCGGCGGATGGCCTCGCCGATCAGATTGGCGCAGCTCACCACGCGAATCTTCGAGAGCGCGGGAATTCGCCCCTCGCTGGAGATGGAATCGGTCACCACCAGTTCCTTCAGCACCGAGGCGCCCACCCGTTCCACCGCCGTGCCGGACAGCACGCCATGGGTGATGTAGGCCGAGACCTCGGCCGCCCCCGCCTCGGTCAGGGATTTCGCGGCGCTGCAGAGGGTGGTGGCCGAATCGACGATGTCGTCGAAGATGATCAGCCGGCGGCCCGCCACGTCGCCGATGATGTTGGCGACCTCCGACTGGCCGGGCGCCTTGCGGCGCTTGTCGACGATGGCCAGGCCGGTGTTCAGCCGGCTGGCCAGGGCCAGCGCCCGCACCACCCCGCCGACGTCGGGGGAGACGATCAGCACCTGTTCGGGTTTGGCGTAATGGGCCTGAATGTCGGCGGCGATCAGCGGCGCGGCCTGAAGGTTGTCGGTGGGGATGTCGAAGAAACCCTGAATCTGGCCCGAATGCAAATCCATGGTCAGCAATCGGTCGGCCCCGGCGCGGGTGATCATGTTGGCCACCAGCTTGGCCGAAATCGGCGTTCGGCCGCCGGTCTTCCTGTCCTGGCGCGCATAGCCGAAATAGGGGGTCACCGCCGTGATCCGCCGGGCCGACGCCCGCTTCAGGGCGTCGATGCAGATCAAGAGCTCCATCAGATTGTCGTTGGCCGGAAAGCTGGTCGACTGGATCACGAACACGTCCTCGCCGCGGACGTTCTCCTCGATCACCACCCAGGCCTCGTTGTCGGGATAGCGCTTAACCTGCGCCCGGGTCAGGGGGATATCGAGGGACTGGGCGATCGCCTCGGCGAGGCGCCGGTTGGAGTTGCCGGCCAGAAGCTTCATCGACGCCCCCTCGATCCTGAAGACTCCACGAGGCGGTCCCCTTCCCCGCGCCCGCTCTAGCAGGGCCGCGCGCGCGGGCAAAGCCCGGGCGGGGGCGGCCCCGGGTTCAAGGCTCCGGCGAGGTGGCGACGGCGCCCCGGGGGCCGGCCAGTTCCCGGCCGAAGACGAACAGGCGCGTGCCGGCATAATTGATTACATAGGCGGCGCCGGAGGACAGCGTGAGGGCGGTCCAGGGTCCCGACACCACCGGCCACTTCAGCATGGTCAGGCAGACGAATATTCCGAAATTGCACAGGCCGCCGAAGCTGTTGGCCAGCATGTAGCGCCACCAGTGCCCGGCCAGGCCGCCTGGCGCCGGGGCGACGAACACCAGCCGACGGCTGAGGGCGAAGGTGATCTGCAGCGCGATCGCCAGCGAGATCAGCCGCGCGGCCGGCGCGCCGAGCCCGACGATCAGCCCCAGACGGAGCGCCCCCGCGTCGACCAAGAAGCCGACCACGCTCACGGCCCCGAACTTCGCCGCCAGGCCCATCTCGCGCGCCAGGGGCTCCGACAGCCTCATCTTGGGTTCGCCCTCCGGTCCGCCGGCGGATCGGGACCGGGTGACTCCGCCGCTATATAGGCGCCGATCGTCCAAGCCTAATCACCGACAGCAGGCGTCCATAGTCGGCTTCCCCGCGCTGGAACGCGCGCCGATTGGAAAAGAAGTCGTCGCTTTCGGCGCGGGTGTCCCGACCGACCCATTCGGCGCGGGTGACGCCGGCCGCCGCGAGGCGCCCAAGGACAAAGGCTGGCAGGTCGAACCGACGTTTCTCCGACGAATCGCCGGGTGAAAAGAAGGCGCCGAACGCGGGGTCGGCCGCCTCGAACCGCTCGACGAACTCCAGGCCCACCTCGTAGGATGCCGGCCCGATGCAGGGACCCACCGCCGCGACCATTCGCCCCGGCGCCGCGCCCAGACCGGTCATCGCCGCCACCGCCGCCTCGACGACGCCCGACAGCGCGCCGCGCCAGCCGGCGTGCGCCGCCGCGACCACGCCCGCGCCCGCGTCGGCGATCAGCACCGGGGCGCAATCGGCGGCCAGAACCCCGCAGAGGACGTCGGCGCTATCGGTCACAACCCCATCGCCCCTGGGACGCGCCTCGCTCCATCGCTCACGCGCCACATGGACCTCCGCCGAATGGACCTGATAGCAGGTGGCCAGCGCCCCCGCCGGCGCCCCCAGCGCAGCCGCCGCGCGACGCCGGTTCTCGGCCACGTCGGCGGGCGAGTCCCCCGACCCAAGCCCGACATTCAGGCTGGCGTAGACGCCGCGCGACACCCCGCCCCGCCGGGTGAAGAACGCATGGTCGATCCCTGGCGCCTGGTCCAGCAGCGCGGATCGCAGGAACGGCGGCGGGGTCATGGCCGCATCTCGAAGGCCGGAACGGTCACGCCGGGCGCCCCGATCGCCGCGACCTTGAACAGCGCGCCCATCTGGTCCGGCTCGATAAGCCGCTCCAGCTGGCGCGCGATCGTCGGGGCCCGGTCGGGTCGCGCGGCGGCCAGCGCCGCCGCCCGGGTCCTCGCGCCAAGGTCGGCCAGGACATCGCCCTGTGCGCGAACCACCCCGGCCCAGGCGCCCGCGGCCCGCGCGGCGGCGACGAAGGCCGCGAAGTCCACATGCGCGGTCAGATCCGCCTCGCCAGGATGGGCCAGGGGGTGTTCCTTGCGATGGCCGCGCACCGCCTGCAGCGTATCGCCCCAGTCCGGCGCCGAGCGGCCATAGTCGATGAACAGCGCCGCGCCGCCGACCCGCGCCAGACGGGCGCCGACCGCCCGGCCCAGCCGCGCCACGGCCGGCGAACATTCGGCCACGGCGCCCGGCGGCGCGCCGCCCAGGCCAGGCGGTTCCGGCGCCGCTCCAGCCAGTTCGAACGCCAGGTCGCCCCGGCCGTCCAGCCCCACCCGGCGCTCCCGCCAGCCTTCGCCGGCGCGCACGACCTGGCGGATCGGCAGACAATCGAGGAGTTCATTGGCCAGCAGGATCATCGGCGCGCCCTCGGGCAGATCATCGAGGCGCGCCGCCCAGCGCGGCGAGGCCAGGCCCTCCAGCGCCTCGGCCTGACGGCCGCGCAAGGGCGCGCTGGTCTCCACGAGCCAGACCTCGGCGGCCCGCGCGAACCCCGCGGCGACTTTCGCGGCGCGCAGCATGTCGGCCATCATCACCCCAAGTCCCGGCCCGATCTCCACCAGCTGGACCCGGGCCGGCCGCCCGAGGCCCGACCAGACCTCCGCCGCCCAGAGGCCCAGCAGTTCGCCGAACATCTGCGAGACCAGCGGCGCGGTGATGAAATCCCCGGCCTCGCCCAGCTTCGGACGGGCGGCGTAATAGCCCTCCAGCGGGTCATGAAGACAGATGTCCATGTAGCGCGCCACCGACAGCGGCCCCCGCCGCGCGATCAGGGCGGCCAGGCGGTCACGCAGGGCCACGGGCGTCCCGCGCCGGCGCCGCCCGCGCGCCCCGCCAGATCAGCCAAATCCCGACCAGCACCATCGGGACCGACAGCATGATCCCGACCGTCAGGCCGAAGGGCAGATCGCGCAGGCCCTCGTCCGGCATCCGCACATTTTCCAGCGCGATCCGGAACAGGCCGTAGCCGGTGAGAAACAGGCCGGTCACCGCCCCCGGCCGCCGCAGCCAGAGCGCCCGGTGGGTGGCGAGGCGGAGGATCAGAAACAGCGCCAGGCCCTCCAGCGCCGCCTCATAGAGCTGGCTGGGATGCCGGGGCGCCAGGCCGGCGACGCAGCTTCCGTCCGCGTAGGTATCGATATGGCGCCCGCAGAACACCATGCCCCAGGGCAGGTTCGTGGTCCGGCCCCACAGCTCGCCATTGATGAAGTTGGCCAGGCGTCCGAAGAACAGGCCGATCGGCGTGCAGGCGACGACGATGTCTGCAAGGCTCAAAAGGACGATTCGGTGCCGGCGGGCGAAGGCGGTCACCGCGATGGCCACGCCGATCGCCCCGCCGTGGAAACTCATGCCGCCGTGCCACAGCCGGACGATCTCGACCGGATCATGGGCCAGCGCCTCCCGCCCCGAGGCCAGGGGCAGCATGTAGAACAGGACATAGCCCAGCCGGCCGCCGGCGATGATGCCGAGGGTGATCCAGACGATCAGGTCGTCGATCTGAACGTCGGTGGCCGCCGCCGCCTCGTTCCGCCAGAGCCGGGCGTCGCGAACCAGCCCCACCGCATAGCGCCAGCCCAGGATTATCCCCGCGATGTAGGCCATCGCGTACCAGCGCACCGCGAAGGGCCCAAGGCTCAGCCCCCAAATCTTCACCGCCGGCAGGCTGAAGATCTCGCGCGGGATATCGGGATAGGGCAGAGCCATGGCCGCCTCCTTAGCCGGATCCCGGCCATGGGTGTAGCCGGGGGCGCGAGCCGAAGCGCCTGTGCGCGGAGTCCCTTCGCATCGTCGCCGTTTTTGCGCTACAAGCGCGCCATGCAGACTCAGAATCCATTCCTTGATGAAATGGCCAAATTGACCCAGGCGGCGATGGGCTTGGCCCAGGCCGCCGGCGAGGAGGCCAAGACCGCCCTGCGCGCGCAGTCGGACCGGTGGGCGGCCGATCTCGATCTCATCCGACGCGAGGAGTTCGAGGCCCTGAAGGCCGAAGTCGCCTCGCTGCGGGCCCAGATCGCCGTTCTGCGGAGCGGCGCCCCCCAGGCCGGCGCCCCCGAACCAGCGACCGACGCCTGACCGTTTTCCGTTCCGAGCTTAGTGACGCGTGGCGCGAAGCGGCTTAGCTTGCGATCGCGCGAAAAGATTCACCCGCGGGCCGCCACGGCCGCCCAGGATCCTGAAGGACGCCAGACGGCCCCATGGACATTCCCAGACCCGAAGAAGACGACTCCCTGATCGCCCTTGATCCCCTGGACGTGGTCGAGCGCGTGCTCGGGGCCGAAAACCTGGCCTTTGATCGCACCGACGATGGCGATCTCGCCTTCGCCCTGACCGGCGACTGGAAGGATTTCGAGCTGTGGTTCGCCTGGCGGCCGGAGGCGGATTGCCTGCAGCTCTGCCTGTCGATGGACCTGAAGGCCGACCGGGCCCGGCGCGACGCCGCCCATGGCCTGATCAACCTGATCAACCAGCGCGTCTGGCTCGGCCACTTCGAGGTCTGGGCCGATGACGGCGAGATCGTGTTCCGTCATGCGCTGTCCCTGCCCGATGGCGAGCGGCCCAGCATGGCCCAGACCGCCTCGATGATCGACGCGGCGATGGAGGCGGCCGACCGGTTCTATCCGGCGTTCGATTTCCTGATCGCCGGCGGCAAGACGCCGGAGGACTCGATGGCCGCCTGCATGTTCGAAACCATGGGCCACGCCTAGAAGGCCAGCGGGATGGCCTCGCGAATGACGCCGGTGCTGATGATCGGCGCCGGCCACATGGGCGGCGCTTTGATCACCGGCTGGCGCCGCGCCGGCGCCGTGTCGGCCCCCGACCTGATCCTGCGAGACCCCGCCCCCGGCGAGGCGGCGCGGCGCGCGGCGCGGGATGGCGCCGCGCTGAACGGTCCGGCCGCCGGCCTCACCGCCGCCCGCGTCGTGGTTCTGGCGGTGAAACCCCAGGGCTGGCGGGCGATGGCGATGGAGGTCGCCCCGCACCTGGCGCGGGACGCGGTGATCATTTCCATCATGGCCGGGGTGGCGGCGCGGGACCTGGCCGAGGCCTTTCCCGGGCGGCCGATCGTGCGGGCCATGCCCACCACCGCCGCGGCCGTGCTGAAGGGCGCGGCCAGCCTCTGGTCGACGGACCTCAAGGGGCGGGACGTGGCGCGGCGCCTGTTCGAGCCGCTGGGCGTCGTGGTTGACCTCGCGGACGAGGCGCAGATGCATGCGGCGACCGCCGCGTCCGGATCGGCGCCCGCCTATGTCTACGCCCTGGTCGAGGCGCTGGAGGCGGCGGCGATCGAGGCGGGAATCGCCGCCGACGCCGCCGGAGCGCTGTCCCGGTCCGCGCTGATCGGGGCGGCGGCCCTGCTGGAGGACAGCGGCGAGTCCGCCCGTGACCTGCGCCGGCAGGTGACCTCGCCGGGCGGCACGACGGAGGCGGCGCTGCGGGTGCTGACCGGGGAGGGCGCGTTGAACGACCTCCTCGCCCGCGCGGTGCGCGCCGCGGCGACGAGGTCGCGGGAGCTGGGCGCCTGATGTCGCCGCCCGCCGCAGACGCGATCCTGGAGCGGGCGGGCGCGGCGCTGCTGGCCCTGGGCGCCGAACGGCCCTGGAGCCAGATCACCCTGCGCGACATCGCCGCCCGCGCCGGACTTTCCCTGGGCGAACTCTACGCCAGGTCGCCGGGCAAGAGCGCCCTTCTGTCCAGGCTGTCGATCGGGTACGACGCCGCCGCCCTGGCCACAGCCGAGAC
>Ga0116226_10003026_pt1 | contig 14782 bp, 11 predicted proteins | sample S1TSphfallax_FD_89692 | JGI IMG/M metagenome (GOLD analysis project Ga0116226, IMG submission 89692) | Host-associated microbial communities from peat moss isolated from Minnesota, USA - S1T2_Fa - Sphagnum fallax MG | ecosystem: Host-associated > Plants > Peat moss > Unclassified | place: USA...
ATACTTTATTTTAAATATATTTAAAATCTGAAAATAAAGATAATCTTATCAAAAATTAATTTAATTATAATATTTACCCAACAACCCAAAACTTTAAAATGATAAGGATGCCCAAGGAGCAAGGCAAGGTGAAACTTCTTTCTCCCTTCCAAAACTTCTAACACAATTTCATGCATTGGAGGTTGCCTCTTATTACCCATGTCCCACATACCAAAATTTCCCCAAAACCCTATTGAGTCAATAGATTCTTCAAAAAGAAAAAAGATTGTGAATGCAAAAATATTAATGAATTTGAACATTACAAATCCAAAATGGTTGGAATTTGGAACCTTGATAATTTTAAGCATAATAAAAATTCAACACAAATTCCATTTGAATCCAGATTTTCACAAATTGGGAAAAACAAAACATACATAAAGCCTAAACCCCTAACATTTAAATGACTATCAATTTTAAATCCTAGATATGTTTTCACTTTTATATTTGTAATTTCATTAAACCAAAATTTCTCTAATGTCAACAACTGGAACTCTAGTTAACTGTCATTCTCATTTCCAATAAATTATTACCTTACCTTGAGGTCTCCACAAGTTACACAAGTAATAATATTCTTCTTTTTTGTTTCTATGGAGATCAAACTATAATGGCAACGCAATAAAGTTATTTGTAAAATAATGAAAACCATGGGTTTGCTTGAAATTAATGATGTAATAAAAAAGGCAAGATGAGATCACGCTAAAGTAGAATAACGCATGATCAAATTGGATTTTGCTCTTCAACCCATGATCAAAGTAGATTCGTCTAGTATTTCGAATTTTGCACTACACAAAAACTTGTTTGTGCAATGACCCCTATGCGTATTCTTTTAATAAGGTTTGCAAGAGTTATGATAAAAGAAAAAACAAGCATGGTAACAAGTTTATGTTTCAACACCTCTTTCAGTAAAGTTCTTGCCAAAGGAGGCTTGACACTAAAGGAGGTAGAAGGTAAGGGATGCAAGAGGTAGAAGAATCTTCAAAAAACAATTTAGGTTAGGAACCAATGGAAGAGAGCATGGAGAGGAGCAACAAAAACATTCATTGTTTTACATTTGGAGAGGAAACAAAATATCCATGCTTATCCATGTGTTTGGAAAAGGAGACAACCCCATCACAACTGCTAGACCATTGCGATTCACGTGATGAGGGGAGTAAAAAAATACATTGTAGAATTGTGTTTGGAGAAGAAATGAAAGCTTGTAACAAGACTTGCACCATCACTTGAAGGTGAAGTTTTAAATAGGTGAGTGTTTACAATCTTCTTTTCAAATTAGCAAAACATTGTGGGAGCATGAAGATGTTTTTTGGGATTGTCAATGCCATAAACTCACTTTATGGGAGTCCTTACTTTCAATGTTGGTCACTTTCCATCCTTTGTCGCAAGGTGTGCGAACTAGTGCAACTAGTGACTACTCGTTTCCTAGCACAATCCCTAAAATGGCTTGAAGTAAAGCCCACAAAGACGAATCCAATCTTTTTGATAATCTAAGTCCTTGATTTTCAAATTGAAGCTTCCAAATTGAAATTAGTTTAACATCTAATGTTTTCTTGCCACCTCTCCTAGATTTTGTTTTGTTGCATTTGCCATTAACTAATCCCTCCATGCTTTGGTGCTTTCAACGAATTTACCATTGGTTTATTGTTGCACAAGGAAAAACAACTACATGGACTTCACTTGAAAATTTCAATTTACTAACAATCCCAATTATTGGGAAATGATATCCCAAAATCAAATCTGTAAATCCTCTGTTAAACACTACATAGAGTTTGAAATGCAGTGTTTGGATAAATTTTTGGCCATGTCTAATGATGAATTTTTCTTGGTTGATGGAAGTGAGCTTTTGGAAAGTGACAAGTAAAAGGTTAAAGAAGATTTTTAGGGTTATGATAATTTTGTGCCATGGAAAATTCCAAGCATATAATGGCTTTCTAGATGTTTTGTGTATGTATATAAATAAAAAAGACAAATTAATTGAATTCTTTGTAGATTTTCGTTATATCCAAAATTATTATTGATGTTGATTAGTTTGATCATTATCTTCACCTTGCTTTAGTATCCATATGATGGGACCATCGAAATTCCTCCTATATATTTTCACATTAACACCTAGTTATATTTATCAAATTTTAGTCATGTGTGTTTTGTTGATTTCAGTTTGAATGAAGATCACATATCATATGATTATTTAGGAGGCATGTGGATCCTTTAGGGAATATGGCTTAAAGGATATTTGGTTTGTGATGTAAAAATCCAAAATTTACTTTTTGTTTTTATGCATGAATGCATTTAAGTCTTTTCAAGGCGTAGGCATTTAAAGCATTTTCTTGACCATTGTTTTTGGTATCCAACACTTCCATTTTTGGCACCTTAAACTTTAGTACCCACTATACATTTTATGTTAATTGATGGGACACTAGAATTCCTCCTATCTGTTTCACATAATAACATTCGGTTTGTATCTATTAATTTTTGGTTATTTATGTTTTTGTTGATTGAGTTGAACATCATTCAATTAGATTTTTTTAATCATTAATCAGGAAGGAGACTATAGTGGTTTCTTGTCCTATTTCCTTCAAGCAATTTTTTGTCCACTGCTCATGGTATCAAACAAATATGTTTGCAATACCTTAAACCCCCATTGGTGTGCATTTGATGTGAATTGATGGGAACATTAGACTTCCTCCTGATTATTTTTCAATTGCATCAAGTTTTATGTTTCATGTTTTAGTTATGTATGTTTTTTTTAAACCTTAGTTGAATTTGTTTAGGTATGTTAGAAAATCATTTGTCTGATGAATATTAAGGAGGGATAATGTAGAGACAAAGATTAATGTGGTAGGTTTGAGAGAGGGTTTATGGTTTTTGTTATTTATGATTCAAGAATGTCACAATTTGATTATGCTAGGGTAGAAGGTTCTCAATGTGGAGAAAACTTCCAAAATGCTCATGTAAGCACTATGGTGAGAAAATTGAATTTGACAAATTGTGGAATTTATTCAACTAAACACCATGTGTCCTACTTATAATCATCATTTTGTTATTTATAGCAAAGATAAAACCAAGGTAACACAACTAATCATTTTGCAATTTGGAAGGTTGTATATGCAACATACAAAATGGATTGCCCAGATTTTGATTTCCAAGAGGAGACTTTGAAATAAAGGTTGTGGGAAATGCTATCATAGCCTAAGGTCGAATTCCACAGTGACAAAACAATTTTTTTTTCCCAAAAAATGATTTTTTTTTTAAAATTTGAAATTATATATTTTTCCATCATCTACTATGATATAATGATATGAGTAGTGAAATTATTTAGAATGTAGCCTATGATAATTACAATGATTTTCAACATGTCAACTTCATATTTCCACAAAATTTCATTTCACTATTTCGAGGATTATTTAATGATGAAACTAACCATAGGATAAGGTAGTAAAAATCTTGTCATTTATAGCCATTCCTTGTGTGACTAAATGTCACCTACAACGACGAATGGTTGCCTATGCAACTATTTTTCAAATTTGGATGGATTTTGGTATTCCTTTCAACTAGTTGCGACTATGGCCAATTTCGTAGATTGATTTTTCATGTCTTTGTATTTTTAACAATATTTTATATATGTTTAGTTGCACATGCAACCAAAATAGTCACATTATAACTACATAAGGTATGTATGCTACCTAGTAGCTACATGTATAGATTATTTAATAGTACATATGTACCTATATCTATATACCTACCTATTTATGTATTATTTATCTACCTACCTACCTATTTACTACGTACCTACATACCCACTAACAACCTAATAGGTTATTTAATTATTAATAATTATTTAAAGGCTATCTAAAGAGGTATTTAATATAAATAATTATCTAGAGGCTATTTAAATATGTATTTAAAATAAATATTATCTAAATAGGTACCTCGTAAGAAATTATGTTAATTAGTAGGTAGGCTATGTAATGATGTGTTAAGGAATAGTTACAACTAGGATACAACCATGCAACTAGGTTGCAACTAAAATTTTATCCCATAATGTTTTTCTTCCTTTCAAATTTTCAAATTATATAAGTAGGTTGGTTTGGAGTCGTAAACACATTCAATTTTTTCAATTGCCATATGGGAGGAAATAATCGTATAAACTCCACCCAAAAGGTTAAAATCAAATTAAAATAAGATTTTGTTGTAAAAGTTTTAGACTTACACCTAAATAACTACCTACCTAGGTTAAACCTATGGCTAGGTGGCCTAAGCTTAACCTAGGTGCCACATGGCCTATTGTAAATGCCTTTGCCTAAAATTAGGCTAGGTACATTAGGCACTTAGTTAGGCTAGGTGGCCTAACCTAGGCCTAGCTTAGGTGCCACATGGCCTATCATAAGTGGTCCAACCTTAAACTAACCCTAAATTATTATAGGGCAATTTTAAGTTGCCATGGGGCACAATATAATTGTTTTAATCAGATGGTTGAAAAAAAAGAAATATTTGTTTGGTAAAATATTTCAAAAAATCCAAATGATGCCATGTGTCACATTTTTAGGCTACCATGTGTGAACATATTGGTGTGCATTGTAGTTGCAAATGTAGTCACAAGTGTAGTCAAAGGAATTCATCCTTAAATACATGTATAAAATCACCATACTTGTATCTAACAACAAAAATATTTCATATGTTGTCTGCCAAAGCGCCATTTGCAAGTTGTTTGCCATTAGGTTGATTTTTAGTCGCAAGTGTTGTTTTTTGTAGATCTTAATACAAACAACGTTTTTTCTACTAGTGAAACATTATGAGAATAAAAAACAAGGACATCAAATGAAGAAGGTTTAAAAAATGTTATTTTGCAAAATGAAGATGTTTTAGCATGGTTGAAATCAACGGATGGCCATGCCATGCATATTGTTATGAAATGTTGACATTCCATAATTGATGGTACTGCATTTATGCCTACATTTAATCTTTCTTATATTTATGCATATTTGGAGGTTCCATCACATGGGCCTAGTGTAGTATTAGGCCCACCATCCACCTCCATTCCATTTGAAAAAGTTAAGACGAAGGTGGATTGTTTGCAAAACCAAACATGAAGCATTGAGTGGATGGTATCCATTATGGAGGTGGATTCAAAACAACACTTAGTTCTACTACATTTACACAAATTTATATTAGTGTTGGTAAGGCAAACAAAGTTAAAATCAATAACTTGAAAATAGTTAAGGATTTCAAAATTTTAGGTGAAGAGGAGTTCATAACAAAGGTTAAGGAGATTTTAGACCTATAGAATTATAAATCTTTGTCCCACCCATGGTTAGTAGGGTCGGACATTTGTTCACCTATGACTTCAAATCTAAAATCCATAGAGTGTCTATGCAAATTGTTTGCAAAGATAATAACAACTTTAAACAAATGATTGTATTTTAATTTGGTTGAATCAAATTTCTTCATTAATCGTCTCCATTTCCTTTTCAAACCACAAATTCCCCATTCTACTCACATTTTATAACCAACATGCATATTGTTGTAGGCCCTAATAATATATTCATTTGCATTAGGACCCACCTCCCACCTCCCAAGCCTCTTCATGATGAACATCTTTTCGCTTAAATAGCCAAGGACCCCTAATAAATACATAAAGTACTCATCATCATGTACAAAAATTGGCACCGGCTTTAATGTAATTCAAATTGACAAAGGATGGTTACATCATGATAAAATCTTGGGTACCCAGAATCTAGGTGAAGGAATAGACCTCAATGATGAACCACCATAATGTTGTTCATTGAGTAAATCTTCTTGCACCCAAATGCACCAAATCTTGTGTTTAGGATTGTTCCAAGGTTTGTGAGTCTTGATTAATGTGCCATCAATCAACCCAATGTAGCCTTGAAATTTTGGTATGGTGGTACCCAACATATGTCTTTCATGTATTGTGGGCCATCAAATCTCATGAGCAAGTGCATAGTTGATGCAAGATGTAATGAAAACAACATCATCACACACCATGTTTTTTGACTAGTTTCATAAAAAAAATCATTCATGCAAGCATTGTCATGTTTCATGTACAATATGAATTGCAAAATGTGTTGCTTAGGGGTCAAATTTGAAGGCCACCATGTCTGAATGTGGTGATCACCTACACACCAATATAGGTGCTCCATTAAACCCTAACCCTAAACATTATTTCAGCCCCTAATTCTAAACCTTAAACCTTGTTTCAAGTAGTAAACCTTAAACCCAAAACCCCTAAACCTTATCCCCTAACCTGAACTTTTAAGTGATAAACCTTAAACCCTGTTTCACCTCAATATTTGACCCTTAAACCCTAAACCCTATTTCAGCCCCAAAATCTAAACCCTAAAACCTCAAATTGTAACCTCTAAACCCTAAACCTAAACCCTACAACCCTATTTCAGCCCCAAAATTTAAACTTTAAAACATAAAATCTTAGTCCCTAAAGCCTAAACCCTATTTCAAACACTAAACTTAACGCTAAAACCTTATTTCAGCCCCTAAACCTAAACCTTAAAACCCTATTTCAACTCCAAAACCTAAACCTTAAAACTTCAAATTGTAACCCTTAAACCCTAAACCCTATTTCAACCCCTAAACATAAACCCTAAAACCCTATTTCAGCCCCAAAACTTAAATTATAAAACTTCAAATCCTAACCCCTAAACCCTATTTCAGCCCCTAAATCTAAGACCTCAAATCCTAACCCTAAAATAAAACTTTAATTTGAATTGAGATTATGATGCCCACCTATTGATCGTGCATGCCTTTCAATGGCGGCGGCACATCTAGTGTTGCCAACTCATCAAATTTTGTCAATTTGAAATTGATCATGGTTTTGAATAATCTTGGGGTTGACGACATAGTAGCAAACACATCTCAAACTCCCATGCCAAGATCCACTAATTGGCTTGTACTTTCCTTCAACTCATTGGCATTGAACATGTCAAATGAATTGGTAAAACAACTACACAAGCAAAAGATTTGCCTATCCATGCCAACAAACAATTGCTCCAAAATCTCATCTTCACTCAAGGAGGAACTAGAACCATCACCCATAGAACTAGAACCATGATTTGAAGATGAGGCCATGAGCTTTAGGTGAGAATACCCTTCACAAGTTAAATGAAAAGAACAAGAATGTGGGAGGTGGTTTTAGTTATATAATACCTGCCTATGAAACAAAGCTTATGGGTTCAAAACAAAGGTCATGGACAAGGCTCTTGCATTAAGTTGATACTAGGGATTTTGGTTGTATGGATTAGGGGGATTTGGATTAAGGTTTTGATAGTGCTTAAACTTAGGGTTCAACATTAAATTTTTAAAAAAAATTTCAAATGTTTGAAAAATTATTTAATATTTGTGCCGAAATTTTAATAAAATCAAAAGTTTAAGTGTCAAGTTTGAATTTTAGATGTTCAAAGACTTGAGTCTTAATATTAAAACAACTTATACACACTAATTGTTTCACAACCTTGGAAAAAAGACAATTTATTATTTTATATAGCCATTACCTGCCAAAAATTTCAAAATTAAAAAACCAAGTGCAAAAGTTAAGATTTAAAATTTAATTAATTATTCGACAATTTGTTGCCAAAATCATTCAAATACTACAGTAACCTTAACCAAGATAGGCATTTAACAAATCCACAAGTACCCCCCTACATAACCCTTAATTAGCCACTTATGTAATCCCATAAGGTATCCAATAACTTAAGAAGTCCATATGTAGTATCCTAAATAGTCCCTTAGGTAACCCTAAAATAATATGTAAGTTAACCTACAAATAATCCCTTTGATCACCCTTCCATAGGCCCTTATGAAACCCCATAAGTAACCCTAATTAGGTATCTTATAACTCAAGAAGTCCATAGGAAGTTGCTTAAATAAAGCCTTAAGCAGCCTCAAAATAGCCCCCAAAGTAGCCACAAAATTGCCCCAAAGTAGGCCCTAAACATTTACCTAGATAACCCCCAAATAGTACCTTAAGTGGTCCTTAAATAGCCCCCCTAGATATACGATCAATAGTCCCCCCATACGTAGCACTAAATAACCTTTCAATAGCCGCCAATAAAGAGCCCATAGTTATCCCTTCCATAATCCTCCTTAAATAGCCCCTAGGTATCCCTTCAATAGCCCCCATAAGTAGCCCCTTGGTATATTCTAACATAAGAAATCCCTAGTTAGCCCCTTAGGTAACTCCTAAATAAATCCTTAGGCTGCCCATAAGATTACTGAGTTTGAAAACTGTACAACCTGTCAAACCTATGTATGATATTGTCATATGAGAAGTGAATGACTCATAATGTATTCTATGATAATTATGATGACTTTCAACTTGCCAATTTCATATTTTTATAATAATAATAATAATATTATTTTAAGGATTTTTTAATGATGAAATTGACCTTAGGGTAAGGTATTATGGATAAGTTAATTGGATTTCCCACACATGAAATAAACATGTTTTGCAAGGAATTTAAAAAATTATAATGGTGACGTTTTGCTGAAAATAACACATTTAATGTTGACAAAGATGTTTTCTTCACAACTTGATCTCCTAATAAAATAACAAATATATGCCACCAAAAACAATTCACTACTAGGTATGTATTATGATGAATGTTTCCTTGATCATTTTACTTTTTCACATAAGTAGCTTGTTTTTGTTGGAAAAACACATTTCAAATTGATGGCCTGAATTACATATTTTTCTCCCAAAAAAAAATCTAGAAATAAATAAAAAGTTCATGACAAACAAAATCATTCTTATGAATGAGAGGAAGCCGGTGAATATAAATCAAACTTAATCTCTTTGCCACTTTCTTTTTGGCTTCAAGCTCCCTTATGCTAGCCATTTTACAAATTTTTTTTAAGATGCCTTATGAAGCAAGGTGGCACTCTTCACATCCAAAACTCTACCATATCACAAGAAAATGTTTAATAGCCATGAGTCCCAAGCTTGTTTCATTGATGTTGGTTGAACTAAAATAAGGTAAAAGCACTCAAAACCATCATTGTATTCATATGGACCCTTATTTTGGTAAAGCCCTCAGCCAAAGCCTGTAGCCAAGGTCTTAACCTTATATATATAGTTGCCTAGGTAGGATGGGTTTTAATCCATAGGGTGGCTTTTATTCGTGTAGTCTTATGTGTGTATGGAGGGCATTTTGGTGTTTGTATAGCCTTTCATAGTGGTGTAAGAGCCCCACATTACCCCATGATTGTTGTGAACCTTCCTTTAGTTGAAGGGTTGAACTTTACACATGATAATTAATTTCCTTGGAGTGAGGCCTTCCTAAAATACAAGCACGCCTTGGATTGTCACCTTGAATGGTAGGACCATATGTCAAGAAGCCCTAGTTTTTGAAGTCTTAGAGCATTTTCACCCCCACATCGATAAACACCCTTGATATTAAATCTTGCAACAAAATAATGAAAAAATTTATGTTGTCCACTAAATATTATCAAAATGTTGAGACCATGATTTTTTTTTAAAAAAATTAAATTCCTAATATAATTTTGGTTAATGATAATCATTAGTCCAAATGTAAAGACTCAAAAGGTCTCTTATTGTTTTAAATTAATTTTTAACAATGTTTATGAGCAAAACATTAAACATTAAATTATGTTTTATTTTGAGGTAATTTACAATTGTAAGGTGAAGGTGCTACATTTCATCTCATTAAATTTTGAAAAAACTTAAGGAGGAGCTGCAAATACATGTTTAGTCCTAGGCTATGTCACATCGATAATTCATAATTGTAGGAAACCTAGGATGTGTCAAATGGTGCAAACTAAGTAATCCACCTTGTTGTTAGGAGGAGTCGACAAATTAGACCACACAATTAACAATAGTGTCCATTGCTGGGAATTGAAAACCATGCCAAAATCGAGGTGTCTTTAGTTTCGTAAAAACCTTTAAAAATAATTTCAGGTTCATTGTTAAAAGTGAGGTCGACCTACAACAAAATCACCAAAGTATGAATGTTTATAAAAATTTGATAATATTAAGCTTGACAAGGTTCGATTTCGAGATGAAAGCGCACTTCTTGTGGTTTGGCATTTTCATCACAAGGATGTTAAGTTAATGTCAAATCTAGGGAAGATTCCTGAAGCGATTTTTTGTTCATTTGTGTGACTTGAAGCCCATAAGACGTAATCATGTGTGACGCCATGAATTCAAGGAAAGGAACATATCTTCAATCAAAATCAACTTGGCGATGAGTGTGTGGAAGATTTGATACTTTAAAATGTGTGATTATAATTTATAAATTAAGAAAAAGGAAGGAAAGATGCGAAGTAATGGTCTAGAACCATGGTAAAACAAAACCCTAAAATCAATGGAAAAAAAAATTAAGTAAAATCTTATGGGGTGAAAAGTGGAAGGAGGTGAAAAATATGCTTCTCCTTTCCTTCCAAAGGCAACCAAGCATGGAACATTCCAAAGGCCACCAAGCTTGGAACCTTCCATTGGCCACCAATTTGGGGTCTTCCTTCACTTTTTTCCTTCCCTTTTTCTATAAAGGTGCGAATTTAGATCAATTGTCTCTTTATTTTCAGACATGATTTTCAATTTGAAAATTTGTTCCTATAACTTTCCTTGGGAGGAAAAGAGTGATTAGTCCTAATAGATGGTGGAAAGAGGGAAAATAGATTGGATGATAATAATACCTTTGAAAGAATGGAAATGAATAGAGGTAGATTTGGATTTCAAAATCTTTAAAAAAATTCATAAAATGTTTTGGGTTTTGTAGCACAATTTTTTTTAATATAGGTGCAAAATTTGAGATTTGATGAGTAAGTGCGCCTTGTAGTTAACTTTTCAATGAACTATTGCAAGTTAGATTTGAATAGAATATGTGATGGCAACAATGTTTTAAGTGATTAGAAGTCTATTGTCAAATTGAGTTTTCTACTTTTGTAAAACCTTCTTGAAGTCTATGGCACTGCTTTTTACTAATTTAGGTGCAAGGCATGAGATTTGGTAAGTAAATGTGCCTTGTAGTTATATTTCCAATGAATTAATGTAAGCTAAATTTGGATAACGTATGTGATTGCAACAATGTTTTGAGTGACTAGAGGTTTATTGTCAAGTTGAGCATTGCATTAGTTATTTAGAAATTGGTTTAGGTGGGTGATATCTTAACATTAAATTATAGGATTTGGAAAGTTTGAATTTTGAAAATATATCTATCAATTCCAAATCATAAATGATATGTAGGAGGCAAATTATTCGTTTACAATTACAAACGCGATTTAATATGTGGAGATACATTTCGCATTTTTCCTTCACCAATAGCATATGTACTTTCAAATATAATCACCTCATAGAACCAAGAGTAGAGGGACGGAAAATCACGTCACAACTGGGTTGATGGGTTTTTGGTAAGAAAGGGTAGATTGCATGTGTGAACAAGTTTTGAAAAAAAACTCAATCTATTGTTGCCGGGGGCAAGCTTTCTTTCTTTGAATGTAGATGAAGTACTATCAAGTTGATAATCAATTTTGGCTTTTAGTGCATGTGTATGTGATGCATGCATGGAAAATAATTCTTATTCTACTCACATTTCAACATTTTGTTGAGGGTGGAAATGCAAATAATCTTATTGTTATGATTGTTCAATTCCTCATGTAGCAAGGGGGTTTGATTCAATAATAAGAGATAACCAAGAGGTTGATTTGTTTTGGTGTTGATGGCGCCTTCTTTTTTCCAAGGTTGTTATGTTGGAATGACATTTCGATTGAAAGAAAAATATGTTTTTTACATGATGGGACAACATTACATGGCCCATAGGACAAATCTTGTTATTCAAGTTTTGTCACATCTACCCATGGTGGTTTAGTTGGAAAACCCAATGTGGGAAGACTGTATGCAAGACTATTTTTGAAACATCCATCATGCAAGTGAAAGGTAAGTGTTATGTTGCAATTGACATGCTAATCAATGAGTTGGATCAATAATTTTTGGATTTTGAGGAATGCCCTTGGCATTGTGTATCCACAATTTTGGATGTAACTTGATGTTGATTTCTTTTTCTCTTTGCATCTAGTTATTATAAAAAAACATTATTGTCAAACAAAGAAGATGAAACCCTCACTGTTGCAAGCCGTAAAGCCTTTGAACATTGCTAACCTCTTGGATTTGCAAATGTGCATGTTTAAGCTCACCATGAAAATGAAGGCACCAAAGGCTATGGTTGAACCTTTTGATACTAATCTAATGACCAAGTTATGGGTCACAATCAACATTAATACCTTATTTAACCAACGATTAAATGAGTATTTGAAGTTGTTTGATATAATGGTGGTGGTAGTGCTTGGATATGTAAAAGATGAACAAACTTTCTCCACACTACCATTCATGAAGGCTAAATTGCAGAACAAGTTGGGTCTGCATTTGGACACAATTGTTCACATGTTTGCATAAGAGTTTTATACTCAAAATAACTTCCTTTACTATGAACTTATTACAACTTGGAAGGATCAGAAAGTCCGAACTGGAGCTACCACTCAGCAGGTTCTATTTTTTTCACAACACAAGACTCAAGTGTTCATGTTTTTACAATCTAGACAAGTCTAGTGATTCTGCTTGGTTTTTTATAAGGTTATGAGGTTTACTGACATTTAGGTGTAGTGGGTAGGACTTTGAGTTGCATTGGGCAAAGTCTGATATCAAATTGAGGTTCAACTCCCCCTCAACGTGTGTTTGTGTTAGTTTTTAGGTTTGAAAGTTTTGCAACAATGTAACTTTCTGTCTTTGTTTCTCCTTCCTTTTCAACAAGGGAGCCACATTCTAGACTGGTTTTTTTGGTGGGTGCCAGTTAGACTTCAAAAAATTAATGGGTGCCACTTTAACTTATTTCTAAAAAAAAGTGAATAGCCACTTTGGGCTATTTTGAAATATCCATTTTTGCCAAAAGTTGACTCAACAAATGACCAAGAGGCCACCTAACCCTTTGTCAAAATTACATAAGATGCTAGTTAGGCATATCAGAGGGCACAGTCATACGCCACTTGCACACATTTCATTTGTTAACAAAAAGAACCCTGCAGGTCCTAAGTTCCAGGTGCCCACTCACATGGTTCCCTTCATGTTGAAATGAGTGTCATTAAGACTAGTGTACACATTTGTCAACCAGGATTCATTTAGAGCTCATGTTCTCCTGGCTTGCCCATGGTGCAAACATGATGACTATGACAAGCATGTGGGAAGAGCCTCTTGAGTCTTATTAGTAATAATAATAAGAGCTTGAGTTCATGGCCGAGCCGCAGAAAAGGCGGTTATTAACTGGAACTCAAATGGTTATTACTAGTAAGACTCAAGAGGGGACCAATGTGAACCAGCCCACCATCCATTGGATGCCGGTTATTACTCAGTTGTGGATGAACCTAAACCGAGTTACTATTTACTTTCACCTTGGTAACCAATTCTATAAGAAATAGGTCCCATACATAGGTTGGTAGGTAGGAAAATAGATAACCACTAGGTAAGTAGATAGTTTATACATATGTAAGGGCTGTTTTTACTACCTGCCTACTAACAACCTGCTTGTGGGTTGTTAGTAAGTAGGTAGACAAACAAAAGCAATTGAGCTAACTAGTGACATGGTTTAGGGAACTGGAACCCAACGGAAAACTGTTTCCCTACCACTTATCATCCATCCTTCATGGTCCACTCTGGTGGTGGGTGCTGGTTCACTGTGGCCCTCAAGAGGCTCTTTTCACACTGACATTCTCTGAATGGGGGTGAAGGAGCACAGCAGCAAGACTGGTGTAAAGAGATCTATGAATTGCTGCTGATACTAAATAATAATTCAGTGTTTTTTTGTTTTATTTTTCTGGCGAATTATTGCCATATTTTTACTTTTAAAAACAATTCTGGCTACCAATAAGCTACAAAGGGGAAGAAACAAAAGGAGATTTCTTCATTTTAAATTTCTTAAAAGAGACAGTAAATTATTTTTTTGGGGCGAGGGAGGGAGGGAGGAGGGGAGGCTGTCGCCACATTTATGTCTACTGGCTTCAGTTTTAAGAGTTCCTTGAAATAATAATGTCGCCAACCTGGCGAAATCTGACTCAATCTGCCTGGGGATGCTCGCCAGCAGTCTTTGCTTTTTTCCTTTTTGTACTGTAGCAACACTGGCGATTATCCCCAGACAGATTCAGACAGATTTCGCCTTAACTGGCGACACTTTTTGTACAGGATCGTTATAATTGTGACCAGTAGACAGACTGACTGACTGACTTGTGACGACATGCTCCCCTAAAATAGGTAGGAGTTTGGAGAAATCTTTTTGAGGAAAAAAAAAAAGAGGGAATTTTCGCCAGAAATTTTGAGGCAGTTTCGCCATTTTGTGATTCTTCGCCAAAAAAAGAGAGTAAAAGACTGGTCTCCATTATCCATCCAGTCTTCACACCTACAGAAGCAACAACTCCTGTACCCAAAATTTGTGATAAAGTATAGCAATTAAATTGTGTTAAATTGTTTTTTTTTTTTGTTGTCAGTAAAATCCTTTTGTTTACCAAATAAATAAATAAATAAATAAAAATTGTGTGAAATTGTCATTTTGGCACTAATTTTGCTCAGGGCAGGTGACACCTGCAAAAGCTAAAAGGAAAATGACAGCTCTTGATTGGGCAGGTGGTCAGTCTTAAATATTTCGTCAGGTTTTACTGTTCAGTTTTTTACTAGAAAATGGGTGGAAAAGGGTAAATAATTTTAAGAATGAAA
>Ga0116226_10003027_pt1 | contig 14781 bp, 13 predicted proteins | sample S1TSphfallax_FD_89692 | JGI IMG/M metagenome (GOLD analysis project Ga0116226, IMG submission 89692) | Host-associated microbial communities from peat moss isolated from Minnesota, USA - S1T2_Fa - Sphagnum fallax MG | ecosystem: Host-associated > Plants > Peat moss > Unclassified | place: USA...
AACTCGCTGGCGCCGCGCAATTGCCGCAAGCCAGTTATGGGCTCTCGGCCAATCGCGATCAGCGCTCGCGCGACAGCGCCGTTCAGGTCCACCCCCCGCTCTATAACGACTATCTCGGTCAGGTCAGCCTGTCCTGGGAGGTCGATCTTTGGGGCCGGGTGCGCAATCTGGTGGCCGGCGCTGAAGATCGCGCGAGCGCCGGCGCCGCTGATCTGGCCGCCAGCAAATTGGCCCTCGAAGGTCAATTGGCCAGCGCCTATCTGACCTTACAGAGCCTCGATTCGCAGCAGGAAATTCTCGACCGAACGGTTATTGCCGACCAGGAGGCACTGGATTTCACCGTGCGCCGCCATGATGGCGGGGTCGCGGCGCAGGTCGATGTCGATCAGGCTGAGCTGCAGGTCGCCAATGCCCGCACTGTCTCGAGCAATAACCGGCTGCTGCGGGCCCAGCAAGAGCATGCCATCGCACTTCTGGTCGGACAGGCGCCGGCCAACTTCACCCTGACCGCGAAATCCCTTCGCGCCCGGCCGCCCGCCATCGATAGCGGGTTGCCGTCGGCCTTGCTCGAGCGACGGCCGGATATCGCCGCCGCCGAACGGCGTGTGGCGGCGGCCAACGCCGATATCGGGGTCGCCCGCGCCGCCTTCTTCCCAGTATTCGATCTGGCCGCCGTTGGTGGTCTGGAGTCCGGCGTCACCAACAGCTTGCTGAACTCCGCCTCCCGCCTGTGGGCGATCGGCCCGCAGGCCGTTGGTCCGTTATTCGACGGCGGGGCGCGCAGCGCCGGCGTCGATCAGGCTCGCGCCGCCTATGAGCAGGCCGCCGCCGTCTATCGCCAGACCGTGCTTACCGCTTACCGCGAGGTCGAGGACGAGCTGACGGCGCTGCGCCGACTGGAAGAAGAGTCGGTCAGTCAGGAGGTTGCGCTGTCTGCAGCAAAGCGGGCGCTCCAGCAGGCCCAGACCCGCTATAAGGGCGGTCTGGCGACCTATCTCGAAGTAATCTCGGCGCAGAATGCCGCTCTGGCAGCGGAAATTGGCACCATCGATGTGCAAAGCCGGCGAATGCTGGCGGCGACTGCACTCATCCAGGCGTTGGGAGGCGGATGGGACGCAACGCGGGATTTAGCCGCTTCGCGAGATTAATCGAACCCGGTTCGATGGTGATATCCATTTCCATCAAGGGTTGTATCTATATTATTTTGAAGATTAAGGAATAATTCTATGATACTATACCTTCGTATATTGTTGTTTAACTTACGCTGATGAGGCTTGATTGCTCCGCAGCTTGGCTACTCTAGGTGATCATCGACTCTTGGCGTGCTTGCGGTGGGCGGCAGCTTGTTTACTTTTGGTCGTGATGAGCGGCAGCTTATCTGCCGAGACCCTGCAAATGGGATATTTCGATGATTCCGGTTTCGAAAAGGGGCCCGGACAATTCAAAGCCGATTACCTCCGAATCGCCGAAATGGTGCTGCAGGACACCGGCCTGGCACTAGAATGGGTCAAGCTGCCCTACCCCCGTATGATCCGCCGCATTCAGGCACATAGCGGGGCAACCAATTTTTGTATCAGCGGCCTCACGATCACAACCGAGCGCCAGAGCATCGGGCAATTCTCCGCGCCCTTCCGCATCGATCGCATGTTGGAGCTGGTGGGACTCCGGAAACAGGCAGAGGTCTTGTCCAGCAGCCATAGTTTCGCTGACTTGGTGGCAAAGGATCGCTATAGCTTTCTGACCATCGTCAACCTCAATTACGGTGAAGCATTGGCCCCAATACTCCAGAAATTGGGCGATCGCCTATCCAATTCGGCCAGCAGCACGCAGCATATTTATGACATGCTGCTGCGGGGACGCGGGGATTTCGCCATCGTGACCAAGAATTTCGGCGACATTGTTCTGGCAGAACGCAGCGATCGCGACCAATTCATCAGTGTCACCTATCCCGATTTGCGCCGTGATGTGCGCATGGGTTTCCTCTGTAATTTCGCAGTCGATGCCGCGGTCATGCAGAAAATCAACACATCAATCGCCAAAAAAATGCCGCTCCTGCGGCAGCTCTACCCAGATCAGGAAGAGTGATCTCGACCTGCGCCTAGTGATGCTCTAGAGCCTGACTCAATGGTTTAGAGGGCGATTCAGACATTACATTGACGCGGATCCGCGTCAATCTAATGTCATCGCGCTCTAACAAACTGATCGATATCGTCGAGGACCGGAGCGCGGCCGCGAAAGAGCGGCGCCAAGTCAAGCACGACACCGAGATGCTGCATGTCCGGATAAATATGCTCGTCGACCACTGCCCCGACACGGGTCAACCGGGCTGCCAAATGTTGGGTATTGGTCGGGCGCACGGTGTGATCGTCGGCCCCATGCAAAAGCAGAAAGGCCGGCGCGCCGGCGGCGACAAAATTGATTGGCTGGGTTTGCGCCAGATCGCCATTGGCCGGTGAGAAGATGTCCTTCACATCATCTTCTGTGAAGGGCAGAAAATCATAGGGACCGGCCAGACCGATAGCGCCCTTCAGAATGGCCGGGCTCAGGCCCTCCTTGGCGAGATAGCGGCCGTCGAGCGCCACCATGGCCGCCATGTGGGCGCCGCTCGAATGCCCCATCACGAACAGATTGGCAGGATCGCCGCCGAACTCGGCGGCATGGGCGTGGGCAAAGGCCAGCGCTTTGGCGGCATCCTCGAGGAAAATCGGGAATTTCACGGCGGGATATTGGCGGAAATCGGCAATCAGCACGATAAAGCCGCGCGAGGTCAGGGCCTGGCCAAGAAAGCGATAGCCGGCCTTGTCGCCGTCGGTCCAGGTGCCGCCATGGAGGAACAGCAGGATTGGGGCTGGGTGATCCCCCTCTGGATCAGGGCGGTAGACGTCGAGCCGCTGCTCCGGCAAGGGGCCGTAAGCGACATCTCGGGTAATGTCATAACCGCTTCGGGTAACCTGCAGGCTGAAGATTTCCAACTGGGTCGTGGTGCTGCAGGCAGACAGTCCCGAACAAAGCAACGCGGGAAGGAAAATCGATTTAAACCGCATCGGGTCAGGCCCCGCCCCGGCGATAGTCGTGCGCCAGATCGACATAATGGGCGACTGATTTAGGGAAGAAAGCCAGATCCTCAGAGGAAAGGGCGCGCATCAGCTTGGCCGGATTACCTGCCCATAATTCGCCACTTCTGACCCGCTTGCCGGGTGCGACCAGAGCGCCGGCCGCCACCATGCCACCCGACTCAATGACCGCGCCATCCAGCACCACCGCCCCCATGCCAACAAAACTGCCGGACTCCAAAGTGCAGGCATGAAGGATCGCGCCATGGCCAACGGTGATATCATCGCCAATCAGACAGGCGAAGCCGTTTCTGGTGCAATGAATGACCGTACCGTCCTGAATATTGGTGCGACTGCCAATGCGGATCTGATTGACATCGCCGCGCAGGACGCAGCCAAACCAGATGCCGCTATCGGCGCCGATCTCCACATCACCAGCCACCACCGCCCCGGTGGCAATGAAGGCATCGGGATGAATGACAGGCCATTTGCCGCCGAAAGGGAGAATGATGGCACTCATGCGAGTCTCCTATTTCAGGGCGTTATGCAGCATGTAAACAGCGATGTCGGCAGGCTTGACCTTGAGGGTGGAGGTATCCATCCCCTCCAGCGCCTTCTTCACCAGCAGATGATTTTCGACATTTTCCGGCTTGATCTTGAACAGGCCCATGCAGTTGCGCAGGCGCGGATAGAGGGTTGGATCGACTCGTTTCTCTTTCCGGGCCAGTTTGGCCTGGAGGGGCTCGGGATCGGTCTGCTCAATCTCCTGCTTTTTCAGCAGCAGCCAGTCGTCGGCGCCACAGGGTCGGCCGGCAACAAAATCGGCAGCCTGCTGGTCATCTTCAGCGATCCCCAGCAAAAAGAGAGACTTACCCAGGCCGACATCACTTCCCCAGAGGGCGATCTGCTTGCTGTGGGCGACGAAAATCACCGGCATATTTTGCGATCCTCAGGCATTCTCGCCGAGCACCACGCGATTGCGTCCCTGCCCCTTGGCCGCATAGAGCGCGCTGTCGGCGCGGGCGAGAAGACTATCGAGGGATTCGCCGCTGACGGCGAGGATTGAGATGCCGACACTGGTGGTAATGCGCAAGACCGTGCCGTCCTCGAAGGGAAATTGCAGCGATTCCACCGCGGCGCGGAGCCGTTCGGCAGTCTGAAGGGCAGCATTTTCGTCGGCCTCGGGCAGCACCACGGCGAATTCCTCCCCACCTAACCGGCCAAGCAGATCGACCGAGCGGAGATTGCCCTCGAGTATTCGGGTAAAGGCCTTCAACACCTCATCGCCGACGGCATGGCCATGGGTGTCGTTGACCCGTTTGAAATGATCGACATCGATCATCAGCAGCGCCAATTGATGATTGAAACGGCGACAGCGCTCCAATTCACGGCTGGCCATGGCAGTGAACCAGCGGCGATTGGCGACCCCGGTCAATTCATCGATCGAGGCCAGGCGCCGCAGTTCGGCCTGGGCGGCGCGCGCCTGCCGATGCGCTTCCTCGATTTCGCTGAGAGCGGTGGCCATGCGTTCGACCGATCGATAGAAAAGATCAATTTCGCGGATATTCGACGTCGGCAGTTTGACTGAATGACTTTCCTCCGAGCGGTGCAGGGCCGCGGTGGTCAGCAGAATCGGTTTCAGCAGTAACTGGTGCACCAGCAGGCCGGCCCCGAGCAGCGCGAGGAACAGCATGGCATAGGCGACAAGCACCATGGTCTGCACCTGGCGGGCGACCTGATCGAATTCCACGCTACGCTGGTCGGCGAGGTCGTTCGTGCTCACCCCATGCAATTGGCGGATCAATCCGACTTCATGGATCAACGACCAGGCACCAATCGCAAAAACCACCGACAGAATCGCCGATGTGATCAGAGTTACCCGCCCTAAACGCCAGCGATAGCGATCCTGTCCTGACAAAGCCCCTCCGGATTCTTAATCATGCGCAATTATACAGCTAACGTCCGTTAACGCGACAAGGGATTACCCTCTTATATTGCAAGCTTTTAGGGCTGCGGATAAGCTGCAGCAATCGGAATGATTTTGCGGCGGGGTGAAGTCGTTCCTCGACAATCTTAGGGGACTCGGGGGGAAATATGGCGCTATCGCGACCGGTCGCGAGATCCGGAGGCGAAAAGCCTGTCCATGAGGGTCTGAGCCCCATGGCCATCATCGCCGGCGCGGCGGCATTGTTAGTATCGCTCAGCCTGACCGTGATCGGGGTAGACGATCGGATGATCGGTGGTGGCGATCAAGGAAGGGGGCTGTCCCCTTGATCCATTATCCCTACGAGCTGGTCGGACTGGTCTTCGTCGCCATCCTGTTGCTGGGTGGCGCGCTGCTCTGCTACCGGTTGGTCGAGCAGCAGGCCGCGACGACCGGTCAGCTGCGTCTGGTCGAGGAGGAGCTTCGCTTCAGCGAGGAGCGTTTCGCGGCGCTTTTCAAAACCACTCTCGAAGGCGTGGTCGTGGCCGACGAGACGGGAATCATCCTTGCCGCCAACCCCGCCCTGACCAGCTGGTGCGGCTATGGCGAGGAGCAGCTTTTGGGCCAGACCCTGGCCTTTCTCTCCGCCGATGGCAAGGATCCTTGCGGACCGGAGACAATCCCCCCGGGAGGGGATCATTGGCGGGGCAATGCCTGGATCCGCCATCAGAACGGCGAGATTCTGCCGCAATGGCTGACCTTGAGCGTGGTTCGCGATAATCACGGCAAGCCGTTCAATTATGTCGGCGTTTATACGGATATCAATGCGGTACGCAAGAATGCGGCGCAAATGGAATTCCTCGCGCATCACGATCCGCTGACCAATCTGCCCAACCGGCTGCTGCTCAAATCGCGGCTGAGCCATGCCCTCGAGATGGTGAAACGGCGGCATGGTTCGGGTGCGGTTCTGTTTCTTGATCTAGACTACTTCAAGCAAGTCAATGACAGTCTCGGACACCGCTATGGCGACGAGCTGCTGCAGCAACTCGTGCAGCGCCTGAACAAAAGGCTGCGCGAGAGCGATACCCTGGCGCGGCATGGCGGCGACGAATTTGTTGCCGTGCTGGAGGATGTAACCGGTCCGGATGACGCCGCCGTGGTGGCTGCCAATCTGATCGAACAGGCTCGCCTGCCCTTTCAATTGAGCGACGGCCACGAAGTGCAGGTCGGCTGTTCGATCGGCATCAGCCTGTTCCCCGAGGATTCCCAGAACTCCGACGAGCTCTTGCACAATGCGGATCTGGCTCTCTATCAGGCGAAGGAAGAGGGCCGCGGCCGCTACAGCTTCTATAACCGCGAACATACGATGAATTCCCAGAAGAAGCTCGACAGCAATCAGGCCTTGGATGACGCTTTGTCGAGCGGGGGCCTGATACTCTATTTTCAGCCGGTGGTATCCCTGATCGACGGCAAGGTGCAGGGCAGCGAGGCCCTGCTGCGCTGGCGAGAGTCCGATGGCAGGCTGCTGACGCCCGATAAATTCATGCCGATGGCGGAAAATACCGCCTTGATGGCGCGACTCGGCGATTGGGTGCTGCGTGAGGCCTGCCGCACGATGCGCAGCTGGATCGACGACGGATTGGATGTCACCAGCATGACGGTCAATCTTTCGCTGACACAGTTCAAGATGCCCGATCTGCCGCACCGAATCGACGCGGCGCTGAAGGAATCCGGCTTGGAGCCGCATCGATTGGAGCTCGATATCACCGAGGCCGCCGTCATGCCGCGCGGCGACGATCCGCTGTCACGTCTGCGCGACCTGAAATCCCTTGGCCTGACCCTGGCGCTTGACGATTTCGGCACTGGCTACTCCTCCTTCGCCAAACTCGGGCACTATCCGGTCGACAAGATCAAGGTCGACACCAAATTCGTCCATGAAATCGACGAAAGTTTCGGCGGCACGGCCGCCGCGATCGTCGCCATGGCGAAATTGCTGCAAATTCCCGTTCAGGCCGAGGGGGTCGAGACCGAACAGCAGCGCGAGGTTCTCCTGCGCTCCCAATGTATCGCCGGCCAGGGTTACCTCTTTTCCCGTCCCATGCCCGAAGATGATTTTCGCACCTGGTGCGGCAAAAACCGGGTTCATTAGGCCGCGATACCATCGTTCGCGCGAAAAATTTCGCTTGGCGAAATCCGGCGAAGGGTTTAGTTGAGATGATATTGCGAATAACTCTTATTATCTGATTGAGTCGATGAACCACGCACCCGCCCTCCTCACCCCCCGCTCCCGCTGGTTGACGCTCCTTGCTGGTCTTGGGCCCGGCCTCATTGTCATGTTGGCCGATACCGACGCCGGCAGCATCATCACCGCTGCCCAAAGCGGTGCCGTGTGGGGTTATAAGCTCTTACCCTTGCAGCTGATTTTGGTCCCCGTCCTGTTCGTCGTGCAGGAATTGACAATTCGGCTCGGCCTCGTCACCGGTCGCGGCCATGGGGAGTTGATCCGCGAGCATTTCGGCGTGCAATGGGCCTGGCTGTCCGCTGGGACTTTGGTCCTGGCCTGCGTCGGCGCCCTGATCACAGAATTGTCGGGAATGGCCGGGGTCGGACTGCTGTTCGGCATCCCCCAATGGGCAACCATGGTGCTGGTAGTGGGCGGCATCATCCTGATGGTGCTGACCGGCAGCTACCGATCGGTCGAGCGGATTGCCGTCGCTTTCGGGCTGTTCGAATTGGTGTTCATCTATATCGCGTTCAGTTGCAAGCCGGATTTCGCGGCTGTCAGCGAGCAATTGGCGCATATTCCCTTTGCTGACAAAGGGTACCTCTATCTCGCCACCGCCAATATTGGCGCCGTGATCATGCCTTGGATGGTTTTCTTTCAGCAATCGGCGGTGATCGAAAAGGGTATGCATATTGGCCAGTTGCGCCTCGCCCGCTGGGAAACCGCGGCGGGCGCTCTGCTCACCCAATTGGTGATGACGGCGGTGCTGATCGCCACGGCTGCCACCATCGGTGCGGCCGGCGGTAACGCCGAACTCAATGATGTACAGCAGATTTCCCAGACTCTGGTGCCTTTCATGGGCGAAATGCTCGGCCGCGCCGTCTTTGTCGTCGGCATTACCGGCGCCGCCATGGTCGCCACAATCGTCGTGTCGCTGACCGCCGCTTGGGGCGTTGGCGAGGTCGCCGGCTATCGCCGCTCACTGGCCGATCATCCGCGCGAAGCGCCCTGGTTCTATGGAATTTTCATTGTTTGTCTGATTCTCGGCGGCGCGCTGGTGGCGTCAGGCGTCAATCTGGTTAAATTGAGCGTCGGGGTTGAAGTCATCAACGCGCTCCTCCTGCCGATCGTGCTGGGTTTCCTGTTTCTGCTCGCCCGCCAAGCCCTGCCGCCGGCCTATCGTCTGCGCGGCGTTTATGCCTGGGTTGCCGGACTGACCATGTTGGTCACGGCCAGCTTCGGGATTTTTTCCGGGGTCGCCGGGCTGTTCGAGTAAAGACACTCACAGGCCCAATTCGCTCAAGGACGGATGCTCATCGGGCCGCCGGCCCTGCGGCCAGCGGAACAGACGCTGTTCCTCGGTGATCGGCAAATCGTTGATGCTCGCATGGCGCGCCGTCATCAGTCCCTCCGCATCGAATTGCCAATTCTCATTGCCATAAGAGCGGAACCAATGACCGCTGTCGTCGCGCCATTCATAGGCAAAGCGGACGGCGATACGATTCTCGTGCCACGCCCATAATTCCTTGATCAAACGGTACTCCAGCTCGCGCGCCCATTTGCGGGTCAGGAACGCGACAATGGCCGGCCGTCCCTGCAGGAACTCGGCGCGATTGCGCCAGCGGCTGTCGGCGCTATAGGCCAGGGACACGCGCTCGGGATCACGGCTGTTCCAGCCGTCCTCGGCCATCCGCACTTTCTCGGTCGCGCTGGTAAAATCGAACGGCGGAAAAAGCGGCCGCGCGGCGGTGGAACTCATCCTTCGGTCTCCCTCTATTTCGGACAAAGCTGCTTTGCATCAAAGATATCCCTTATGACATTGATTTCGCCAGCCTATTCCCTATTCTCTCGGGATGCCCGCCCGCCATGCGACCATTCGCACAACCGCCCTCATCGTCGCCAGTTCGCTGTTCATGGAACAGTTGGACTCGACAGTGCTCGCGACCGCTTTGCCGACCATGGCGGAAAGTTTCCATGTCTCGCCCATGCATATGAGTGTCGGACTGACCAGCTACATGCTGAGCCTCGCGGTGTTCCTGCCGGCAAGCGGGAAAATCGCCGACCGTTTCGGCGCGCGGCGCATCTTCTGCAGCGCCATTCTGATCTTCACCCTCGGGTCGGCTCTCTGCGGTCAGGCGACCAGTCTCGACTTCCTCGTCGCGGCTCGGCTGCTGCAAGGCCTGGGCGGCGCCATGATGGTGCCGGTCGGACGGTTACTGCTGCTGCGATCCGTTCCCAAGGAGGAAATGATCTCGGCCATGGCCTGGTTTATGGTGCCGGCCCTGATCGGACCGGTGGTCGGGCCGCCGCTCGGCGGGCTGATCGTGACCCATCTGTCCTGGCGGTGGATTTTTTATATCAATCTCCCGATCGGCGTCCTTGGTCTCGCGCTGGTGCTGCGATATATCGAGGATGTCCGGGAGACTTCGCCGGGCGCCTTCGATTGGCTCGGCCTGCTGATTTCCGGCCTGTCTTTATCCTGCCTGATCTTCGGATTGGAGCTGATCAGCCGCGGCGCTTTGGCGCTTCCGATCGCCCTCTTGGTGCTGGCGGTCGGCATGACGAGCGGCGCGATCTATGTCTGGCACGCCGGGCGCACCGCGGCGCCGATCCTAGATCTGACCCTGCTCCGGGTCGCCACCTTCCGCATGTCGGTGTTGGGAGGCTCCATGACCCGCATCAGCGGCGGCGCACTGCCCTTTCTGCTGCCGCTGATGATGCAATTGGGTTTTGGCATGAGCGCTGAGAAAAGCGGCCTGGTAACCTTCACCTCGGCAGCCGGCGCCATGGTGATGAAGGCGACGGCGACGCCGATTTTACGCCGACTGGGATTTCGCCGCACCCTGATCTGGAATGCGCTGCTGGCCAGCAGCGTGATCGGCCTGATCGCCGCCTTCCGCGCCAGCTGGCCGATGTCGGCGATCTATGGCGTTTTGCTGTTGAGTGGCTTCTTTCAAAGCCTGCAATTCACCGCGTACAATACCCTCGCCTATGCTGATATCGAGCGCGGCCGGATGAGCAATGCCATCGGCTTTTATTCCACCTTGCAGCAGATGATGCTGTCGATTGGAATCTGTATCGGAGCCATGGTCCTGAACGGCGCGGTCGCCCTGCGTGGCGAGAACCAGGCGAGCCTCGGAGATTTCTCCTGGGCCTTCCTGCTGGTGGCGGCAATATCCCTGCTGGCCTCCCCCATATGCGCCACTCTGGCGCCCGACGCGGGCGACGGGATCGCCGGCCGAGGCGGCAGCAAGGTGCAGCATTCCGGGATGCGCTAAGCCGTGGGCGCCGGCCAGCTGGCCCCGATTGCAAATTTCGTCCATATCTTTCCCGGCGAGTCAGGTATTTTCGCATGAGGTTTTGCCATAGATCCGAGAGGGGATGATTCCTTGCCCGACAGCGTTTTCAATCGCAGCTTCGCCAGCGACAATTTCGCCCCCGTTCATCCACAGGTGATGCAGGCGATTATCGATTCCAATCATGGACATGCCATGGCCTATGGCGCTGATGATTACAGTGACGCCGCCCGCGCGGCTTTCAATCGTCTGTTCGGGCGCGAGGTCGGCTGCCATTTCGTCTTCAACGGCACTGCCGCCAATCTTCTTGCCCTGATGGCCTACCAGAAATCCTATGGTGCGGTGATCTGCTCCGACGTCTCCCATATCGCCAATGACGAGAGCACCGCGCCCGAACGGATGTTGGGCATGCGTCTGCTGCGACTGCCCAGCCTGCATGGCAAGATTTCGGCAGAGTCGCTGGAAGCCGCGCTGGCCCATGATCATGGCGTTCACACCGCGAAGCCGGTGGTGCTGTCCCTGACCCAGCCGACCGAACTCGGAACGGTCTACAGCATTGAGGAAATCCGCCATTTGACCACCATCGCTCATGCCCATGGCCTGGGCGTTCATATGGATGGCGCCCGTCTTGGCTGCGCCCTGGTCAGTCTTGGCGCCACCATACAGGAAATGGTCAGCGATACCGGAATCGATATTCTAAGTTTCGGCGGCACCAAACAGGGGCTTTTATGCGGCGAGGCGGTGATCATACTGAAGCCGGACCTGGCCGCCGACTTTCCCTATTGGCAGAAAAACTCCATGCAATTGGCGTCGAAAATGCGCTTCATCGCCGCGCAGTTCACCGCTCTGCTGCAAGACGATCTGTGGCTGAGAAATGCCAGCCAGGCCAACCGCATGGCGCAGCTTTTACGGAAAGCTGTCGAGGGCCTCGACTATGTGGTCATCGATCATCCGGTTCAGGCGAATTCGGTTTTCGTGCGGCTCCCCCGCGACCTGATCGAACCTTTGTCGCGGCAAAGCTTTTTTTGGTCGTGGGATCCCTCAATCGGTCTGGTCCGCTGGATGTGCTCCTTCGATACGGAGGAGAGCGACATCACTCATTTCGTCGCCGCCCTGACAGAATTAGCGGCCAAATGAAGGATAAATCCTGGTTTCAACAGCTGTCAGGAACAGAAAAGCGCACCTTCTATGCCTGTTTCGCCGGCTGGGCGCTCGATGGGTTCGATTTCCAGCTCTATCCGTTGATCATTCCCACCCTGATCGCCCTCTGGCATATCACGTCGGCAGAAGCCGGGATGCTCGGCACAGTGACGCTGCTGGCGTCCGCGGTAGGCGGCTGGATGGCCGGACAACTGGCTGATCGGATCGGGCGGGTCCGCACCCTGCAGCTCACCATCCTGTGGTTTTCCGTCTTCACGGCGCTGTCGGGTTTAACGCAAAATCTCGATCAGCTGTTTGTCTGCCGTACGCTGATGGGTCTCGGTTTCGGCGGAGAATGGACCGCCGGCTCGGTTCTGATCGGTGAAGTCGTGGCGGCCAGGTCGCGCGGTCGCGCCGTGGGGCTGGTGCAGAGCTCCTGGGCCATCGGTTGGGGAGTGGCGCTGCTCAGCGCAGGGTGGGCCCTGGTCAGTCTGCCGCCTGAGTGGGCTTGGCGGGTGCTCTTCCTGGCCGGTATATTGCCTTCTCTGTCGTTATTTTTCATCCGCCGCCATGTGCCCGAGCCGGCGATCTTCCAGGCCATCGCAACCGCCCCGCGGCGTTCGCCCCTGGCGATCCTCAGCCCCGCCATGCTGCGCGTCACCCTGCCTGCCGCCTTGCTGCTGACCGGTATGCAGGGCGGCTATTACGCCATCGTCATCTGGCTGCCCACCTTCCTAAAGGTCACAAGGGGTCTATCGGTCTTCAACAGCGCACTCTATCAGGGGGTGGTGGTGGTCGGCGCCTTCACCGGCTATGTCAGCGGCGCCTTTCTCACCGACGCGCTGGGTCGGCGCCGCCAGATCGGGCTATTTGCGCTCTGCTGCCTGGTGACGGTGCTGGCCTACACCCATCTGGCTATCGATGACCGGGTCATGCTGGTGTTGGGCTTTCCACTGGGCTTTTTCTCGAGTGGAATCTTCAGCGGCGTCGGCGCTTTGCTCAGCGAATTGTTTCCAACCGATATTCGCGGCAGTGGACAGGGCTTTTGCTACAATTTCGGGCGCGGCGTGGCGGCCCTGATCCCCTGGCTGATCGGCCGGCTGAGCGAACAGCTCGGGCTAGGCACGGCGATCGGCTTCTTCGCCGCCGGCTCCTATGCCCTGCTGTTCCTCGCGGTCGCCTATTTACCGGAGACGCGTGGACAGGCGCTCCGCAGTTAGAATCAGGCTCTCAGAACTTCCCGAGGAAATCTCCCTTGGTCAGGTCTACGCCGTTCGCGCGGAGGATGGCGTAAGCGGTGGAGGAATGGAAATAGAGATTGGGCAGCACGAAGTTCAGCAGATAGGACTGACCGAGAAAACTCTTCTCCTGGCCGCCAAGTTTCAGGATGATCTCCTTCTCTTCTTTGCCGTCGATCTGCGCCGGGGTAAAAGTCTTGATGAAGTCGATCGTCTTGGCCAGACGTTCCTTCAACTCGGCAAAACTGGTCTCGGTATCGGGATAGCCTGGCAGCTCGGCGCCGGCCAGACGGGCGACGCAGCCCTTGGCCTGGTCGGTCGCGATCTGGATCTGCCGCGTGAAGCTGAACATGTTGGGAAACAGACGGGTCTGCAGCAGAATTTCGGGCGCAATCTTGTGGGCGACGCAATGGGCTTCGGCCTTATCGAGGATGGCGTCGAGATTGGTCAGCATCTGCAAAACGGGCGGCACGGCGACTTGATAGAGGGAAATTGGCATGTCACTCATTCCTAAAAGCCTCGGAGACCCCTATATGTCTCGGATCGCCGGCAACGGCAATGGAGGGAAGGCAAAATGGCCATGGGCGCGCAGGATAGCCTGAAAACCAGACGCCGCCTCACGGTTGGCGCCACCTCCATCGATTATTTCAGTCTGCGAGCCGCGGAGGAGCGGCTCGGCGACCTGTCCAGATTACCGGTGTCCTTGCGTATCCTGCTGGAAAATCTCCTGCGCTGGGAAGATGGCCGCAGCGTGACGCCATCCGATATCAGGGCGGTTGCCGCTTGGCTCGAGGATCGCCGCAGCGACCGGGAGATCGCTTTTCGGCCGACCCGGGTGCTGATGCAGGATTTCACCGGTGTGCCCGCGGTGGTCGATCTGGCCGCCATGCGTGACGCGATGGTCGCTCTGGGCGGCGATCCGGCCAGGATCAATCCGCTGACACCGGTCGATCTGGTCATCGATCACTCGGTGATGGTGGATTTTTATGCCAGTCCCGATGCCTTGGACAAGAACATGGCGCTGGAATTCGCCCGAAATGGCGAACGGTACGAATTTTTGCGCTGGGGCCAGACCGCTTTCGATAATTTCCGTGTCGTGCCGCCTGGTACCGGGATTTGCCACCAGGTCAATTGCGAATATCTGGCGCAGGTGGTGTGGGTCGATCAGAAAAGTGGCTTAGCCTTTCCCGACAGTCTGGTCGGAACCGACAGCCATACCACCATGGTCAATGGTCTGGCGGTGCTCGGCTGGGGAGTCGGCGGCATTGAGGCCGAAGCAGTGATGCTGGGGCAGCCGATCTCCATGCTGATCCCCGAAGTGGTTGGCTTTCGCCTGTCCGGATGCTTGCGGGAAGGCATTACCGCAACCGATCTGGTTCTGACCGTGACCCAGATGCTGCGCGCGAAGGGCGTGGTCGGAAAATTCGTCGAATTTTATGGTCCGGGTCTGGCCGCCCTATCCCTCCCCGACCGTTTGACCATCGCCAACATGGCGCCCGAATATGGCGCGACCTGCGGCCTGTTTCCTATCGATGGCGAGACGATCCGCTATTTGACCCAGACCGGCCGCGATGAAGATCATATCAAGCTGGTCGAGACCTATGCCAAGGAGCAAGGTCTTTGGCGCGACGCGGAAAGCCTCGACCCGCTCTTCAGCGACAACCTGACGCTTGATCTCGATCGGGTTGAACCCAGTCTGGCCGGCCCGAAACGGCCGCAAGACAGGGTTCCGCTGTCGGCGGTCAACTTTGCCGCAGCCCTGCCCGGCCTGACCAACAGCGACGTCACCTTGCGTGCGCCGGTTCCGGGGCGCGATTTTGATCTTGGCCATGGCGACATCGTCATAGCCGCCATCACGTCTTGCACGAATACCTCGAACCCGGCGGTGATGCTGGCGGCCGGTCTG